>JGI24021J15306_10002838_pt1 | contig 19096 bp, 10 predicted proteins | sample Ectturendosymbi1_FD_15306 | JGI IMG/M metagenome (IMG submission 15306)
GAAAATTTTCACTGTTTAAATATTTAAATATTTTTTATCATTCAGGATTTTTGGGCAACTAGCGCTTGCCCTGAAAACAGAGTTTGCCCTGAAAATTTTCAAGCCCGGGGGGGCGGCCGCCCCCCCCGACACCTCGCCTCGTACGCCTATGATGACTACTAACACTCGCTCTCCAGGGCAGGTTGTATGGAGCTATCAATCCAAAATTATAGGCCACACGCAATCTTTGCATGCATGACTTTCTGAAATTTCATCATATTTGTGATGCATACATGAACGTACACAAGGAACGAAGAAGTTCGTTTTTGACTGCATTTGAATATCGGGAAAAAGAGGCTCGCAGCTTGTTTGCTGCATAATATTTTTATCGCAGTTGTCTCTGAATGTCTTTGTCATCTGAGAGCTCTGTATTCAGTACAGCTCCAAGATATTTGTAGTGGTTAACAGATTTTAGATTTTTACCACCCATGCGTCAGTAATGGGGTGACTGTGCTTTTTGCATTCTTAGCCTTAAACGTTATACCAACAGTTTTGCTGCAGTTGAAAATATTTCCATGCGATTCTTCACAAGCCAGACAGACAGATAAAAGTTATCTTCGCAACATTTCCGAAAATGAAACTATCACGTTTCGAACCGAAAAAGCAGCTAAACAACATTTTTTGAAGAAATGTACTACGTCCTCTTTGCCTCTAACAAAAATATTCAAAAGGTCGTAGAAGAACAAGAGGTTTAACGAGGCACTAACTGTTATGTCAAGATTTCTCTTACCAATTTGAGAGTTTCAGCAATTTTCACGGTTCAACAGTACCCTGATGTTATAAAGTTTCATGAGGACAAATTGAGACCTGTCTAATAAAAAATAGTACAGGAACAAATAGATAAAAAATGCCTTACAAATACGAACATCTTAAACTGTCTCCCAAGTTTTGACGTTTCCTGCGTATTTGTGGTTAACTACCAATCATTTACGAAATTTTCGATCAGATAACCTTGTCTCAAGATAAATCTTATAAGGAGATAATTTACCAGTAGGACAAAGAAAAATTCCAATGAGACTTCTTAAAAATAATTAGAATATAAAATTTCATCTTTATTATTTGAAAGTTTCTGCAAATGTCAAAATTGCTATGCAATGTTTTGAAAATTTCGGGGAGGGCAAACTCCCCCCCTGGTTGCGCGCCTGTGTTACAGTATGGATGATGACAAGTGGGTTGCAGCAGTGAACGAAGTCAAACGTGGCTGAGCAGCACCTTATCACAATTCGTTAAAATGCATGTTACCTTTGTTAATGTTTATATGTTTCTTAATCAGCAGTGCTTGCCGGGTGAATACGAGTTGTCATTTTGTGCAACAACTGACATGCAAGCGGAACAAAATTTAAGGTCAGGTTTGAGGTTGAGGAGACCAGGTCCGTAGTCAGGTTTTAAGGTTTGGGGGGCAAAGTAAATTTTGAGGGGGGGAGTATTTTTATTATTTGTCTATAACAAATTTTTTCAACCCCATTGCCCCCGTGGCTACGGGACTGGCGGCGACTATTGTTTTCAACGAATAATTGGCTTTACGATACGACGGGTAGTAATTAAACCAGAACTATTCAGGGATGTCACGAGCTGATCTGTGATGCTAATCGCATAAAACCGATATGTTTTCAAATACTTATCGCCATTGACTAGCGTTCATTGAAGACCTGATTTAGTTATTTCCTACTGGACTCCAATCAAACGAATGTCGGGCCTTCTTGTCAGTTGATATGAACGATGAAGCATTAACGGATTTTTTCGGTTCAGCGCCAATGGCTGCGTCCATGAGACAACAAAAAAGTTAAACATGGTTTGATCATCTCAAAATATGACCGGATGAAAATAGTTAAGACCTTTAGGTTTTCTGTAAGCTTTCGAGAAATCAGCCGACTGTGCTCTGTTTTCATCGTTTTGCGATGATTCAAACTTGCACATATCTATATGCAAGTAAGTTCTCTCCACAGTGGGAGTAAGCAAGGAATCGATCAGCAAAATTTTAATAGGAAATTGATTTCATGTAAAATGACGCATCCTCGCAGTCCTGAAAATTGCAAGCAAAGCTTACGGGTGAAAAGTTAAGTTGAAAGGCAAAAGTAAGAGCAGAATAACCAAACAGACTAAAACAGTTGCAAATCGTTCGTAGACGCTCTAGTATCCCGAATGAACATAGCAAGACGTTTGAATTGATGAATTGTGGCCGAAAAAACAAAATCTTGAAGCTAGACTAGCTGGAAAGGTTGCCAGGCAATAAGAGTTGCGAATTATTCGCTAAACTCTTTAGTATTCTGAATATACTGTACAGTTACAGGCGTGGTGAATGGCAGTTTGCGATGGTGAAAGAACTGGGAAACATGCAAAGGCAACGAGAGGGCTTGTTGCCTCCATTTTTATGCTTGCACTGACAAAGACAAATGACCGCACTCAAGGTTTGATTTCGACCAGTGCTTGAACTGCTGGCAAAACTTTTTGCCAGATTCTCGCTTCTACGCAAAACCATGTTAAATTTTCTGAGATACAACTGAAATAACTCACTGCGAAGCAGATTTGTAACGAGGTTAGATGGCGCCCGGGACAAGAAGCAAGTTTGGCGCACCCAGGTTTGCAACTGAGCTCTTTCGGAAGCAAATTCACTGTATTAAAGAAAGTACTTGCGACATTTTGGGGAATTTTCGGCGCCCCCCGCAGTGATTTGGCGCCCCATGGTGACTCGGCGCCCGGGGAATTGTGCCCCCTTGCTCTCCCTCGTTACCCTCCTGCTGCGAAGGTCTGTACGACGTCATTGAAAGAATGTGAAAATTATGTTTAAAACAGTCTGAATGTATTGTAGCGATTCACATAAAAAAGAGCTTTGTTTAAGTCGAAAGGAGTCTGGTAACTTCAGAACAGAATGAAACATGAAAGTTTTGCAAAGTCGTATAAGCAGCAACAAGGTAGCAACGTCCGTTATGGTTTCATTGAAGCTTGTTGCGCTGTTGTTAGTAAATATTGTTTTAGCGAGCAGAAGTATGTCATCGTGTCGTTGCGGATCAAAGTCGCCAGTCGCCACTGTTAAATATGAAGGTTTTTCCCTCATCGGTTACTTTTAACATCGGGTAGTGATTTTCACAGGTGCCATGGGAAGCTTTCTAGTTGTGGCACCCAAAAAAAGAAATACAAGTGTTGAATTACAACATTTTTTCGAACAACTTGTACAGCTTCTTTGCTGCCAAGTCAACATACAAAGGTTGGCAACGATATCCTTTAAAAGCAGATTTACCTGGATGTAAAACTACCTATAGTTACCCTTATTAAATCTTTGTAATTCACATATCTCAATGATATGATTAGCAGACTGCAGAATAAACAGAATATCTTTTTGTTGAAGCGCAGGACTTCGTCTTTTTCATGCATCAAAACTCGACATACAACGATTGGGGCTCATTTTCGATGTATTGTTGTTTTGCCGGTTTTTTGGATATCAGCTTAGCAGTAATTTTTCATGCCTTGTTTGTAGTTTAAAATTATATCATATTTTCACCGTTTTCACCAACTGCTGACGTTCAAAATTTTGAAAACGTCGACTTGTTTCATAAGATTTTATGAAGTATAAAAATTGCAAATTTGTACCATATGTTTTTCACCAGTAAAGAGAATGATCAACGATAAGAAATGTGGCTCGTATTTTACATGGGAAAAAAAAACTTCTTAATCGTGAAGAGTTTGTTTTTTGTATGACCTATACAAAAGAGAACTATGCTATGTTCAATATTTTTGTTTATTCGAAATAACCTGTTGTGATTTGTTTGCAACTACAAATAATCCTCCGTAGCTTACAATGTCAATTTTCACGACAAATGTAACACACTCACCCGAAAAAAATCTCGAGCGTTATAAACCGAAAGTGGCCGTGCTGTTGCGAGCAACTGCTTAACCGTGTAGTATAAGAAAGTCATTTTGTAACTGTTCACAGCGTTCTATCGACGGATATCTTATTTGGACCTAACTTCAATGCCTGCTGTTTTGACATCTGATCGATCAGGGACAAAGCGCCAGTTGCGTTGCACTTGTTTCCGCACTGAGTGCGTGGTCTGTGCGAAAGGGTGACATACGTTTGGTCACGTGACAGCGCTGAAGGCAACGATTGATCGAATCGTAGCGGGCGCTACGTTGCTGCTAAATTTGTCGCCTAAGAACTGCGACAAACAGTGAAGGCCACTGCGTGAAACTCAGCAACGTTCAACACAGTCTCAGATGACAAAATGTCCGTTTGTACCAATCAAGAGACCACGCAGCGCCACAGCAAGCGAACGTTTGTTTGTAGTACAAAAAAGTGCTGCCAAGTGTTACCAGAAAAATTGTGCTTTCGGCAGGAAGTGAAATATTCGAACTTAGCGGTAACGTGATGTATTGAAGGGAAAATGAACGGCAGCTTGTAATGTAAGCTTGTTCGCATTATATTCGCGTTGGACCAGATCGTGTCTGAAACACTGTTGGACTGGTTAAATACTGACAGTGACTTGTCCTGCCACTAAGCACATAAACACAGATCAAAGCTTTCACGCGCAAACGGTCAAGAGGTTCCTGATTCTCTTGCATTATTCGGTATTTTGACTGAGGTTTCTGTTGTTCCTAGAGAAAAGATGCGTTGGCAGTGCAGGGGCGTAAATGTTCAACTCATGTCAGTATATCCAGAATGATTTGTTGCAGCGGCCGCAGGGCAGATGGACAAACGGGGTTTGCGGACGTGACTCTTGGACTTGTTTTGCAGACCCGAAAACCATGCCGTCAACATTTTATGAAAGGGAGAAAATGTAAGAAAAACTTGTTGGCAAAACGTCGTTAGTAAGCATGTACCTTCGCAGCCATTTGTATTTATCATACCCTTTTACCCAATCGGCTGCAATTTTAGACATGCAGCTCAGGAAGGCCAGCCTATTTATTCAAGACGCTACTCGGCGGCAAACGTGGCACACGGCGTATACTTTAGGGGAAATGTTTTTATGGCGAAGACGCATGTTTTATTCATATTTTCATTATAGCAAATACAGGAAACCTATAGGACATCATTGGATTTTCCTCGAAAATCTCAACCGGATCAATTTTTGTCGTGGAATGAATGAAAATTGAAAAGGTACCGTATTTATTCAATTGTCAGCCCCTCTTGATTGTAAGCCGCACGAAATGGTGAAAAACACATCATAAGCCCCGGCTTACAATCAATAAATACGGTAAGTTCGTCATCTTAATTATTGCCGAGAGTTCAGCATACACTTACCAAATTCTCAAAATAATCTTTCAAAAGTTAAAAAAATTAGGAAATGTTTTGAGCAGTTCATAAACTATCAAAGAAATGTTATGCTTATGGAATGTAGATTCCGGGCAGTAGCAGCCCGCGTTGGAGTTTCAGAGCGCTCTTGGTGCGATCCTGATCAAACGTGTCATTCAAAAACTCAGTTAAGCTCACGCCGGAGAAGAATCCATTCAGTTTGGGGAGAAATCTTTAAAAAGACGGGAGCGCCGCGATCCTAACTAGTTCGCCAGCTAATCGTGAATCACCTGGTCGGAATCTTCAATGGACACACTTCGCTGATTAAAAGCTGAACAGTAAGATATTCGAAAGGGAACACTGCTTTTCGCACAACACATACACGCGTGTCTGCAGGAAGACACGCGTTCATGTGTTGCACGTGTGTCAACACATGCACGCAATTCTACAGAAAGCTGTGCAATTTCAGTGTCATTATACTTAAGTGATTGAAGCAAAAAGCTTATGCGGGCGAAGTAGCATCGTCCATAACCAATCGACCAGCAATCAAAGCAGCCCTATAAGGCCCGAAACCAAAAATGCCAATCACAGAAACGTAAAAATTGAATCTTGTGCTAATGTACACACACAAATATGTATGAATGGGCAATCCCAGGACATATATAAACCCAATTACACCAATGTATGCGTGAACAGCGAAGGCGGTACTGGTAAGCATTTCGTTTACAGTCAAATTGTGCTTCGCTTTGTGGTGAAGTAACATTGCAAACAGTATCTTAGGCCCGTCACCCAACTGATGACCAACGCGTATGACAAGCATTTAAACGAGAACGTTTTCCTTAGTCGTTCTTACATCAACAGTGGATTATTGCACCATAGGATCACCAACGCGCACGACAGGACATCTGCCAACTGAGTTGAAAGTTAAACGAAAAACATATGAGCGGTGTTACCTACTTCGACAAAGGATGTGAAGAATGTTGTTGATCGTTTGCGTAAACCACCCTGTATGATTCAATTTCAAAAATGTTGCAAGCAGGTTGTCCACATTACGACAAGAAGATCTTAGATCAATTTTCTTCTAGTCCTGTCAGTGGCTGTATTAGCAATGTGGCTCATTAAGACATCCGAAAGTAAACACTGGAGAGTTCATGACTACTCCATCAGTTTGCTTATAAAATTTTCCAGTATAAAATCTTTTTCAAGCGGATCATCTTCAGACCGTGCGTTTGTTAAACCTCACCAAAAAACACAGAAGCAAGCAGTAAACGTACCGTAAAAATAAGTGAAGTGTTAACATAAGTACTTGTAACATCAAAAGAGAACCGATAACATTCTTTTTAGGATCTACTTGCTTGACTTTTTTCAAAAACTTAACGCGTCTTTCATATTAGTGGATGGGATACCTTAATGAACCACATCATAAATAAAGCCATTGACAAGCACCAGGCGAAGACCGGCCTAAAGTCCTCTATCGTTAAGTAGACGACCTTGGGCAGTGGCGTAGCCAGCCCAAAAATTTGGAGGGGCGAAAAATTTTGAGGGGGGCCAAAATGTTTGATTTTCGGCGAATAACACTATTTTGTTTGGAAAAACGCCTCTCAAGGAACAAAATGACTATATTTTCTACAAATTTGAGAGGTGCCATAGCCCTTTTGGCTACCCCCTGGCTACGCCTATGACCTTTGGTAGCATCTTCGCAAATGGCCATTCGTAACGGTTCATGCGAACTATCAACAGTGTTCATCTAAGCATCGCACCTGCGAAGGAAGTGGAAGCCAGTAATGGTTTGGCGTACCCGGATGTGTTTATCGAAAGAGCTCCAAATGTGAAGTACGCCGAATGGTTTGCAGAATGTGCAAATAACTCGAAAAAGCGCCACGGATTCGAAACTTCGTAAAAAATCTAACTTATAAGAATTTTAGTCCTAAAAAGTCTGACAGCTGTGGGAGCAATCTGTCAATCGCTACTCATTGTGTCTCTGTGCAGATATCTAGGCCTTCAAAATGTTTTTCCTATAGTTCTTCTGCCTTTTTTGTCAAGCATATTGAGTATTGTGCCCTTGCGGTTTTACTTTAACAACACCACAGGTCTTAGCAAATTTGGTGAGTTTCAGGTTGGCTTCAACAGAAAAAGGTTTCGTTGCCTTTGACGTGAACAGGAACCCATTTTCAAACATAGGTTGGAAGTAACGGCTTTATTCTTTATGTCTGGTTTCAGTTATACGTTGCTGGGTAGTTGAAAAGAAAGGGAACGGCCTGCGGAAATGTTTAGGGTGCTTGCTCTGTTCACGCCGGCAAGTAGCACGTGCTCTTCGACTGCTAACCGGCTAACAGCAACAATATCGTGCAGCACGCTCAATGAAATATTTATGGTTTGCGTGAGTGTTCGTCGTGTGTGGAACGTGGCGCTGAGGCATTGCAGCGGCGTTCTTGCTGAAACAAGCTTCTTGGCGCTAATGCGAATGGAGACTGGGGAGGCTTGACTTTTCATGTACCGACCGTAGCGCATGTGACCACGACGAGCGCTCACAGAAAGAATTAGTGGTCACTGGGAAAAAAATTTATTGATGACAAGAAAGGAAAGCATTCTGGTCGGTCGCAATGCTTGTTTGTCCCTTTAAGCAGTGATTCCTAAACGCCGTGCCGCGGCACGGTGACGTGCCGCGATGACTCCTCTACCATGCCGCGAAGTGACAGTGCTGCACGGCAGTAAATATAAAGCGAAGATTGCTTTGGTGTTGCGCACAATCGTGTTGCGAACAAAGACAAGGTTTGTTACCTAAGGATAAAGCGACTGTTAGCCTACTTGGTGCTTGTACTTTCTGACCTCTAGTTTCTCGACTGTGAATTTCGTTACTTATTGACTGTATTCTGCTAGCTCGTTAGCTAAGACTGGTTACTTTTTTAACGTAAGTTGAGCGCGAGTGTCGCCTCGAGTCTGAGCAACGATCTGCGGACTCACGCTTGGGCGCCGCTGAATTCATGGACAAGTTAGTGCCTCACGCTATAGTAGCACCGATAAGTTTCTCAAGAGAAAACTTGATAGTAACAAAAGTGAGTCTTCGGAAAATAAACAGCTATCAAGATCTGAATCGACTTCAGTTGGAAGAAAAGCACAATTTCGCCGGTTGTACTGTGATGATTGTTCAAAATTTGAATTTCATTGGACTGGAGATGAGCAGATGCCTAGCCCGTTATGTGTTGTGTGCGGTCAGAAGTTGTGCAATGAAACAACGGTTTCAAGTAAGTTGAGAAGACACTTCATTACCAATCATTCTCACCTTCAAACTAAAACGATCGTTTATTTTCAAAGATTGTTGCAAGCTAATTCAAGGCAAAGTAAATATTTCAGAAAGCAATGACTGTGTNAGAATGAGTTAAATTAGCTTCATATGAGNTGGTAGAAATTATTGCACTTNAATNAAAGTCTCATGTCCTTGTGGAATCAGTGATTCTTCCAGCATGCCAAAAATGGTCAAAGTTACGTTCGGTGATAAAGCCGAACAAGAAATTAGCAAAATTCCTCTTTCAAACTATACTATTCAGAGAAGGATTATTAACTTTTCAGAAAACATTGAGCAAAACGTAATGGCCAAGCTTAAAAATTGTCAGTTCACTCTACAAATCAATGAATCTACTGACATCAGCAACTATGCACAATTAATTGCATTTGCACGTGTCATCGATGAAGGTGTGATAATTAACCAATTTGTTTGCTGTAAAAATTTACCATCTACTACAAAAGGTCAAGATGTCTTTGACATTCTTACAACTCACCGCAAAAAGCATGGCTTATCTTGGGATTCTTGCGTAGGAATATGCACCGATAGAGCACCATCCATGGTAGGTTCCATGAAAGGCTTGTATCTCTCGTGAAAAACACATTCTTACTATTGTGCGAACTCACTCTTTTTTTATACGGAAGTGTTAGTTGCAAAGATAGCACAAAATGAATTAAAAGAAGTGAGTAAAATGATCGAAATAGTGAATTTCATTAAAACTCGTCCAGTGAAGTCCAGAACCTGACTTAATATGCAAGGATTATGGATTCTCAACATGTTCATTTGCTTCATATTGCACGCTGAAGTAAGACGCACACTCAAAGGAGCCAAGCAATCTGCACGTCCGTGCTGCCCGCTTCTAAAACTCCTGCTAATCAAAAAAATCGATCACCTCAACACCTTGCACCTCTACCCAGCGAAAACGAACAAAGACTCGAAAACGAACAAAGAAAGAGAATTCTTATACCAAGCTGTTGAACTATCGACATCAGATTGTTCGATTTTTACAGAAAACGAGGGCTTGGTCCAAATCAAAGTCACTATAACCAATCATGACGTTGCTCCTGATTACACACTACACTAGCCCAAATCACACGGATCGCCCCAAGTGAATATACACTACATTTAAAATTTTTTCTTGCGCTTGCCCTGAATAAAAAAAGTTGCCCTGAAAATTTTCACTGTAGTGAATATACTCTTGATATTCAAGATTTTAACAATTTGTGCTTGGCTTGAAAACAGAGTTTCCCCTGAAATTTTTCACTGTATTGAATATATTTTTTACTATTTAGGATTTTTAAGCAACTGCGCTTGCCCTGAAAAACAGAGTTGCCCTGAAATTTTTCACTGTATTGGATATACTTTTTACATTTAGGAGTTTTGAGCAACTTGCGCTTGCCCTGAAAAACAGAGGGTCCCCTGAATTCACAGTACTGAATATATATTTTTTATTATTCAGGATTTTTGAGCAACTTGCGCTTGCCCTGAAAAATAGAGTTGCCCTGGAATTTTTCACTGTGTTGAAATATATTTTATCATTCAGGATTTTTGAGCAACTCGCGCTTACCCTGAAAAGTAGAGTTGCCCTGGAATTTTTCACGATGTTGAAATATATTTTATCATTCACGATTTTTGAGCAACTTGCGCTTGCCATGAAAAACAGAGTTGCCCTGAAAATTTTCTCTGTATGGAATATACTTTTTACATTGAGGATTTTTGAGCAACTTGCGCATGCCATGAAAAACAGAGTTTGGCCTGGAATTTTTCACTGTATCGAATATGTATTTTTTATCATTCAGGATTTTTGAGCAACTTGCGCTTGCCCTGAAAAACAGAGTTGACCTGGAATTTTTCACTGTGCTGAAATATATTTTATCATTCAGGATTTTTGAGCAACTCGCGCTTACCCTAAAAAACAGAGTTGTCCTGAAAATTTTCGCTGTGTTGAATATACTTTTTACATTCAGGATTTTTGAGCAACTTGCGCTTGCCCTGAAAAATAGAGTTGCCCTGGAATTTTTCACTATATTGAAATATTTTTTTATCATCCAGGATTTTTGAGCAACTAGTGCTTGCCCTGAAAACAGAGTTGCCCTGAAATTTTTCAATACCCCCCGCGTCGTACGCCTATGGCAGGTACTAGAAAGTATTGCAGGTACTGGAAAGTATTGCTGGATGAGGTATTGCAGGTACTGTAAAGTACTGCAGATATTGCATATTCTTGAGGTAGACGTTAATTTTTAATTTCCGGTACATCCGTAACTGACATCTTACCTCAAATTTTGCTTAGAAAAGTCAGTGATTATGTAACAGGCGATATTTATGTGCAATGTGTATAGCTTGCTCAAGTATTTTGATAGTTTCTCAAGCAAAACAAGTGCGCATGAGGCGGAAAAAGTTCAGTAAGAGGTCGTAAACACCCTCAAAATGCGTAAGTGTTTTTGAATAGGTAGTGTGCATTTCGTTTCTTAAAAAAGTTGCAGAGTCAATCTCACTTGATTGGAATATAGCAGTGGAGCTCTATTCAGATTTTACAGTTGGTTAGACTTAAGGCTGGTTTGAAAACTCAAGTCTGTCTTAAATTCATGGCGTGTAAGTAAAAGCACGTGCACGCTATATTATTTGCTCCCCACTACTACACATTTAAGCGTAGCCAAGGGGGCCATGTCCTCCCATAAATTTCTAGCATATCTTGTCGTTTTGTGCTTTGTGAGGCAAACAAAATACTGTTGCTCACCTAAAGTTGAAGTATTTGTCCCCCGAAAATTTTGGGCTGGCTGCTACGTCACCAACTCTAAAACGTTGCTGCAGTCTAGGCATGGAATGCATGGACGTGTTGCGACGTTTTTTGCAGAGTAACAAATGTTGAGCATATGACTGAGTATGTATACGAAATTCCCGAGCAGCAGAGGAACATGTGACTGCCATTGGCTTTGAATTTACAGTGAGCAATCAATTTTGCTTCTTTCTTCCGATGTTCCAGAAAAATATTACCGAACGGCAACTAATATGCCAATACGACGTCCAAGCAACGCAGAAATGACGAGGCTGGGTTGGTTTGCATAATAGTTTTTTTTATGCAAGAAAGGGCAAGTTTTCAACATGCGCTATTATGTTGTAAGTCAAGGGTCTACAGAGTTTTGTTCGAGGGCCGCATAAGCTGTTACGCAACAGTTCGTGGGCCGAACATAAATTCCCGGTCCAAAATAAAACAATTTTGAAACACGAATGTTGTTTGATAATAAAAGTACGTTTAATGAAAAGAATGGTGAGATTGCTTCTTTGATTTTAGCATAGTGGGAAAATCTGGCTTCAGATGGATGTAACTAATATTAACAGAGAACTCAGATTGCGGGAACAAATCAGCTAAGGTCATAGGCCAGCATGCAGCGCAGTAATACTTAGCCAACTGGCATTCACGTGGCCGTCTAATGAAATGTCATTGTTTCGGGGTGGACTAAACTCTAACGAATGAAAAAATGTATTGTAAATACGTCATTTTTCCATTGTTGGTGAATTGTCTTTGCGGGCTGGATGAAATGGCTGCACAGGCATGATTTGGCCCGTGGGCTGTAGTGTGGAGACCCTATAACTCAACTGGTAACTGTATGGCGACGAATAGGCTCCTACTGTACCTCAGGAATCACACCGGTGTTCGTTTAATGATCGTCACCAGACGAGCAGAATAGCTTAAAACCTTATTGTGGCATCCGGAAATTTCTAGAACAACTCAGACGAGTAAGTTCTCTCCTAGTCTCTACGGCAAGCACAAGCAGTTGGAAATATTTGAAACGTCCTATAGTGAAACAAAAGAAAAAAGAAATACCCACCTTATTGCTGGTTTTGTTGATTTTTTTGTTAAGTTTGGTTAGTTTCATGAGAAGCTCTGAATTTACAAAGTAGGGTTTTGTAAAATTTTGCTCAAAACATTTTGCGACGATCGATGTAAACAACTTAGATAGTTGTGGTATGTTGTTTCGTTTCGTTCAAGGAATATTTTTCGAGCAAAAAACAGTTGCCATATTGCAGGGTACGCAACCTGGAGTCCCTCCAGTAGCACATTTCTAGGGGTACATCGTGTCTCAGTGAATAACTATATAGTGCATAAAGGAAAAAGTTGCGACAGCTGATGATGAATAACAGAGCTTCAATGAAAATCTCATGCAGATTTTATAAAAATATTAAAATAGCAATCTCATCGCTTTTCTCTTTAAAAACGCCAGAGGAAAAAGGTTGGGAAACCTTGCCCTAGTGTGTTTACCAACGAGGCGCCAGGTTTTACTTGAATTACATATACTTCGATTTGCCTTCGAACCAGGGCAAAGTAAATCTGTGGTTTGTGTGCCAGACCTTAATTTCGAAAGTTAACAAGGTTGGCGACATTGTCATCAGTATTGCCGTGCAGTCTGGAAGATATTAGTGTCACACAACACATGTGTGCATCTGCGCGCAGTAGTCAGTGCGGTTTAAACGACCACTGCAGCGTTGTCTTTGTCAGGCTTATTTTTGCCGATGTTAGCGTCATTGGACAATGCATCTAACCCATGCATTCTTTATCTGACGTACCCATGTATGCCTCTAACGTTCTTGAAAAAACGTTATAACGTAATGCCCATACAGAGGCGTAAGTTTCTGTTTTACAAGTAGCTGATGCTAGGTATGACAAAAAATCGCTCGAGTGTGAGGCAAGCACATTGAAATTCAGCTCCGATGTTCTTGACGTGGAGCTGGGTGGGAAAAAGCTGAAGTCCAAACCCGTGCTCTACAGTACAATTCAGTTTCAGGAAAAATAGAACCCCGTTGGAAAAATTACGTAAAACCCGTCAAAAATTTTCATTAGCCAGCAGGCCTGGCGATCGCTGTTGGTTTTTGTGAATGCGTTACACGTCGGGTATATCCTGGTTTCTCTTAGCAGGTAAGAATTTTTCTACCGGGTCAGACTTGTTTTGAGCGCTCGTGGATTGCAGCACAGCGAAATGTTTTCGTGCAGAAGACAGATCCGCTAACTGCGGAAAGAGCTTACTACGTCAGTTCCGGTACAACGGACGTACGTCATTAGAACTCTTAAGTTTCAACCGAAACTACTTTACTATATAAGTGATGCTAGCGCTGATGTTGACCGCACTGTGCTTGGCAAAGGATATCATAGGGCGCTTTATATTCAATTCTGTTTAACAAAGGACAATCTATGGCTGACTGAGCTGAGTTCCAGTGTTAGTTAATTTTTCTCGGTGAATTTTACTTACCTAAGTAAAGCTTGAGGTTGTGAGTGGTGCAACGAAATCAGGCTATTAAAATACGGTCGTTGTAGTTGTTTCAAAAAGACGTGAAAACACCATTTAACTTATTTCTTCAGGTATATATGTAAGCAAATTAGACTCTCCAACTCTTCACATCTCCAATGACATTTTCGGATGGCAAATACGTACCGCAAGTTGTGGGATACCACCGAAGACGGATAGCAGAACTTTCGAGACTGTTTTGCAGCAATCTTCGTGATTGCGTTGCGATATTGTTCTTCGTGACTGCATCGTGATATTATCCGTGCTTGCACCGCGGTCCTTGAGAATCGAAAGATGTGGTAGCTTCTTGTTTCTGCATGTATTACGTGATGAACAGACTGAAATCAGGGCCGCAACCAGCTGATATTTTCGGACGGGGGCAAAACGATTGCAACGTGTTGTTTTACCTAACAAGCAAACAGTTCTTGGTGTTTTAAAAATGCTTTTGAAAATTTCGGGGGGGGGCGAATTGCCCGGTTGCCCCCTGGTTACGGGCCTGAACAGACTGCTCTCCAGATCCTGCTAGCGATACAAATGAAAAGTGGCTTGTTGGTGCAAATGCCACAACACCAAGGCAATCACGAAGAGAGTAGGATCGTTAAGAGATAATAATTAATCAGTGCATACACAAACTTTTATTGAGCAGTTGTAAGAAATCTTCAAGATGTCTTTGGGTTTTAGTAAAAGCGTATCTGTAAATCTTTTTTGCAGGTGATGACTTTCGTATTTTCGGTTGGTAAAACACATTTAAATGATTGATGTATCAAGCGACAGCTAAAATATTTGGTGAAAAACGTTGAAGAACTGGAAGAACTCAGACTCTTTTCAAAGTGCACTAGTTTGTAGAATAGGTTTAAAAGCACCGATCCTCACCTATATTCGTGAATCTTGATAATGACAGAATGACTGAAAGAATATGGGATAGTATTATTGCAGTCATTACCAAGATTCATGACTCTCATTGCCAAGATTCAGAGTTCACGTTGTGACACTTCGTGACAAAGTGCTCAGCTGTGAAATTCGTAAAATCCTGAATGTCGAGCCACTTCTCTTCCGAATGGAAAGATACCAGCTACGTTGGTTCGGCCATCTGTCCAGAATGTCCCAGGAAAGATTGGCTAGGTACATCCTGCTGACTGCTCACACGGGAAAGCGGCCCATAGGTCGTCCAAACCCCAGGTGGAGTGACAATATCTCCGACCTTACTTGGTTCCATCTTGGTGTGGAGCCAGCAGACCTATCTGAGAATGCTGTTACCCTGATGTATGTCAAGTCCTGCTGGGGTTGCTATACCCCTGCGACCCTCCCCAAAGGAAAAACGGGTAGGAAAGTTAATGAATGAAAGGACTAGAAGTAAGATCTTTTTGTCAGGAGCGTTCTTCTATGAAAATTATAAAATGCTGCACTAACTACTGGAAAATGGTTGAGCTTGCTTTTATGATGAATACTAGGCATGTTTGCGTATTGAAGGATAGTATTTGTCAGTTGACAAAAGAACACTTTTAGAATTAGGTCTTGTTTGCTTTTTCTATTGACTTCGTTTGTTCTAACTGAATAAGAGCAGATGATGTCCACGTAGTAGGCGAAATATATACTCTGTAAGATTCTAGAGTCTGATTCTTAGTTGTGAAAGGACTCCTTTCAACAGATCTCGTTTGTTCGCTTATTTGTGGCCATCCTTGGCGTAACTTGTCGACGATAGCTTTAAACATCAAGAATATGCATCAAGAATGTGACATTTTTTTCTTCAAATGCTTCGGTGTAAGCCCAATGTGTTATAAAAAGTGACAAACTGTGAACAGGCACAGACGAACCTTTGTGCCCATTAAAGCCATTGTGCCAGTTTGGAGAAAAAAAAACGTGAGGAAAGAACCAGTTGATGCGTTTGTTATCATGCAGAGGGACACGAGAGATTGCTAACAACGCCACGCTCGCATCGCTTTATTGACTTGTTATCCACGGAGTGATAGCAGATTTTAAACAGCGTTGTTTGATTGCGACCAGATCGATGCAGGCGTGAGATGAAATTTCTGCTTCTTTTCCATATCGATCGAAAGGCAATCTTTCCGTCTTGGTTCTTTGAAAGCCGACCCATACTGCCTTGTGTAGTCAGGGAGAACTGGCACTACGCTTTGAAAGTCGTACTGCAGAATGTAGATACCGATCTTTTTGAGGCGAAAGTAGTTCCTTTTAGTGTCAACGCGAAAATCAACGCAATTACGAATCCCCGGGCAATCTGATTCGAGATGCACACAGATAGCTGAACGGTGTCGAATCACTGGGTTGCATCAGTTAAAGTACTGTAAAACTGAGAGGCAGTTTGTGTTGTGTGTGGAAACTGGCGGGCGGTTTCCAGCTAATCAGCAGTTTGATTGCGATTGACATGTCGTTGCAAAACAGACCTGTTACGTTTAATGACACGAAAAGTGTGATCTTAGCGTTATGTCCTGGAAAAGAGGCGTGGGTTACGTTGCACTGAATGACAGCCAGCTGGATGCAAATGATCTTAGGCTATTTAGACTACGACCGCACGAAAATGTGGACAAGGAGAAAGTTTTGTGTGGTCGAACTAACGAACAACGACTGAAAGAGAGTGTCCTTACAGATCTCTACTTTAAACTCTGAGATGTGAAAACCAGCTCTTTATTGTACCTGTCACAACACCTCTGCTTTCAATTTCAGACCTGATTCAGTCAGCGCTACCTTTCTGCTTTTGCTCTTGGTGTTTGTTTCGCATGCTGGCCATGCAACACATTGTGAACAGGTTTCCATCAGTCGCGCTGTGTTAAAACCCGTGTCAAGAGATATCTCTGACCTCTTATTGTATGTCAGTTATTTAGCTTCTCAGAATAAACTTTGCCGATTAGTTTGTTGATGTACTGCATGTTGCGTAAATAAAAACGGTTGGTAAGACGAGAGATAGTCCACAACAAGCACAAGTTTGGGAATAACTGACCATTGAAAAATATTTGGCTTAGTCTTAGACCTCGATTATTTTAATTTTTCCAACCCAAAGCCTAACCCTAAACCCTCACTTAAACGCTAAACCCTAATCATCAGTTCTCAGCATATTTGATACCTCAGTGAACAGCCACCGCTTGCGAAATGCATGACCTGGAGTATTGCTCTGCGCATGCGCAGATGGCGTGAACGAAGTCAGTGTTGCTTGACACCCGGTTGTGTGAAATCAAACGTCGCTGTGCAGTGTCGCTGATGAGTTACATCGCAATCTGCTGCCAGTTATTGTGCTTTTTGAAGTTCGTCAATCCCGAAACTGTGGTCGAAGCTGAACGTTTGTCAGCGCGTGTGGCGATCTATCTACCGACAAATATAAACCGGTAAATACTTGCCTGACCCAAGCAGGGTCACATACGAGCATGGGCGTCCGCAGGGTATTTTTCCAGGGGGAGGCAAGGTCGACATGTTGCTTATCTGTTTCAGACTGCTAACGATAAATTGTAAATAGACGTTCACAAAACGCTTTATTCTTTCTGCACCAGTAGCGCAGTCAGAATGAGGCCGAAAAACCATGCCTTCCCGAAACAAGCTTGCTAATACTTTTCCCCGGTGCTTTATATCAATTTCAACTGTTCGAAAGTAAATGGAAGGAACAATCGAACATACGTCTCTCCCAAACAAAATTCCTGGATGCACCACTGTTCTGCGCCACATAGAAATTGCCCCATGTTATGACAGCAGTCACAAAAATGCGCTTTGTTGCAGTAGCGTAGCCAGTCCAAAAATTTTTTGCGGGGTAAATATTGTGAAATTAGGGAGCAACAGTATTTGGTTTTGGGACAGCGCGTCTGGAAGCACAAAACCACAAGATAAGCCAGACATTTTTTGGGGCGATGGCCTGTTTGGTCCCCCTACCCAAGCCTATGCTTTGTTGGCAGCAACAGCAAGGTCCATTACGATAATTTACCTAATAGACTAGGGTTGCTATACGTTCGGAAGTTCCTGGAAATGTCCAGAATTTTAGTTTTAAAGTTTGTGTCCGGTAATAATTTTGAAGAATACTGTACTCTAATCTCCGGAATTCTGACGGATTCAGAGAATCTTATCATTAGATCTGAAAAATTTGTATAGTCAAGATTGGGAGAGAAAAACATGACTTTTTGTATTGTATCGTTTTTAGCCTATTGTGTAACAATTCTGTGGTATTTTGCTTCATTGATAGTGGTGCTGTTTTGCGGCGGATTGGGAGTTGTAAGAACATCGTGAAAAATGCCGTATAGCTAGGCATACCATATTTTTGTAATTGAAAACCGGGACGCTTCAGAACAACGAACCTTACCAGATAAATGTGATTCATATCTTAGCTGGAGTATGTACTGGCCCGCAGCCACGGGGGGCATTCGGGGGCAAAGCCCCTAAAATTTTTTTGTGTCCAGAAAAATGTGGTTTAAACAAATAATAAAAACAAAAAACTTGCCCCCCAAAATATTATTTTGACCCCTAAACATGAAAACCTGGCTACGGGCCTGAGTATGTAGCTATTTTGATTCCTATAGTTAAGGCACAAACAAACACTAATATAATGCATTTTGCTAAAAAACAAAACAATGTTCAAGCACTTGTAAGTTTACACAATCGCCCAATCATGCTTTTTCGCAGGCGTAGACAATACTTTCTTCAAGAAGCCTTTGCTCGATTTATTTTGTTGTAAAAATCACGGCAGCAAAAGTCAGTATTAATTTTACAGGTGATAAGGGGTTGCGTATTCTGTTTTTGTTATCAGAACACATGTTATTCATTATAGAAAAAATTATCTCAACGAGAGCTAATGTACCAGGTGAAGGACTATACTGGCTGACTGAATGCCAAACCGGGACTTTTTGGTAGACTGACCGGGACGCCGGGACAAAGCCCTTTAAACCAGGACTGTCCCGGATAAAACGGGACGTATGGTATGTCTACGTATAGCGCTTGTTTGTTGTCGTAAAAAGTAGCCACTGAGACTGCTAGGAATTTTGCGCGAATTGAAAACTCCGCTCTGCCGATTGAATTGAAAACTCCGCCTTGCCGATTAAAAATTCCGCGTAGATTTTGCCAGCTTACTGGGGGTTCGGGTTGATTGTTTTATGACTCGGGGGTACTCAGTGGGAAAAAGGTTGAGAACCCCTGGCGTAGACAAAGAACAGTTTAAAATCAAATGATTTCAAACAACTTACAATGTGAAATGGACTTTCACGCAGAAGCAAATTCCCACACAAAATGAAAAATTTAACTTGTTTTCCTCGAATAAAGTTTCTGTATAGCAAG
>JGI24021J15306_10002839_pt1 | contig 19096 bp, 10 predicted proteins | sample Ectturendosymbi1_FD_15306 | JGI IMG/M metagenome (IMG submission 15306)
ATATATAAAGGGGAACAACAAGGGTTAGCATATTGTCGTTTGTCTGAAGGTCCTGAGATTGAAAAACAGGACAGTTTTTTATGAACTGTTTGACTACATGAACTTTTCATGTTTACTTCATGAAAACGCAAAATATGCACGTTTGTGGCAGCTCTGAGATATTTGACACCCATGTATCGACAAATCTGCCAACATTCATCATTTGTCAAACGCCACTGTGTTTAATCAGAGAATTGTTAAAAAACTCCACCACAAATATTCACTTCCGTATTGTACATTATGAATCTACAGAATCCTAAGGCAAAATAATGCAAATCATCAACGTATGAGCGATAGTGTGGAACTGCTTTTGAACTAAACCGAAATCATACCTGCTGTGTATTTATCGTCTCACAGGTGTTTGTCTGAAAAAAGCCGACTCGGAAAGCACTTCTCAGTTCATCGTGAACTGTCCTATCGGATGTCTGTCGCAAACGCGTAGATTGTGGGGAACTGACGTGTACACGTCAGATTCGTACGTATGCGCCGCTGCAATCCACTCGGGAATCATAACAAGTGAGTTAAGGACACCGATAGTCTGAAATCAGTTGAGATCTAATGGACACAATAAACCGGTCATATACATCTGGATAACAGTTGACAAAACAAAAAAGTTCATGAATATTTGAGGACAAACAAACATTTGAAGATATATAAAAAAGTAATTCCTCCCTAATACTGTTCACTACTGTTTAACCACAATTCAAAATATCAAAAAAGTATTGTTATTTTTTCCTTAATAACCACATGCAAATGAAATTCTGCTGTTGGATATTTCAGATGTATTAAACTTATTCAGTGCAATCATGACAGTAGGAATGCGATTTTATCACATGTAGACCTACTATTTTCAGATGAAAAGCAATATAACTTCGTAGCCTTTTCGAGGAATCACAAAAATTGGCCAATTTGACAATATCATGGACGCGCTGGTGCCAAGTAACACACCCTTGCTACTCATCGCTAAGGTGACAGAAAACAAAGCAACTGAGTTTTCGAACGGCACGCCTATTAATATCTTTCAAAACCCGAATGATGCCAAGCAATTGAAGGCGTACATTCCTCTTATTCAGTTAGTGTTGTTCGCTATTGCCTTCCCATGCTTAACCAAAAATACGTCATTAGATCTTACTTCAAGCATCGTAACTGGTTTGATATTTAAAAGATACTGGAGGCTTCATCACTGTGTATAAAACTCCCGGACAAGCATCTTATTCTGCTACAACGCGATTTGGAATAACCAGCAAATCTTACGCTTTATGGAATTCGTCTTTTCAATTCACAAGTCCAACAGCACAAGGTAAGTACAGTGATGAATCAGCATTAAACATCAAATTTGTTTTGTAATAAGCAATAAATACAACTTTGTCTTTTTCTAAATGGAAACGGAGTGAAAATGAATTATTCGGAAATGTATGGCACAACAATATTCTTTTCTTTTTTTTCCTTATTTGGCCAATTCGCTTGTTTACTTGATTGCTTGAAAACTATTCAGTGCATATGATGGCGCAAAGTGTTATCAGTCACACGGTTCAACACCGAAAAACAGGAAAAGTTTTGATAAAATGTTTGACTGCGTGTAAAATTTGCATATTTAATTCATCAAAAAGCAAAAAATGTACGTGCGTGACCACTCTGAGATCTTTGACACCCATGCATTGGCAAATCTGCCAACATTTGTAAACGCCAAATGTCAGAAAATTGCGTAAGAAACTCCAACACAAATATTTTTTGTTGGATCGCATGCAGCGGGACAGATTTATTCAGCGACAGCTGGCTGCAGGCCGAAGCATGAATAATGCTTTTTGTCGTGGCGGTATTGAGAGGGGGCAATCTACCATTGAGCTAATCGCCGCCCAAACATTTGTTATAGATACATACATCACAAATATTTATATCTGTCAGTGGCGTGCAGAAGGGGAGGGGGCGAGCGGGGCGACGGCCCCGGGCATCCAAAGAGTGAAATTTAAAAAGTTAAATGCTGTAGCTAGATGGTTTTGCCACTAGTAAGGCTACTAATATATGCTGCATGGATTTATTTTTTCGAAACTTGTTTTTTTGTCAACACTGCAGCAGTGGCGTGCAGAGGTTTGATGATGCCTGGGGCGACTGCTTGATTTGATGTCCCCTTCCAGATTCTAGTATTGAGCAGTGGCGTAGGCCTATGGTGGTCGTTGTCACTGGATATACGCTGTTTGTGACGGCACAATATGACGTCATATTAACGTTTGCAATCCAACGTTTTGTCGAAGTTTGTTGACACAATCTGCATATTCTGGGACGCCGCAGCAGCGGTAGGGCAGGGGACAGTAGCGTAGCCAGCCCAAAAACGTTTTGGGGGAAAATTTGGTTGGCCAAAATGTTTGATTTTAGACCAATACAAATAACGCTATTTTGCTTAGGATACCGCCTCTCAAATCACAAAATGACAATATGTTCCAAACATTTAGGGTGGCATGTCCCCTAGGTCCTCCCCTGGCTACCCCTATGGTGGGTGGAGCAGTAAAAGAGTTGAGGGCAATGGAAACCTATAAAAAACAAAAAAATCGCTACTAATTATGTTTGTTTTTTTCATCAACAGTGTTCACCTCAAAAATGATACCAGAAATTATAGAAAATCATTCTGTATTTTCTGGGTGCCCGAATAGCTGCAACAAATTTGTTTCAAGTCGATCTTGATAAATCATGAAATTACCTATGATACTGTTATGAAAAGGCAGCTACGCCCCCGTTGTCCCCCTTTTGAGAGGGCAGAAGGGGCAATGCCCCCGCCATGCGTCCATTCTCAGGCGTCCCTGTGCATATTATTCTACACGCGCTGTCTTTACTCGTTGCTGTACTATGTGTCACTGAAATGACAATAATTTATTTATCAGCGGTCTCCTGAGAGAGAGCAGTTAATAACTGCAAAAATATCCGGCAACACTTTAAACCGGGGAGGTGAACACACTAAATGCTACGTCAGCGCAGTTCACAACTGCAAAAATACAAGGCTGTGTGAATGTCTCGTCGAACAGCAGTCGNTCATAAGGTATGCGCAGGGCTGCCAATTTGACTTTTAAAGCCAAATTTTGAAATTCTGGCTTTTTTTAACGTACTCGGCTTTTTCTNAAAATCAAAAAAAGCCAAACAAAATCTGTTTTTTGTGACTTTTTTCCAGTCTGTAAGGATTGAATCTGACAGCATCGTCTGAGCTGCGTATTTATTACAAATCTCTTCTGACGATATCAATGACCATTGCAGGGTGCAAAGAATATTGCAAAGATTTTACTGTTGCCCTAAAATTGCTCGAAGTATTCAATAAGAAACAAATGTACGTTAATGTAATAACGGGGAAAGAAAATGTTTCTGAAGAGTGGCCGTGTGTTGCATCGATGTTTCTGACGAGTTTTAATATCTATCTGTGTTTGGTTATGCATGTTTCATGTGTGCATGTTTTATGGCTGCTATCTGGCTTTTTTTACCGTATATACTCGCTTATTAGCCGCACCTTTTTTACCTGGAATATGGCCTGTATTTTGCCTGCGGTTTATAAGCACAACATACCTAGATGGAAAAAGTTTTCGTATCAGCTATCACCGAATTTCAGTCATCCAGTCGAACCGCAAATGCCATTTGGCAATGGGCGAACGTAGGGCTCTATCATGTCTCTATCAAAATTCGACATAAACTATTGTACTTACAGAAGAACTTCCTTCTTCCGACGAAGAAGATTTCTTAGGTTTTGAACACTAAAATTGACTTTCATTACATTTGCCTGTAAAAATCAATATTTAGTGGTTGACTGATCGCGCAGGGTCTTCACCGGTGAAAAGGCAATTGACCTGCGGCTTATTCGTGAATTACCCTTGATTCTCGCTATATGGCTAAAATTTCTGCTGCGGCTTATCTGCGGATGCGGCTAATAAGCGAGTATATACGGCAGGTCTGGTTTTTTTAGGCAAAGACAGGTTGGCAGCCCTGGGTATGCGGTGGGGATGGTGGACACATAGGGTTGACAGTTTGGAACTTGTAAACTACACAAGAAGTGAGAATGCGCATAAGGTACGCAAGAAAATTTGCATATTTGCAATATGTGGTAGTTATATGTACAATTACTGAGGAGACGAATACAGTAGATACGGGCTTGTGTGAGCAGTTATGATCTGTCCGCCTGAACTGCAAATTAATGACGAAGCTCGAAACGAAGCACATTGTGAAAGCACAGGTGTGCGGCTGTATTAGCACATACAATGTAACGGAAAACTATAGTGGTGCATCATAAAATCAGCAAAAGCAAGCACGTTGAAATAGACAGTTTTGAAATTGGGCTCAGAAAATCAACTAAAGGTCCATAATTATCTTCAGGGTTGATGTAACTGGACTCAACCAAAAACGACCACCCAGGTTTTTTGAAAACCCCGCTTAAAAAAAATAAAACCCACCAAAAATCCCACTCTTCCTCTCCTTTGGAAAATGTACTGTGATGTAAAAACTAAAATAAGCAGCCCACTTATACAGTTAACTGTAATTTTTTTAATGAAACAAAACGAACAGCAACGAACTTTGAAGGACTTGAAAAAAAGAGGAATTGGAACAGTTTGAGTAAATTTAAGTGGTTATCTTCCTCAGCTCTGTAAAATTGGTATATTTTAATCAATTTTTCTGGCTTATCTGCATCCAAGCTGTTGCTGATGTTGGACCATACCAAACGATATGTTGAAAAAATACACTCTATNGNCACTGAACTAGCAAGACATGCACATAAACTTGACGTGAAGCTGCAGAGGTTGTGTGGGAGTGGATTGTTTCTGTTTGTTGTGCGCATGTTTGCCAAGCCTTACTCCTATGGAGTGAACTGACCAGCAACACTTTGCGAAAGCAAAGGTGGGGTACATTTCTTTATCCCTAGTTTTGAATACCACAATAGGTATAACAAGTTATTATAGTGTAATTCTGAAAATGGTGATATTGTATGATGTAATGAAAACAATTCGGAAAGGGGTTTTTCTGTTGTTTTTTTAAAGAAGAAAAACCTGTTTTTAAAAAAAACAAAAATCCCAGAATGAAAAAACAAAAAACTCAGGTGTGATGTTTTTTTTAAAAAAAACGGGTATTTCTCAACCCTGATTATCTTTCAATCCTTTTTGTGATTTTCCCTTGATCGCACGATCTAGAAAAAAGTCACGTCACTATCAGGTTTATTGGGTGTGAGCCGCACACCTAGAGTAAGCCTATAGGCCCCTGCTCTTGAAGAAGCTGAGAATCACTGGCATTTGAATACGCAAATATTACTGTTGACAACAAAACAAGTATCGAAAAATTAAATCCATGCAGCATGTATTAGTAGCTTTACAATAGGAAAAATCATCTAGTTACAACATATATATTTTTGTTTTACGTATTCAAATATATGTAATTCGTACATTTTTGAATACCAGTGGTCTGTACTCTAGGTGCGCGGCGCACACCCAGTCAAACCGATAGTGACGTGGCTTTTTCCAGATCGTGCGATGAAGGTAAAATCACAAAAAAGGATTGAAAGATGAACGTTTAATTGATTTTCGGAGCCACATTTCAAAACTGCCCTATTTCAAATTGCTTGATTTACATCATTAGTTTCCCGTTTCGTTTTTGATCAGGCAACCCTGGGTGTGCCAACCCTGGGTGTGCCAACCCTGGGTGTGCCCTAACACACTCGCACACTTATGCTTGCAATACATGTGCATAATTTCGAGCTTCGTCATTGGCGCAGTCCAGGCAGATTGATCATAACGGCTCACACAAGCCCGTATGTGTTCAGTCCCCCCAATAGTTGGTCTAGGACAGTTCGGCGACGAGTCGTTTCGGTGACGGGATATTTCCTCGATGGTGGTCGCAAATGTTTTATGCGATAAAAATGTGTGTTTTTGAAATACTTTGAAGGTTAGACTACAAAGGATATTTGCTTCATAAGTGTTTTTGTTGTCATCCTGATGGCCAGTGGCCAGTGTAGTTTCCCGTCCGTCAGGATTTTGGAAGAACTTAGTGCGACCGTGACCACGTGTGTAAAGAAATATGGCTTGTGACGTTTATTTTTGCTGGCATGAGGCGTTTGTGAGTTTACACAAAAGTTAAGCCTGGTCAGCATCTATTGCTTGATCTTTCACGTAGGCAGGGGCGCATCTGGGGGTTTGTTTGGCTGTCATGACAGACCCCTTTGCATCGCAGGTACTCAGCATTAAACCCGATAAAATAATCAAACTTGCCATGAATGCAAATTTTCTGCGTTGAAATATTTAGGTTCGTCACTTTTTTCAATTTGTAGTCGTTAGAATTGTTTTTTCATGTTTATATAACACAACTTGTTTCAAAATAAGCTGTTGCGAAGGTTTACTTCTTGCGATGACTAGTTTCATTAATTTGTTTCATTTTATGATTTCTTTTTAATTAGGNTTAAATTGAAAAATGCTGCATCTGATTTATGGGAACAGAAATTTCTTCTATACTGATAAGACATGCTGAAAAAAACAGCANCTAAAGTTTGCCAAACAGTAGAAGAAAACCTTTATAATAGACAGTACCAAATAACAACGCTTTTGGATCAGGAAAGTCACAAGCAATGGGTATTGAAGTTCAGTCATACTGCAGTCAATTTACTAAGATTTTCCTGAACAAATATAATACGATCATTGTTGAAACACAACAGCGAAATATAAAAGCTAGCACAACATGATGGAAAATAAAAAAATTAGTCTGTGTGTGTTTTACGAAGTTAGTTGGTTGCTTTGCCCCATGGATGCACACAGCAATTGAGACCACCTACTGCATGAGCTCAATTTAGTTCGCAAAGTCCGCACTTAATAAAGTGATACAGATTGCTGACTGCGTGCTTCACTCACCCATTTCTTGAGTTTTTGAACATCAAACAATCTTACTGTGCAATCATATGGAGAACCGTTGCATTTATGTACTCGTATATATGTATTTTGCAAGTCTATTATATATCAATAAATTCTGCTTGATCAGTGGCTGGCTTTACTTGAAATTTTTGGTAAAATTCTTCGTGAGCAGTCTTAAACTTGTCTACTTTTTGCAAAGCACAAAAGTAATACCACAAGCTAAGAAACGCTGCAACGATTAAAAAGTTTGGGCATCGATAACCATTTCTCTATGATCGATAACAGTAGTACAGCAGGTATCTCTGAACTCAACCTGCACTATCTGCCCGCCATCTGGTTTTCATCAATCAAGGCTTTCAAGAGTCTAATGCAGTGTTTCCCAACCTTTTTAGGCTTGCGGCACCCTACAGTAAAAATAAAATTTGCCGTACCCAGTGGCGAACCCATAGCAATTTGCTTTAAGATTCAATGACATTTTGAAAATGTATTTTTAAATGATATATTGAAAAACGAAAATTGTCTTTTCTCGCGGCACCCTTGAGTATTGTAAATGGCACCCTAGCGTGCCACGGCAGCGCGGTTCGGAACCACTGGTCTGATGCAAATCCACTGCTTGAAACTTCTCAACGCGGTAAATTTACAAAGTTCAAGATGGATTTACCAGCTGCCTTTATTACTATTCTCCGAACGCACTAACGACTCTATGCAGACTGAGCAGAACATGGCGAACGAACATTTCCAGCAAAGCCCATGTTCGAAGCGAAAAAATCTTATTTCCGCACAGAAACAATGTTTAACTTTGCACGGGCTGCGATACAGCTTATTACTAGGGCCACTTTTTATGACCAAAAAAATTGATAATATGACTTTATTTTACAGAACATACGACTTTATATGACCAAACAAAAATGACTGAGCTAGAACGTACGACTACTGCACAAAGAAGCATTACCAGTGAAAACAGGCATAAGGAATGGTTAGTTTATAGTTTGGAAGCCCACTAAAGTAAACAGCTCAAAACATGAGCAAAATGTATAGTTTGGTTTGAAGCGTATTGAAAACATGCATGGGCACTGGTTTAATTCTTTGGAGCAGCAAGAACATGCATGTTTGGGCAGTGCATTACATTTCATCCAAATAAAGTGGTGCACCTACGTCTTTGCCAACATTCGCAAGGTACCCAAATGGGTTCAGTTTGCAGGATGCAGCTTAAACCTAGCTATATAGTAGTTTCACCTGATATTTTGAGATTGTTTTAATGGTTTCCTTATTGAATTAGATGGAAAATATGCAAAATATGACTTTGTGACCTAACATTGAAAATATGACTTTTTATGACTTTATAACTTTTGTTATAGACCTCGTAGGGGTGAGATTTGTGTTTTAAAATTCGGTTCATAGGTGGTTCCTGAAGCACAGATAAAAATATTAATTTTATGACTTTAAATGGCCTTACTTATTAACTTTCAATCAAAGCTTAGGACATAATTATCAAGCAGGTATAATCACGGATAACATTTAGTGAGTTTGTCAAGATAAGGAAAGAATACCCGTAGGTAACCAAATCTAAAAAAGCTGAACTTCATAGCTTGCCATGGCTATTCCGCCCTAACTGCAAAGAACATTACAGAAAACAGAAACGTAAAGTTTCCATTGTTCGAAATTTGTACGATACCGAGGTTTTACCCGAGTCTTTCCTTCAATATTTGATCGCCAACAGCAGTATGAATAGGTTTTAGTGATTTCAAGTTGTTGCTTGTAAACAAAAAGAAGGTTCCTTGCTAAGTTAACTTTAACTTTGTGATTAATATCAACCACGATTATTGCTTTGCATGAGCTTTTTTAATATCGTTTTACCCAATAGTTGATTTTTCCTATTTCAAATTGTCTGCACTGGACAGTGATGTCGACATGCAATTCTTTAAATTGATCAAAGCCCATAACAATAGGTCATATACACGTTTTCATATATCTTCATGACGCTGTTAGCATTAAGTGAACCGGAGCTGAAACAAGCTTTAAATCATGCTTTTCTCCTGTGACAGACGGTTCAATCTCTGTCATGGTGTTTCTTTTACAGTGGTCGCCGGTTCGAATAATTTTACTCAATTTCGATGCCACCAAACAAGCGCGCCCAGAACAAACCAAAATTGATTGGTCCTTTTGTGAAATAATGTCGAAAGCAGACAACACACCTGAGAGGGAAAAGCACCAGCGACATCGTCTACACAGTCCCCTCCCCTTTGCCAAAATGTATTAACAGTACAAGGAAAAACCAGCAGTTTACTACATAAGACAGCTTCTTTAAAACTTGCCGAGAAGTTGATAGACATTACGCTCTCCCGAGAATAAAATCTTGTTTTTCTCGATATAGAGCGGCTAGAAAAGAAACGATTTTTGTGAAAATTAAGTGGAGCGACACTTTACGCTCATCTTCACCTTGCATTTTTTGCAGGTATCCAAGTTCAACTAAGTTTGCCTCACCCTAAGAACACTTGGCGGAAGTGTCGCTCCACTTAATTTTGACCAATACTGCGGCGGTAATCAGTAACTTACAGCACCTGGCCGCTGAATCTGTCTTGTGTCATTTCTGACAACGCATTAAACGCATTTAGCAAAATGGCAGCAACATTAGAGCTAAATGTCTGTCGGTCAACTTGCTGAGCATTGTCACTGTGTAAACCACTGCACTGAAACTTTTTTGCTGATAATTTCATGGTACTTCTTCCTAACGCGATCCGGCGAAAACCAAGTGAAACTCCTTTAATCAGAATTAATACTGTTCTCATGCTTAGAAGCAAACTAACTGCAGAGTCTTGTCGATGCAGATTTGAAAATACGACCATATCAAAAGTCTACTATACCTGAACCATTAAGGTTGGCAAACTGCAGCCCTCAACGGGGTATACAGCAGTCCTCGCAGGCCTGCAGCAAATTAAACACAAATCAATTATTTGTTCGATTTTACTAGCCATGGCGCTTATATATTGTATCACCTTAGAGGGCACAGCCCGATTTTAAAAGGTGTGGAGTTTTTATGAAGCACTGATGCAGATTGCAGGAATCTGAAACTTTCCCTCCAATGACTTAGACCACTGGTTCCCAAAGTGGGCGGAATCGCGATTTTGAGGAGTAAGGGGGCAAACTAAACACAGGGGCAACAGGGGCGAAACAACAAAAAGGGGTCGAAAACGCTCAACCACTATCACTATAATCATTCATTGAGTTCACTTCGGCTGTGACCTCAATGCTCTCAAAGCAAAGAAACCGCTTGTTGATTCATAAGCGAGATGATCTACGACTGTGCCTCACTAAAATGTCTCCCAGCATTTCGAATCTTTGTGAAGGCCGCCAAGCACATCCATCGCACTGAACTTGGGACCATGTTAGCTGTGTATCAATTTTTTTAAATAAAATTCTTTTAAAATACTACCTGGTGTTTGCTTTATTAGGCTTGAGGACCGACAACGAAAGGACCGAAAGTTTGAGAAACACTGACTTAGACAATGGGCGTGGTCATAGCCAAGACCTAGTAGCCACGCGGAGCTGTACAATTTCCAATAATAAAGCGTGCATGGACATCTGCAGTTATTCAGGCTAATTGAACACCGGCTTGTCTTGGCTTCTTGACACTGGAAAAATTGTGCAAAACTGCAGTTTTGCAACTTCACGATTTCGCCGAGTGGTTTGCTGCTTGTTTTGAAGTTGATATAAGGTGAAACAAGTAAAACCGATGCACGGCAATAATATCAAACGTTTTTTTGATTTACTTTCACCATTGCATTTGGTTATTCCAGATGGTCAAGTGCCAAAAGTGTCGATCCCCTTGCGGACGTTCATGAGCACAGATTGCCGCGAAATAAAAACTAACCGAAGAAACTTTTTAACAGTCTATTGCATTCTGTTTGATTACAAAGGCTGGGCCCACTAAGCGAACAAGATAGATACACCAAACAAAGTCGAAACAATTGATCTGCAGTTGTGAAAAGATATCGATAGATATTGCCTCGTTGTAAACATTTCCCAATGCTGGAAAAGGAGCGCAATGCAGTCATATTGGGGAAAACATCCTTCTGCGTCTGCTGTTTCTGCCCTCGTCACAAGGAAAAATTTAAACATTGAATACAGGGTCTATAATTAAATTGATCAGTGTGCTTGCTTCTGCCGCAAACGTTTTGCTTTTCTTTCCTTGCAAGCAAGGGCTGGTGATTTTATTTTCAAGAAGCAAATCCATTTTGCCGGACGGTGAAATGGGTATATTGGAGCTGCTTGCTTTACTTTATTTATTCCATTGTAAGCCGCGGCTTATAAAGATTTTTTTCATCATTTCGTGCGGCTTACGATCAAGGGCGGCTTACAATCGAGGGAGGCTTACATTTTTTTCTGTAGCTTATTGGAAGGTCTAGATGCGTCTTGCCTTTCCTTGGCTACATTTTGTTGACTAAATATTCTCTTTCTTCTCTTCAGCATCACTTGCACACTCGTTATAGGAGGGATTATGATGAACAGAAGGCAGTTGTAGTGGTGAAGCATCATTACCAGGGTTGCCAATTAAACGTGATTAAACGTACGTGCAAGTACACGAAAGTATCTCAGAGGCTTGACTAACCAATGTACAAGTAGGGCTTACAATCAACGGTGGCTAACAATGGAGCAAATACGGTATATTATTCATACTGCTGGTAATGGTTCATTGACGCAGCAACATGCTCAAAGACAAAACAAATTCTGCGATTGCAACTTCACGATTGACCAAAAAAGTTTGGATCATTGTGGAAAAGCACAGTTTGTTACACGGTTTATGTTAGGTCCAGTGAAAAGTTTTATCATGTTTACTTATAACTTTTCCAAAACATCACAATCTGTGTACGAAATTAGGCCTTTTCTATGCAAAAGCAACGTTTCAACTATTTAGGAAAAAACATGTACGTTTTTTGTTGATGAGGAAAAAAACGAAAACTGTTGAAGCTATAAGTATTTATGCGAGAACGTCGCGAACAGCATTCGTTTAAAGAGCCAAAACGTACATTTAACAAAGCACACGCCAGCTGTAACGAGAACCGGCGGGTTAAACATTGATAGGCAATAAGAACTGGAAAGCTAACGAACTAAGCAAAGGTAGTCGGCATATGCTGCAATTTTTGTACCAATGTGGAGGCGGGTAGGAATGTAAACTGCGTCACTGAATTGGTGACGCAATTGACAGAGTTTGTTTAGTGAATTCCAAAGCAGTCTCCTTCATCTAACCAATTGAAGGTAGGCACAGAAAGCAAAACATATGAGACGCCGTGACGAGTAAGTAGACCACAGATAACGAAGCACGCGCTTGAACTTTCCACAACGGGTCAGCATAGGAACATAACAGACACCAGGAGTAAGGTATCATGTGTAGTTTTTTCCTTAACCATTCTAACCACTGAAAACTTTTTGAAAGAGCTATTTTTAACAAAATGAAATAAGTTAACTTGTCCCAGCCGGCTACTTGCCAATGCATGCCTTGTCCATGAAAGAAGAACAGTGAAGGACACGGGTCGGCGCAAATTAAGTAACATATCACAGAGGGAACTCTTCCAAATGTTTGTGGTGTCATTCTAACCATGGGCGTCGGGAGGATTATTTTCCAGGGAGTGGCCAAAAGGGTAATTTCAGTGGGGGCAGCAGTGGTAAAATTTCATTTTAGCAACTCGAATCTAAGAAAAAAAACTTTTTTTACGAAAACGTTAACAGAAAAATATCAAATTTCAAAATCCAAGGGGGTCAAGACGCCCCCCTGCCACCCTCTTCCTACGCCCATGATTATGACCCCAATAAATTGTTTGATGACGTTTTTGTTTCAATGTGTTTGTCTATGTCTGCTATGATTCGCGGGCGATTGATAGGTTTTAGTAATTGAACCTAAATAACTGAAGCACAAAATTTCTTTCGGTGACACTCTCTAAAGATTTATTTATAAAAAGGATTGGCATGGCATAAACGGAAATGGGTTATGCTTTTTACTCCAGATGAGATGAGGTTGTTACCTTACTGCATTCACTTTTACTTGTGGCATGTGACACGGAAAATCGAAGAAAACAATTCTACAAAACTTTTCAAACGACACCGAATGAGTTGTGTTGTAGGCAGTGAAATGTTACCAAGCAGCACCATGTTTGTGCACGTTGATGGCTCAGTTCAAAGGTTGTTTTACACTGCGATAGTGATGCTGGTGTGTTTAGAAGAGTATAAAAATATTTTGTTCAGCATGCAGGAGAAATTGGCAAAAATTACGTTTCACTTTATAACCCTGAAACAAGTAGCATTGAGCATTTACTGTAATGTTTTGTACGTGCTTGCTTTTGCCTCACGTTACGCTGATGTCCACTGTACAGCCAGCACTGCCACCCACTGCATGTACTTGCGCGTGAAGTAACTACGTGGCAAATATCGTTCAGTGATTTAAATTGCTGCTATATTCATGACCAGCATTACAATTCCGCGTCTCTCAAGCCTGTGTTATGTTCTTGAAAGCCAAGACACATTTGATTATCACCTTGCACGCTGAGGGTACATGCTGAGGAAGTATTCTATAATGATATAACTGTAAAAATATTTGAAAAAGTTTTTATTGGCACCTTACTTGCGTACAACAAGTATGCGTAAAATGGTTTCCTGTTTGGCTCTAATTCATTTTATGCAACTGCTCTCTGAACACTCGCCCCAGCATCGTAAAAGACAGAAAGGTATTCGATGACTTCGGTTTTGGTTGACGACACTGGTATTGGCACGTTTAATTTATTAATTCAAGCGTAATGTAAACAGACAGCTTTGCAATGCATCGAAAGTACTCTTGGTCACTGGGCAGAAAATCTTGCTGTTAGATGAGTTTTTTTGCTTGGTAGTTTGAAGAGTTAGGTTGCCTCATGATTTAAAGCGCATGTGAGAAAGAAGAAAAGCAGTTTCTTTTCAAAAGCAGCACAGACTCGGGGAGAGTCTTCTGTCAATAATAAAGCCCTAGTAGCATTCTCGATTCAACTGTACATTAATGGATACTATTTTTGGTTTACAATGAAAATGGCTACATAAGCCCATGACGAGACGAAATAATTTACTCTTGCTCAAACGGATAAAAGTTTCTCCTGTTTCGAAGGCAACCAGTGTGAGTCACGCCTCCGTGTAATTTGGTAAAACGCAGTGAGGACATTCGCGTGGCATGAATACAAATTCCATTTAGGGAAAAAGCATGAATGGTAGGCCAGCACAAAAGGCAAGTTACATAGAAATGACCTGCTAGAGTAAACATGCTAATGCCTGTTTAAACTTGCCCAACGATTGTCAATCGGACCTCCTTGTTAATGAGAAATACCTTGTGGTTATGTGCCTAAAACGATTGCGTCTGCTAAATAAGATAAATCTAGAGCAACCAATTTTTTGACCTAAAAACTTAAAATTTTGACTTCTTGATTTACAAATATTGACTTTATTTTGACCTTTAAATTTTCTGGGTTTGCAACTGCAAAATAGTTCAGTTTTAGGTGTTGAGGTTAACCCAGAAGCATATTCATGCACTCTATGCTTCGAAATTTTAAAAAATTGTTTATTTTTGGGGATGATATATTTATAAGTAGATTAATTACTACAATAGAGTCAAACATGATAACATCATAAAGTTGAAACATTATGCGTAATGGATTGAGCATTTACCAAACCAAGTTCTGTGAGACCACCTTTCGCCTTATTACCACACTTATCCTACATAATATTCTATTTGTCCACAAAACAACATTATTACGTCAAAATTCGCAGCAAACCCACCATTATTGCAGAATTGCAACAAAACTTGCAAAAGCATATCAGTATCTGTTGTTGTAGTTTCAATAAAATATCAATAAAGAGAAAAAACCGTGCTGCAAGAAAATTTTGACCCAACGATAAATTTTGGCCTGATGATAAATTTTGACTTTTTTTGACCTAACAACTTGGGATTCCCTCATGTTATGAGCGTGAAATTTAGTTTGTGGGCGTTTCATAAGCTTTGAAAAAGCAGAAAAATTTTGACTTTATTGACGGTTGGTTGCCCTGGATATAACATAAAAGCTGGATTTTCAGAATGTATCTGCAGCAGGAAGACTACCGATTCAGGATGTATACACCTTTTCACAATTTCTTGAATTTGTCTTCCTTGTGTCAAATAAATCTCTCTGTGCTTTGTTTTGTTCACTCTGTTTCACCTCCTGCACAGCGCCGGATTTAGATGGTGGGGGACCTGGGGCCCAGGCCTGGTGGGAGACCCCATGTGCGGATACAAAAAGTTTAGGTAAGGGATGATCGATGAAGTCACTGGTATTTCCACATATCATTACGATTATGACGTAATATTGTGACGTCATATTTGTTAGCTGTAACAAAACTTTATGATGCAACATGGTATTTGACAGTGATTAGCTATTTGTGAAACTGTTACAAAACCATCGGCAGGAAGCATCGCGTCTTCTTTTTTTTAATATTTGCTTGAAAAAAGTTTTGAAAATCTTTTGGAAAAACTTTCTGGCGATCCAGCGTTTTCATCACCTCTAAACGCCAGTCCTCGCCCAGCACTAAATTTTACGACAGAAACCAAACGTTGCAGACAGAGGCGATTTCCGATGTTCGCATTGATTGACCTGACTGGTTAGTTTGTATCAAATCTTCATAGTGATTAATTACATCTGCGACTAAATATAATCGTGGCATCTACATGTTCCATTGAATGCCCGTGGCTGCTCAGGCGCTCAAGAGCGTGCTTCTAGTCGAAGATTCCTTTTTTAATAAGGAAATGCGCCCATTTAGTCGTATCCGCGCACATCAGTCTACAAGCGAAACATTTCACACAAGTTTGTGAAGGAGAAAAACAAAACAAGCTTCTGTCAACTACTTCGCCATTGTGGTTCTGGCGACGAATAAGACTTGTGGTACATATTTCCGTGACAAGTTTCTGTCTTTTCTGTGTTGTGGAACATCATGTTTTAAAAATGACTTTCATCACAATGTCAAAAAAAACCTGTTTCATGTTTCAACCAACATTCTCGCATTTGTTCCGGTATATTGGCTGGCCAGAGGACCCAGAGACCGATATTGTTGCCTCCAGTGATCGCGTTTTTCGATGCTACATCTTGACGTTCTTCTGCTACTGCACTGCTGATTAAACTAGATCTGTTTTCATCGTTACGTAGATCTAAGTCTGTCACAACATGTTCTTCGATTTTCTATCCTCTTACAGCTTCCGCAGAAATGTCTCCGCTGGACTTCACTGCCACTGTAAAATAGTAACTTGGATGTTACTTGACTTAACTGCAACTTCTTCCTCTCTCGTTTTTGCCTCTTTTGATTTTTTACGTCTTTTAGGACCACTTGCATAAGCTCTACACTTGCTTAGATGACGATCAACCTTCTGTTAAAGTTGATTTATTAATAAGCTCAATAAGGCTGCCACATTTTCATCGCGAAAAGGGAGGACAACTCACTACTGTTACTTACTTTAGTCTATTATCTACACCTTAACAATTCAAATAACATTTAGGCCTATTGATAAGTTTTAAGCATTTAAGTAAGATGTCCAGTGCTGCGATGTTTCAGTCAAAACACACGAAACAAAATCCTTATTTACTTGTTCTATTTAGCTAATGAATATTTGCAATTTCCTTAAATTTCTTTAAAATGTAAAATCGCCTTTACCAATATTATGAAACTAATTGCATGAAAGATATTTTGAATTGCACACCAGCTTTAGATTAGAAGCTGGTTCAATTAGAAAGATTTCTTTTTCTTTTGGGTTTGTGGCTGCATCAAGGAAAAAATCGTTCCACATTAGCGTAATGAGCCATAACGCTGAAGTAAAATCGTGCAATCTTTATCAATTCGCTTAAGCATCCAATGGTATTGCAAGTTGCAAAATATTTTCCCCATCTTTCATGTTCCATCATTTTGCAATAAATTGCATTTGGTTGATGCTCTTTTTGCACAAATTCATACAAGTTTTGGTATTGGTCAAACAGTTTAGCTTCATTAATAGAAACGTTTCTCTCAAGCAGATATTACTTACATGGTTCAAGGTTTTCTCAATCAGTTGTTTGAAAATGGAGGAATCTAGTCAAAGCATTTAAATTCAGCAAACAAAGTGGTCCATTTAGCCAGATGTGCAACACAAGACTTGTACAATATAGATACACTTGGCATGAATAATGCACAGTCACGACCCTTGCCTTCTCTCAGTCTCTAAGTTTTCTTAGTGCTGATTTAACTTGGCTTGATATGTACATCTGATTGTCTCTATTGAATCCTTGCCTTCACACTGGTGGAACACGACACAACCTCAACAAATGCTCCTCTGGACTTCTCGAAATTCTGAACTTTCTCATTAAAAGCAACCCGAAATTATTGCAAATATCTTAATGTCTAAAGAGTTCGCTCACGTTTCAGAACAACAGTTGGCTTGTCGATAGACATGAAGTATGAATGTGAAGCTGGGTACATTTGAAGCGTCCTTGGCAAGCTAGGATAAAGTGATTGCCACTTGGTTACGCCGTGAGAAATAAGTTTTTGGTACTCAATATCCACAAAGTCACAATAGTTTTTCCACCCTCTTTTGCGAACTTTGCAAATGCAACCACACGTAATTCACTCAACTTTAAAATCATTTAGTCCTTTTCTAAAAAAGGTTCTTCATTTTTTTAGCTTTGCTGATTAGCTATAATTACTAGAAAGCACTACACTAAGCTATGTAGCCTACAATACACTGATTATCGTATCAAAGTTCATGAGCAAAGCTAGTAGCCTACATTACTATAATCATAATGGAGTCAGACGTCCGCGCTCTAATGCTAAAGTCACTGAGATATTGAAAAGATTTAGCACTTATGTAACGATTAATGTGAAAGCATTCCCACCTTTCCAGCCGAGAATTAACTCAACCAAAACATAGATTATGTAGACAACTTGCAGGCCCTCCCATAAACTAGCTACGCCACCAGTTCGTATCTTGTTGCAGTTAAGTAGGGACAGCTTACTGCATGTAAACACAATATGCCATAGCCAGTGGCATATATGACTCGGGGCAGAGGGGCGAATTGCCCCCCTGGCAAGCTAAATGTAAAAACTGGTCTCCCACTTAACCTATATTTCGGCTTTAGCATTCTTTTGGTTTTCAGCAGGTTGTTGTTTTTGTGTTTTTCGGATTATTTTCAGTGGATTTAGGGTTTTAGTTTAGCCATCCACATCCAGATTCCCCATCATTTCTCAAGTTTTTTTCTGAGTGTTGGCTAGTGGACCCCATGCAGTGGCCAGTGGGCCCCTTTTATCTAAGTTTACCACCCTGGCTTAAGCCTTTAGTTACGACACTGCACTGATTATAGTTATGTAAAATAAGAAATGTAAAAAGGAGGACATTTTGACATTTTTGAATGTCCTCGGAGATTATTTCATTTCTCATGAAAAAAGTGGACATGTAGCCTACTCCAAAAAGAGGACGTACGGTAGCCCTATTTAATAATGCTACTCATATGCGTCCTGTACAAATCTAAGTAAGGCAGACGCAAAATCTACCAGTAACGAGTAGAGACGTAAGCTAATGAGTTCTACGTGGCTTGGCCCAGCTATTCACTAGATTTAGATACCTGACCGACTTTNAGGCAAACAATAAGTGTAGGCCTAATAGTTGTTTCGTCANAATATCAAATAATATACAAGTGAAATACTGCCGTCTGGACGACCGATAATTTAATANCGTCTACAAACAAACTTTCCTCGCTAATAAAAATGACTAAGTGGCACGCACATGTCGTACATATGGCACAAGAACATGGTGGGTGTCCCTTGAGCCCCCCCTAAATCCGGCGCTGGTCCTGCATAATGGGTTGTTGAAAGTTAATGGACAGGTTCATCTAATTGCTTGTGTCATAGCACTAAGCCCGAATGGTTACAGCTCGAGAAAGAATGGCCCTCACAACCTTGTCTTTTAGAAGAAAGTTGAAGATGTAAAAGAAGCAACGTCACTGTGACCTGCTGCAACTAACCACAGTTTTCCGTAGAGACAGCGTCTTCTGGTAACAAGCCTGATTTTATTCACACCAAAGTTTTAGGATTAACTTAGGTGATTCCACGAAGTTTTTTTTTTATTTCGAATGCTTTGAACAAGTTGTCACTGTTTGCGACGACATCCTTTGCTATGTTATTTTCGTAAACAT
>JGI24021J15306_10002842_pt1 | contig 19093 bp, 10 predicted proteins | sample Ectturendosymbi1_FD_15306 | JGI IMG/M metagenome (IMG submission 15306)
TTTGCCCATTTTGGGCAAGGTTGATTAATGTGGCTGATAATTGCAATGAAAATAGAAAAATTTCATGTCTCAACCTAATTTACTTTTATTGCAAATAGAACCACAGCTTGAAATGAGGTCCTGTTTAAACCTTAAACCGACCACCAATGACGTCTACTGGCGGAATTTTTGGATTTTTCTTTGCTTTTTTGTTCATTTGTTAAGAGCACTTCCCACATTTTTGTTAGGAAAATTGCTTTTGTTCTTCATCATATAAAAAATTTTCCAAAATCAACACGTTGCTTTTTTCTGATCGGTTGAGCTTGAGAAGACTTGCAAAGTTGTAAAAAAAGTTGCGCGCGCGTCCAAACCTGCCAGTTAGTCCAGTGCAAGCGAATAAACAAAATCTGCCCATTTTGGGCAAGGACAACAAAAGTGTTTGTGTTTAGAGGTTACGTGAGCAGGGTTATTAAGCTAAATTTAGGTTGCTAAGATCAATGTAAGCCATTCAATGTGCGGCCCTCAGTAATACGTCATTCAGTGTGCGGCCCTGTCTTGGCATAATTTTGGCTCAGTAAGCCATTTGGGTTGGACATAGCTGGCATAGATGGTTATGGCGCTAACACAGTCACGAAAACTTGTTTACCATTGTTTAAGAGGCAAAGCGCGCAAAATAGTTGCGAAAGGTATCCAAAAGCAACTTCGAACAGTAGAAACTTAAGACATCTGCAACAACCTTATATCATCTGCAACCTAGCTCAAAATGTGGCACAAAAAACTGCTTCATTATCCGTTTTACGTGATAATAGTTGCTCAAGGCATTTTATGATGCAGAAGATATGCGCTTCATGCTGTTTGATCCAAGGCATCTTAACCGATCATTTTCATAAACTTCAAACTCTAAGCTTGTGTGTCTGATGTGTACAGTTATTTAGAACTCATTGCAAATATATTTATCGGAAGTAATTTTAATTGCTGGAATTTTGCGTTCTCACTTTTAGCAGGCTTCGCCTTCATTGCTTGCATTTTGTGTCTCAAATACATCCTATGCTACTTCTAAGTGTTCTTATGGTTGCGCATAAAACTGAAAAGCTTATTTGTTATCAGAGCCGAAGGAAGGTCCCCGGTCGGGGGGCCCTGGTAAAAAGGGGGTCCCAAATCAGGCTGAGGATCTTTGTTACGGCATGTAGACACACCAGAACTGAATTCACCAAAAACTGATTTCATTTATTTCCCATTTCAACATTCATATTAGTCTAATACGTCACATAATTGATCTTCCCTCACCCATAGGTTCGTGTTATCTATGCTAAACATTGCGAAACGCAGTGTGGATAGCTTCGTTGTCACTATTTTCCTTGGTAAGCTGGCAGTTGTGCAGGTAACCTTGCTGAATCCACGTTNAGTTCAAGCAAATTTAGNATAGTCTAGTAAGAAATTATTCAGAAAAAGTAAGTTCTAGACTAGTGACGTAACTAGGGGTTTCAGCCAGGGTGGGAAATGTAGCTGAAGGAGGCCCACTGGCCACCGTATAGGAGGCCCCCTTGCCAGCAGCTAAAAATGATAAATGAATTTGTATCCGGATATGGATTTATATACTAAAACATGAAATCACCGCAAAATAGTCCAAAAATTTCTGAAAAACGCAAAAAAACAACTTACTGCAAACCACAAAATACTGAATACCGAAATATAAGCTCAGTGACGTTTCGGTTTTTACATTTAGCTTGGCAAAGGTGGACGTTCGCACTCTTGCAACCCCGTCAGTTACACCTGCACTTTTGTACACCTGTGTTTTATCCACTCACTGTACAAGCACAGAATAACCGATGTCTAAGCTATAGCCGACAATCATGTAAAATCGTATTCGTAGCCCGCGCCTGTAATATCCCGTGTATCTTGCATCAGAGTTGTCCAATGAAAACTCAGCACTTTACTTTTACACCAATGAGAAATTCAGTTGTTTAACCTTCTTCTTTTGAGNCAGTTCTTCAAACCACTGCTGGGCCGCACTAGATCTTGCGGCAAGTGTTGAGCAGTCATTCCACTGTCTCATCGTCCAGAACCGTCAGGCCCTGCAGTCCATGAGGTCGATGGATTGGACATTGGAGGACAACATGGTCGACGGTTTTTCTTTTGCGCCACACTCACAGGTCGCAGAGGAGGCCATACCCTATCTGTACATGCAGGAGCAGAAACATCCGATATCGGTGCGGAGGCGGTTAAGCCGGACCCACGCTATTCTTGGGAGGGTCATTCCGGGTGCTTTCCGGTGTCGGAGATGAAAATGTTTGAGTCTTGTGAGTTGTCCGGCCACTCCGTATTCCAATGGTGATCCGCCCACTGCGCCGCGCTTCTGTTGTTGTTGCCAGGCAGACTGACGAGTTGTTGTGCGGCGGGTACAAATGACTTGTCTCGATTTGAGGCGCCGTGCATTCCCACTCGTGGATTTATATAACCAATAACACTGTACGCCAGTGGTTGACAAACTGTGAGCGTCGGTCCAAATGTGGGCTGTTCAGCACTTTTTTGGGCCGCGTAACGCTTATTGTTGCGNACCGTGTGCTATGTAAAAGCTAAAGATTGCGTGCGATAAAGCAGAGGCTACTGCAGCGGCAGGGATGGGTAACTTAGGCCAGTGAGCCNCATGCGGCCCGCGGGGACATTTTGAGCGTTCCGCAGGGCAGCCACACACACAGATAGTACATATTTCGAGTCTGTGTTAAAGTAATTTTATCGATTAGATTAGAATTCTTGAGAAATTATTCCACACTTTCATTCGAAACCTCATTTTTACTCAGCCGGAAGTGACTATCATCACCTTCATTTTGTGGTAGGAAATGTGAAAAGGTTTTGTTAAAGTTTTTAAAACGATTATAGATAAGGGTTGCCATATGTCCGGAATTTTTCGAACATGTCTTGAATTACGGTTTTGAAATTTGTGTCCGGAAATAATTTTTTTAAATGCTCTAATGTCCACAATTTTGACAGTTAGTTGATTACGTTTAACTTGAAACAATTTGGATATTCTGTGAAGATGAAAATTTCAAGTTTACTTCTTTAGCTGTTTCCTGCGTCCACAATAACTTGAACTGGTAGTTGTAAAAACATACTGAAAAATGTTTGCCCAACCTGGGCTATTGCGAAAACCGTGGAACATTGATTGTTTAACGTTAACAAGGCCTTATTATAGGGTTTACGACATTAACATAGCATTATTATGTTACAGATAACTGATTGCAACATTGATTTGAAATTGGGCGTTCAAAATTAAGCACAGACCTTTAAATACGACTGAAAGGGGGCTTGGGATCATCATAACCAAAGTTTGCCGATCACTGCTGTACGCAATACTGTTAAACGGAGCTTCAGCAAGTTGAGGTTAATCAAAACATTTCACAGATGAACTATGACTGATGAAAGACTAACAAATCTGGCAATAATATCTATTGAAAGTGAAACTGCAAGAACATTGGATATGACTGAATTGACAAAAACATTTGCATCTTGAAAACTTGGAAAAAGTCATTTTCCTAGCTGGAAGTATAGCACATTGTAAAGTCTGTCTACTTTATATGTTGTGTCGATGCTGTAGAAACATGCTTCTACGAACATTTATTGAAATAAACCGACGTTTTTGTTCATATAAATATTATGTGTTAAATGCAATATATAGTATATTGGGGGACCCAAAGTCCAGGTTTGGAAGACCCCAACCGCCTAGCACCGGCTCTACTTGTACATTTTTCACTCTTGAGGTGTCGCGATTCTTGCAACGCAATGCCGTGAAATTTTCAAAAGTTGACTCTGTCTCAGTAAATGCTAGTCGCTAGACGGTGGTGATAAAAAACTGTGTCAAAATCGTTATCATTTCTTAAAAATTCGTTATCAAGAATTGTGAAAGTCCTAAAGTCAAAGGTATTTTAGTACGATAGCAGGCCAATACGTATAAGAACACTTTTCCAGAATCTTATGACTCTGTTTTTGACTTCATCAACCCTGAATCCGTAAAGCACAGGAATAACCAGCGCATGGAGGAGAACTAAAACTAGAGTGTAGTCTTTATCTTTTCTTGCTGTACAGCTCTGGGGCCAATCGCAGGCGATCAAAGCAACGGACCATGGCGCGCAGCTGATGACAAACGAACCGACAAATAGCGCCAGAGTTACAATCAACTTTCCATTTTCTTGGAAGACAGACCATTCCGGCAGAGAACTTGCGCTTGATTGCTCATTGCTCGGTCGATTGTTGTAGTCGTAAGAAGTGCGAGCTGCAAGACATCCAACATTTATCGACTACGGTAATAAACTCTGCTATGCTGGTAATGAATTTTAATTTTCAATCGTCACTATAATAGTTGAGTTTGAAATTTTTAAAAAACGTTCAGAAGTTCTGAATTTAAATTGACAAAGCTTGTGAAGTGAATGGTATGTACTCCGAGAAATGATAATGCATCCTGGAAATGTTTCACTGTAGCAGTAAATTTCCGCTTTAACTGTTAAAACATGCTAGAGCTTATTTCTAATTTGTTGGTTCAGTAAACATATATTTACGGTGTTACCAACAGAAAAGTCGTCTAAACTAACTTACCTCCACGCAAGGTTGTCCACGCGAATCTGATCAACCATACATTCAAACAAATGGAGCACGCTGCAGCAAGCAGACATGTCGACGAACATACAACGGTTACTATAGAATACGCCAGGAAATTGTCCCAAAACAAAATTCCCAACGCTCCAAGGACAGGAAATAGAAAGGAGAAAAACCAAATGCAAAGGGTCGTCACTCTCATATTCTTCGTAGTTACAAGTTTTGTGTAGTGCAATGACCACTTGATGGCAATAAAACGGTCGGTTGTCGCGGCAAGCATGAAAAGATGAGACGCACCGATAGTCGAGAAGAAGAAAACAACCAACAGAAGTGATTCTACCTGGAAATGTTCCGTGCAGCTGTAAAGAAAGAAAAGCCAGTTACAAGTATAGGTTCGTGCTGCAGTGATTGCACTCATATCTCATACTAGTCGATTAAACCCTTGGCAATCTTAGACGACTCACCCAGGCAGGGGCGTAACGAGGTTAGATGGCATCCAGGGCATGAAGTAACTTTGACGCCCCTATGTTCGAACCTGAGGTCTTTCGGAAGCAAATGTGCTGTATTAAAGAATGTACTTGTGACATTGTTGGGAATCTTGCCGCTCTTCGCGGTCATTCGGCGCCCCACGCAGTGATTCGGCGCCCCCATATTGATTCAGCGCCCGGGGAATTGTGTACTCTTGCCCTCCTTCACTACGCCCCTGCACCCAGGTACAACATACTGTATAAGTGCAATAGGTTATGAATAATGAATAAAAATAAATAAATAAAAATTATTAACTGCTCTGTTTGTTAATTTCGGAAGGAAACACCATACCAGAGCTTTTCAAGCAAAGACTGCTGAAGAAAATCTGAAGCATAGGGTTCGCGCTGTGAAGTCAGCCGATGTGAATAGTTTTGTAGGTAAGCTAATTCTTTTGCTATCCTGCAACCTAGCTTCAACAAATCTAACTTGAAGCTTGTCTGGTTTTCCGCTACTGCCACTTGTGCTTATCTTAGGGGAACATGCAGAAATATGTGGAGCAAGTTTGAAAGCGGCAAGGCGTTTAGCATTAATTGCAACCTTCCTACTATGTACTGTAGCTGGAGACGCGAATTTTGAAAGGTCAAATTCGCCACAGTGTTAAAAGTTTGATAAACCACACATATTTCAAAACGTTTTTTAAAATATTTTTTTAATCAGCAAATTTTTCCAAAAAATTGTTGAGCATTGAAATATTGCTTTTTGCAAGCATTTTTTTACATAAAAAATTGGGTAAAAATAGTGTAAGGTGTTTGGAACCAAATACACTAATTTTTAGTTGTTTTTCGATACTCCTGGTTGTTATGAAAAATTGGTGAAAAACAGTGATACCCGCAAAAGTTTTGTATTCTGAAAGAAAACAGTCGATAACACCTGCAGATGTAAAGCAAACGATTTGCGGTTCACTAAAGCAACGTTTTGTTGCGGAGATTTTCAACAATTTGTTGTAGATCGTGGCATCTAAGAAGTTGTTGAAACAAGCTGCTAGATGCCATGATTATTAGTTTGCTTGACTAAAAATTTGGTCACGGGCTTCCAGCAATTACTCTCATGAGTCTAGAATTATTGAAGGAAACAGTGCTTAACAGCAACACAAATTCTGAAAATTTGAGTGTGCTCTTTTATCTGATTGTTTTTTTTTCTGAAACAACGAAAACATTCATACATAAACCATATTATTTATTGCTTTAGAATACAATAAAGAAAAAACGTCAAACATTTTTTTCCAAATATAATTTTCTTCTAACGCTTACCTGAATGATACTGGACATGAGGTAAGTATTCTAATGTGAAAATATGAAAACGTTAAGGCAACCATTGCATCCACTACTGATAGATGCCACAAGAAAGCAAACATCTTGCATGTCTTCCCCAGTTGCCATTTGTGCGTCGCAAAAGCAAGGGCTGTATTTTCGAGAAACGCCACAATGCTGAACAACAGGATGACTGTCGAAATTGTAAGGTCTTCTTGTCTGCACGAGAACTCCTCGGCACAAGGAGGGGTCGTTTGCTCAGAGGTTGTGAGATCGAAAGAGCTGAAATTGCTGTAGTTGTTTTGAGAAAAACTTGTATACTGCGGGTACCGTGTGTATTCTTCAAAGTTTCCGCTGGATTCTAATAAAAAATTGTTTGCACTTTGAACCTGCTTTGGGTAACGGTTGAACCTTGATGTTGATCTCATCGATGACGTTTGCAACCATGTAACGTGGTTCAGCACCAAAACTAGTGGCAACCAATCTACTAAACAGAGAACTCAGAGTAGACCAGCAGGTCCCATAAACTGTTACTGTTCTTGATAGCCCTATGCAATCTGCAAGAAACTAAAAACCTTGAAAGAGTAATTACAGTTAAAGAAAATGCAGTTTCGTTTGTGCAGACATTTCTGTCTGACAAACGTTCATGTGCTTGAGCGTATAATGTACTTCGATCAAATCACGGTGACATGTTTTGCAGTTATGTCTTTCATAACTATCTGTATTTTACAAAATATATCTCTGTTATTTTGTATTGATTCACATCAAATTCTAAAAACTGTGAAAATGCCAGTAAAATAATTTAAAAAGATTGCGTATTTTTGAGCTATTACGGACAATGAGCAAATAAAAGTATGCACACAGATCTCGCAATATTTTTAAAAACTTTGCGAATCGTGTCGTTTCGTAAACGAATGCCATAAATCTTTGAAGTTATTCGTATATGAAACCTCCCGTTATGTCTTTTGCTGACGTAACGCGTCTTTTACGCCGCTACTAAATCTAGATATATATTTGAAAGTCGTTTTTTTAAACTACATGCCAGATTTCGAAACACACCGAAAGGACTTTGATGTAACCCATGCACAAATCTGAGGTATTTTATAAGCAGATAGTTATTGGCTAACAATCAAAACCTTACACTCAGATGCATCAGTGTAGAACAAACGATTCTAACAGCTCAAAACCCCATTTCCCAACAAGTCGTTACTGAACAATCGATTCTTCAGCAGTGCTGCTTGTCCCCACTGCGACGAAAAATTCCATTCTTGTTATTTTTCTGCTGCAGCTGTTTAGCCCAACGAACTTAACATTTGTTAAATTTTTACAAAGTTCTGTCACTAAACCTTGTCGCTGCCTGTATGAAATTAAACGTTTCTGCAAATGTAATCATCCTTTTTCTGAAAAGCATCTCCATAAATTGAAATAATGCTGAAATTGTCTGCTAATTTGTGCTGAATCACTATCGGTTGATTTGTGTAAGACAATTCATATGGTAATTCTTCGTTAGGCCTGCTTCATATACTGCACACAATACATAATTATCTACGCGAAAAAAGCTGAACTGCAAGAAAAAGCGGTGCCATTTACGAGTTGATTCTGCGCTTAATTAACCGCCATTCAGCACAGCCTCATTATCTGATGCCGACTTATCCTTAACACCAGTTTCCTAAATTTTCCAAGGTAATATCTTGCTGGTTACGCTGCTGAAAGACAACAGCTGGATCTCTACGTTAAAAGTAAAACTTGAAAACTATCCTGAAGTGCCATGAAATGGCCATGGATGAAGTGGACCTCATTACTAAAAAATTGTGAAAATCTGCACCTATCTTTTTGCTGTGAAACGTATTTTTTCTTTACCCTAGCGTGCGTGAAAGATAGGAAAAATAGCAGTGATATTTATTGTTTTAAATTTAATTCAAATTCGCTATTTACAATTACTACATTTCCTATTCAATCAAAAAACTGTAACAATAGGTTTTTGGTCATTCAAAGATGCAATTTGAGCAGCCAAAAGCCAGATGGAACTATTATGCACTGAATTTGTCTTGTAGAGTAAAATTGTCGTAGCAATATACAACTAAACAAGGACCACCAAAGCTAAAGTAACAATAACTCAATGTCCCACCCCGCCAAAAGATTAAAAATAAAGAAATCTTTAAAATCTCTGATCTTGAAGCTCTCAATGTTACCAGCACTTTTTGATAAATTAAAAAGGAAACGACCAACAGCTACTTATTTGATACTTCGATATGACATACAGTCGCCTTTTTGCAAAGGCGTTCACGCAGTAGAACAGTCAGTTCATAACACAACTCTTCGGCAATTTTGCAACTATTTATTTAACAGGAATTCTTTACACTCGCGATTAATGAGGTTCTTACCTCAGTAACCATACAATCGACACACAGCAGATGTCTCCATCACGCAACCAAACAACGCCCTAGTGCAAAAAACAAAGCTCAAGCGGGTCTTTGATTAAATGTTTGCGATGGTTGGGAAATATTAATCAAAAACGTCTTTCATCATGAAGGCTTCTCCCAGTATTCTTATTACATTTCGGCTGATCACACTAAACGCGATTTCAATAGCTCCATACAAGGGTTTTATGATTACTAAATCAACCAAGACAACGTGGTTGCCATCGGTGAAAATGGATTTTTTTGCAATGGATTAGTCAAAAACTTCCTACAATATTTCTGCGCACTTGACAAATGATTAGACACGGCTTACCTTTGTTAAAATCATTTATGATTTCATTTCAAGCAGCAGCACTCAAAGGCAAAATACTTTGCCAAGCGGTCCTTACCATTTATTTCTTACTTCCTAAGTATACGAAATAATTTGTACAATGTGCCTTATCGCAAAAAATGCCCGTTTTTCCGACATTTACTTTTAAATTTGTGCATTATTTGAGCTAAGATTCATGTTTATCTAAATCAAGCTATGTGGTGTCCTATATTGTCCTATATAGGGCAAACGTAGCGAACTGCTTTTACTTCAAAAATATCCGGTGAAGCGAAGACAAACAGAAATTTAATTAAATGTACGAAAAGTCATTAAAAAGTTATTTCCTGATTTGTACAAGCAAAAACTCTAAACAGGGGCAGAAATTTCGTTTGATTTTCATCAGAATAACTTGAATATCTGCAACTGATAAAGTCTTTCACAGCCATAAAAACATCTCTATTAATTGTTAAAAACATTCTTATCAAAACGTTGCAACACAAATGCATACTGATCAAGATAACACGCCCAGAGATTCTTTTAAGCAAAAAAGAAATTTGTGTGTGGCAGAGGGTTAAATGTCTGCAACTAGTTACGTCTTCCAGAGTCATCGAAAGACGTCCCTAGTAATTTTGAAAGACCTTCGTGTATAAGTTTCTTTCAAGGCTGTCAAAGGTGCTTCAGTAAATAGTCTTATAAGAACAAGTGCATAAAGCTGCTGGGTCTGCTGCAATGCTTGATGGCTGTCACCAAACACGTTTATATTTATGTGGACTGGATAAAAACTTGCACAGCTCCAGACATTCTCAACTGCGTGAAATAACCAAAAAGTATGAAAATAAATTTTCATGTACAGTTACCTGCTGGATATACATAGATCTCATTGATTCCAAAATACTGNATTGGACTTGCTANAAAGCTGGTTATGAGATTTTTTTGACTGGCATATNCCGATCAAGCATTTGATGTAGAAACATATGTTGTTGTGTGATAAGTAAAAAATGTTCCAAGTAGAACAAGGCACATGTTTTAATTGCTTCAAGATAAGTTATTTTTGCGTGGCTACAAATGGACGCCTTTTCGGGCCTGCACTGGTTACACAAAGTTAAAATCTGTACGGTTAAAGATTGAACGACAGCTGTTTTCACTTCGCATAAACCGCCCTAAGGTGAACCAGGGTCTGCCCNTTGTGAGAAACTGAGGAAAGGTTTCTAAGTTTGCTGGCAATTCAGAAAAAGCTTTGCTGTAAATAAATATACATGATCGGCAAGACAGTNGCATCACTAGCAAGGTCTGACAAAAAGTTTTTCAACCAGCAGCCAAATACAAGTTACATGTTACACAAGCACAACTATTACGACCATGAACCAGCACAACCACAAATATGTTGGAAACATGTTTTAAACACATAAGTATTTTCACAAGGGAAGTAGAAAGTGTTGACAAAATCTATATTTTCTTATATTTACTTGAGAAAAATTGTGACACGTTCTATACTTTGGGAGATTGTGGGGCAGAATGGTTCAAAATATCGTCCGCAATTCCCCGTTATAAAATGAAAACTGATAGCTCAGCACATAGCCCCTATTTTTAGTTGTATTAATTGAAGCATGTCTGCTCATCCAATGCACACATTGAAAAACCTCTCCTGTGGAAATGTGCCTGCAGCTAAGCTTTCACGTGGTACCCCTATTTCCATCAAACTTGCTGCGCAAGTGGTGAGACAAGAATTTCAAACGGTGCCATTTGAGCAGATATTAGCATGAAACGCACGAAAACGATCAATGCCATTGCGCATCTATATTCCCAGCCAACAAAGACTACGTTCTGGCTTTAAGCAGAGGAACCTGTTCAAAAATTTCGTGACAGTCTTTCCCATCAGCCTCCAACAAGTGAAGACCTACTTTGTTTCTTCTACGCTGAGGGGCAAATGGAGACAGCGAAGAATCCTTTTCTGAGAAACTTGAAAGCCACGCAGAAACTGCAATGTTACCGCAAGCTTCTGATTGCAAATTGGAAGATCAACACACTCTTAGGAATAAAGCACTCTTCTTCATATTGCATAATTCAGAGGTTCGAACCTATTTGCTATAACGGGTTGCATGAATTGTGGAATATCACGGGAAGGCGCAAAAAGTTTTAAATTTTATCTTAAAATTCTGCCGTTACCTTCCCAAGAATAACAGGAAGTATAAACTGTATGAGATGGAGCAAGAGAAGTTTCTCCTGACTTGTCCAAATATCTACAGACCTTGGAGTTTCCTTTAGATACATTGTTGTGTTCCAATTTTTGCAACAAAAATTTTGACAGGGTCCGCATTACACGTTCACGCGGACCCCATATGTCCTGCTGACCGCAGCTTCCCAACCAAATGTCATTATGGATNGGATAGACAGTCGCAACCGATTTGGCAAGTGTCATTGTTGGAAGCTGCANCATCAGCTGTTAGCACTGTGCGAACGATATTATGCCGCATGCAACTTCTGAACAGGGCCTTCAAGATGCGCTTGGTCGTTTGCAGCTGTGTGGAATCAAGCTGGCATGAAATTCACAACCGCAAAAAACAAGATATTACTTTTCTTGAGAAACTTAAGGCAGTGTTCGCTGCACGTAATAGGCAATACTCTGCAGTAAGTCAAAAAATTCAAGTATGTGGAGGTGGTTTTCTTGAGTGATGGAAGGCAAAACAAGGAGAGTGATACACAGAGTTGTAGAGTTTCAACGCAGTGCCTTGAGAGCTAACTGTTCAGTAGTCACAGAACGGAAGATTTATACGCCGCAAAACTACAATTTTTAAGTCGGTTTTTATTCCAATCGTCACCTGTGGTCATGAATCTTGGGTACTGACTGAAACAGTGTGTTATCTGCGCTGCAGAGATGAGATCCCTGGAAAGATGTTACAGCGTGACACTTTGGGAGGAAGTGCGAGCAGTGAAATTCGCAAAGCTCTAAACGTCGAGCCATTAGCCTACAAGTGTTGGCTAATCTCATCCGCATAGAGAAGGGGTGTACAATCAGTGGCCTTGAAATAAAAATTTATACGGCCGTGCACTTGTAATTTAAAATAGTTATAGTGGGCGTGCATCTCTTAAAATATCTTTGCCTATTGTATGCGGATGCTTAAGTGGAAAGACGGCCAAACAACCATGTGGAATCAGGCTAGGCTAAATGTGTAAAATCAGAACAGGAGCAATGCAAAAACGTAAAAATATGTTGAACTCACTGACGGCCGTAATTCATAAAAATAAACGTGGTGCGGTAGGCAATAGCAAGAAGGTTGTGCACCCCTGGCATAGAGATATTCCAGCTGCGATGTTCCGGCAATGTGAGCAAATGCCTCAAGAAAGGTTTCGAGTCGTTTTCGCTACATCCGAGGGAGAGCGACCCGGTGATCGACGAAGGACAGGACCAGGTGGCGTGAATATATTTTCTACCTGGCTTAGCCACTTCTTGGTGTGGAGACAGCAAATCTATCATAGCTTGCTGAAAACCCTCAGGTACTTCGAAACCTCCGAAGGTTGATGATCCTGTGACCCTCTCGAGAAAAAAGCGGGTGTCAAAGCGAAAAGATGAACATCGTTTCAAAACCGGACTATTTTAGTTTAAAACTACAGCACTAATTATATTTTCGTCTGTAATGTTCAATTATAACTAGTAAAGAAAGCAATGTTGTGTTTAAAACTGAAATTCTTGACTGCAAATATTTTCACGGCTTTATTAACAATATACCAAATTTGCTCCAATAGCCTGCAACTGAAATAAAAGCAAGAGAGTGTACTGCCAGCTCACGAGCTGGAATCAAGAAAATCTTTGCTAAAATTACGTTCAAGTAACTTTAAATAACACTCAACACAAGATTTACTCCATAAACCACAGTTGTATTTTTCAGCAGCTTCTTTGTCCTGACCTAATACCTTGACATGGACATGTACAGCATAACAGCAGTTGTTACACGAGACGATGTGTTTGAGCGGAAAGCAAGTGTTAAATTTCAGATCCGCCAAGAAAAGGCCACCCTGTTTATTTTTATATCAATCTAATACGAGACGCAACAGGATACTGTAAAATCCAAATGAACCGCTTGCCTTCAACCGTAGAACAAAGTCCGATTGTAGAATAAGTTCAAAGACTTCAAGCATAAAAAATACTCAAACCCAAATCGCACAACACTTATTGTATGTCTTTGGATGTAAACTGACTCATAGTTTTTTCCTCGTCATTTCACCTATGAAAGATGGTGTTTCAAGTATTCTTATTACTTCGTAGCATAATACAGCGGCTGCCATGTGCTTTGACAAGAGCTGCTGCATATTCATTAATGTGTTTCTTAACATAATCGATTTTATTTTTATTTTACCAAACAATGTTAAATCAACGGTGACAGCATAAAATTAGAAAAGCGATGAGAAGTGTTCTTGCATTGATCTACAACACCACAGCAAAAAATGACTTCCACAATTCGGTGGAGTTACACAGCTCACACATCAGGGAAATACAATGCACAGTCTACCACAGTGCTAAGTTTTTGTTTGCCTACGTAGCCAGTAAGGGTATTTTGAACGATTTACAACTTAAGCTAAGCCTGGCAATCACATGGCAGCAACTGTTTCAGGAATTTACAAATAAAAATGTTTAAAATCAACAGGCTATCCCTGCAGTCGCAATTCGACTGGGAACAACTTATTGTGCTGACAGGTGCCCATGCTCATCCATGTTTGATTGAGAAGGGAAAAGAATAGATTTCCACCCAGACTATTACTTTAAATGCCATTGTTTTGTTGCACTTTCATCGCCTGTTTCATACGGGCGTAATAGCTAAACTTATAAACTATAGTACGGAGATAACGATTAAATACAATTAAATTCGGCAAAAACGCATTGCCGTTCAGAGCTAGCCACGAACTAACCGCCTCAACACTTTTAATGCTACTTGAGTGTATAACTGGTTTCGTTTTTTATTAATTTTCTCCTACATATAATTTAGGAATTTGCCTACCCATTGTTAATTACCTCTTGTTTACGCGCCGTCTTCGCCGATTTCGCTTGCTTTTTCTCACAAGTTTACACCACTTTAAACGTTTCTTATTTTACACGCCCACTCGTCCGCTTCGGTGGGATTGATTCCGGTGTACCAAGTTAGGACTTTTTGGTGGTGTAAAATTCAGCTCACAGCACGTATGCAGTTCAAATTAAGCTTTGACGAGCAGCTATTAGATTTTTTGCTGAGCATACAAATATGTTTGAAGCTCGGTCAATAACTTCACTTTGCTTTCTTTGCAATACGTAACCCTTTTACTAGGACGTATTGTTGAACTTAACTTTGGCTTCTTGTTGATACCTACCTATCTCTGCTGGAGAGATGATATCCTATCTGTACTTCAAAAGTATCTCATTGATATTGTTCTATACTTGTTTCCAAAATGCATCGCAAATCTCGTTGATAATATCAATCCTGCCTCTAGTACAAAAGTAGAAGAATTAAAAGCTCATCCCGGCTGTCTCTGTTATAACATTACATTACACATAAGTGCTTGTCTGGCTGTTCCTTTTCCTTTACTCGGGCAGGAACAGGCAAGGCTATAGTTTCTGCACGAAGACAGTTGTGTAACATAGTAAAATAACTTTCCATGTAATCAAGTTTGCCAACCTATATTTGAATAAACCTTCCAATGACAACCCATCTGCCACTTCTCTATATCTATTGCTGTTTAAAAGGCTGTGATAGTGACCTTAGCAATGTTTCAACTAATTATGCTCACAATAACAGCAATATACCTCAATGACATTGATCTAAAGTCATTTTCGTATAACAAAACATTCCGATGTGCTCGCCCATACACAACCACGCTGCTGCGAAACTTGACGCACGATAAGCATATCAGACGTTTCCTGAAACATGAATAATGAGCAACAATACTCACGGCCAACAAAATAAGCGCGAGCAAAAACAGAAATTGTACATTAGTGCGTTACCTGCTCCACCAACATTTCTGTACAGCTCACAGCACAAACAACGTATTTGTTCGGAGACAATAAACTTATCGCTGGCCATTGTCGCTGGTGTGATCGAAGGCATATTTTTATGTAAAAGCAATTCTACTCCACCTTTCGAGCGTATTAACCTTGGTAGGTACGTCATTTGTTTGTGTAGGCAGGAAAACCAAAGAGTACATGATCGTTACGGTACTAAATATAAAATGTAAACAACTAACCGCCCATTAAAGTGAGCACAAGCGTTGCCAGCATTTCATCATTTGATATTTTTTCACTTGGACAGCAAATACAATGCGAAGAAAACAATATCAAAATCATACACTTCCCAAAATGCGTTTCATATATTTTATACAGAAGCACATGTTATAGCATTGGCTCGGCATACCATTCATACCATTCGTGCAAGCAATGCGCTGTTTCGTTACTTCCTTTTATGGCATAACAGGAAATTAAACAGCCATATTTATTTGCTATAAAATCACTCTGAATGAGTAACTATTATCAATAAAGTTGAGCAGCTACTCAATAAAGTTGAGCAGCGCGAGATTATCTGCAGTAGTATCTGACTTAAGATCACAAAATGATACTTTTCAGCAGGGACGCCGGAACAGCGGTAGGGCAAGGGGTCAGTAAAAGGGTTGAGGGCAATGGAAACTTGTAAAAAAACAAAAAATCGTTACCAATTACGCTTGTTTTTGCGCAGCAACAACGTTGACCTCAAAAATAACAGCAGAAATTATAGAAAACCATTCTGAATTTTATGGGTGCACGAATAGCCGCAATAAATTTGTTTCAAGTCGATCTTGATAAACCATAAAACTACCTATGATTCTGTCATGAAAAGGCACCTTCGTCCCCGTTGCCCCTCTTTCAAAAAGGAAAGAAGGCAATTCCCCCGTCATTTCACCGCTCTCCGGCGTCCCTGAAATTACCTACGGTGCTGTTATATAAGGGCACCTATGCCCCCGTTGCCCCCCATTTCAAAGGGCCGGGAGGCAGGGTCCCCGTCATGCACCCCCGTTCCGGCGTCCCTGCTTTTCAAATTAATAATCACCAGCTAAGTAGTACAGTCAGTTGAGCACAGCCGCGTGGCCCGCGGCGCCGCAGACCAGTCGTGACACTCCGAGGGAGCACAAAACCGACTCTAACGAAACTGATGGTTTTTCAATTGAAAATCTACCTTCTGGAATGATTAGGAAACAAAAATATTTTAAGCACCTGCTCGATTTTAAGTGATTTAAGATGGGAAACTCAAACAGCAAGTTTTTTTCGTTGCGGAGTGCCCGCTACAAACAGTCAGATAGGAAATGTGGTGGCATATTTTGCACCAAATATATTCGAAGCGCAGCTTTTCAAAAGTGTTGTTTATTCAAAAGAACAGTTCAAAAATCACTTCGTTTAGTTTCTTTCAATGTGAGTGGCTGAACCTTTACAAAAGAGGGTAGGCTAATCACTTTCCAAAAATTCCGAAGCGAGTCCTGGCAAGGATTACAGTCACTGAGTTGCCCACTCTTCAACAGACCGCACTTTACATCTCCCGCAGAGTCTCAAGAAAAAGGCGTGGTCTGATCTTGCTTTCCCCACATGTTTCCCATTTGATCCGTCCACTGCTCTGCACTTCCCTCTGTGGAATCGAGCAGTTCATAACTTCACCCGCAGCAGGCGCAAATGGATTTCTACTTTTTACAGCAGCTGCTGTTGCTTCTCAAGTGGCGACTGGCAGTGCGGAGTGGAGCAGGTGTCCAGGTTCCAAAGCGTGGCATACAAGAGACAGTGAAGTAATTTTGTGGCGACGTTCATCCCTTGTCAGAACTGGCAGATTGTTCGATGGTGTAACTGTAGGACGAGGCATAAAATCACAATTCGCTGTGTGTTGGTAATGAAAGCATCAACGAGGTGGGTGTGTGCACTGCGGCACCAAGCGGGAGTGAGTGCTCTGCCGTTGAGCGGTGACGGTGCTGTGGCCAAAAATAGCTTTACCTGCTCAGGGGTAATGTGGTCTATACTCTAGGGTAGACTTATATTTCTAAGAACAAAACTTCTAGACTTCTTAAAGAAACGAGACGCCAAGGCCTGGAATTTCGAGACCGACACTAGAAGCTTGGAAACCATCCGCTTATAGCTGATGACCTGCTTCATGGACAGTGTTTAAAAAAATTAAAATGACATTATCATTGTCTGACGACAGGACGCTTTTGGTGACATTCATTTGTCCATCTCAATAAAGCATTACAAACCTTGACACCGAGAAAAACCTAGACCAAATCTTTATAGATTCCTTCAAGTCTGCTTAAGTAATTGATCTGATGCAAGACCTATCCTACACAAATGTGACCGTAGCAACGCCTTGCCATGGTGCCGCATTTTCCCAACACAATTTGTTGCGCAACGCGACAGCCACGACTGATTCTCTTACGTTGTGACTGAGCAATCACATACATGAAATCCAAAAGAATGACCAAAACCATCGAGGATCGGTCGTCGACTCGTCGTGCGAGTCAACATTGACCGCGTTTGGGCTTTTGTTACAAAAGCCCTGTTGCAAATGCAATGACACTCTCTCAAACGAGTCATCTGCATGTATTAAAAGGTCACGCGCTATTCATATGGGGAGGCAAATGAGACAGCACAGAGTTCTTAAACTGTGAAAGTTTGTCATGTACTGGACTCCGGAAAGTGTGCAATCATAGCACACCTGTTCATCCGTCTATTCTCAAAACCAAGACCCGAACTCAGAAGACTCCGCAAGACATTTTCTTAAGCACGCAGACTCTAAGATAGCATTTAAATATATAATAACGCCAAAACGTATTTGTTGGAAGGATGACGGTGATGAATATGTACATTGTCTTAATTAAGTGCCTTAATTCCTCGAAGACCTTTGTCTGAGAAGTTATTTCACGACCTGAAAAAGCTGAAAAACATGATCTTCCGGTCTATGAATTGGATAGCGAGTCAGATCGCAGTCGACGAATTCGCATCATTCAAAACTTCAAGGCCAACCGTTTGTTCTTTGCAGATGAATAATTATTATCAGTCTTATCCATGAGGCACTTTTTTCTGTTCTATCACATGGCAAATTGCGACTATTGCATCCAGCAAAATTCCCACGAAACTGCAGGGTGATCCAAAAAGATGTATCCATTTGATTGTCGCAATCATTTCATATCAAATTAGCACAGGCTTCGGTTGTCCAGGTAAATCATAGTTAGAGTTCCAAAGCTTTGTTTCTAGCTTCAGTGGATCAAACAGCAAGATATTCCATGTAAGTAACAAGAAGGACATTGTATCATGTCTATGGCCAATGTCTAGCATCCACAGAGCCGCGGAAAATGTACCCCAACACACCAATTAGGGGTGGTAAATATCAGTTGGGTAACCGTTTTTTTAGTTGTCATCTAAAAAGGCCCCAACAACCTTATTTTCTTGGCCTCGCATCACTATGTCATGGCAATGAGTCCAATACTTGTTGTTAGTATGCAATAATAGTACAGTATTCAACTTCAGAAAACTCCTGCTCTATGACGTTAAACTCACTTGCGATGAACATGGGACAATTCCCATTTCCATGGTTAAGCCTGTGAATTAGTGCTGCTTGCTTCTTATCAACAGGTAGGATTTGCTAACCACAGAAAACGCCTTAAGGCTTAACCTGACTAATCAAACATTAATTTGTTCATGGGAAACATTACCTAAATGTTCTCGGTCATTTTTTCTTGTTTGAGGAGAACGTGGGCTTTGCTCAGTGTGAGTTACTTTTTCTTTTTGAAAAAAATATGCCAAAAAAACTTTGAAAATTATTCAACAATATAATTTAATGCCCACACCAAATCTGCGCTTTTATGTTTGAACAAGTTTGTGCCCACATATGACACCCCTGCTTTCGTTGTGAAAGATTTCCGTAAAAAACTTATGGTAAGCGGTATCTGCACCTTACAATAAATGGGCTGAAGTCAAGAAAAAGCAGTTACACATGGTGTCGTAACCTCACAACGAACATTGACCGATAAGCCGCTGCTTTAAT
>JGI24021J15306_10002843_pt1 | contig 19092 bp, 9 predicted proteins | sample Ectturendosymbi1_FD_15306 | JGI IMG/M metagenome (IMG submission 15306)
TGTTACCAGTTTGCAAGTGTAAGTATCACTTAAACACGCATGGAAAAAGTGTAACAAAGGTCATGGAAAAGTCTGGAAAAAGTCATGGAATGTCATGGAATTTGGTTTTGAAAATTGTGTGGGAACTCTGGTCTGTAGATGCAAGGTTTTAGCATGTATGGCTTAAGGTTTAAGGTTAGGTGTAGGGTTAATGTTAGGATTTGCGCTCACTTGCATTACACTACAGTCAGTTGTGATTTAACCTGAATAGTTCTATGACTAAGCATGATAACTGTGAACCCTAAACCTCAAGATTAAACATTAACTCTTAACCCTAACCTTCTTAAACGCTAAACCCTAAATTTAAACCCGTATCTGCTTTTCAAAAGTTTTTAAGAAGAATGTAGACTTGGACAGCTATATTTTTTAATGTTTCTAAATTAGATTAGAATTAAAATTAGAGCTAACTAAGCTGTCACAAATTAGATCACAATTAAAATTAGTGGATTTGTGAAAAAAAACATTAAAATAAAATTTAAATTAGAACTACATTTGCGCCCAATTCTTTAAAAAATTCCATTGGACAAATTGGCATTTTTGGCAAAACTGGAAATTAGATCAGAACTAAAATGAGAGCAGTGAAGCATTTGTGAATTAGATTGGAGTTAGTGTCATTTTGCTCTAATTCATGAAATTAGAAAACTACAATTATTTAGTTGTCCAAGTCTTCAAGAATGTGCTGCAACAGTGGTTCCAAAACGTTCACCATATGGTACAATGTTGTGTGAGAACTTCAAAAGTGTTTTGTGCACTATCAAAAAAACAAATGCAACCAAAGTGTGACTCAAATCGTCAATCCCTTTGCTTTACATAGCAGCACTAGTCACTTTTAACTTGACCACATTGATGATGATGTGAACATCTCTAATTCATTTAGATCTGTCACAAAACCACTGAGACAATGTTTTTTAGTCCTTCAAAACCAAATATTGAATACATGTTAAACAGAGGCTTCTTGTGTGATTACTTCTTTTTAAAAATAATCTACAAGCAGGGTTGATAAAAATAATGATTTTTTAATTGAATATGCAGGGGTGGCCACTAACTCTTATAGTATAAGTCTATAAATTTTAAAGAATATATTAATAGAACATTTTGAGTTATGTTAACCTCAAGTATGGCAACAAGAAACAGCTGAACTTTCTTTGTGCCTATGCAAATGTCCCTTAGTTCATAACACTGATACTAGTATATAAAACAAAAAGACAATACTCAAAACTATCAGTTTATCAAAATAAGTGACACTCGTGGCATGTTTAAAAGCCCTTGTGTGAAGTACAACCTTGTCAGCTTTTTTGTTGCCGGGTTGCTTGTGGATCTTTGAATGTACATGTCCAAAACCAGAAAATACTTGCTCAACATCAGTGTGTTTAACTGCTTTTAACTTGTGTTATTGTAAAAACTCTGTCTTCTATACTAATACAAGTGAAACTCTACTAGAATGCTATTTAAATGTGTCATAGAAATCACACAAAGCTTTAAAACTGAATATCATTTTTTTACTTAATTTAAATCAAAATTTAAGTCACATATTTAATTCAAATGATTTAAATCAATCAATCCTGCCCACAAGAATCTCACTGTTGATTTAAACTTCTAGCATCTGTGAAGTAATGAATTTTTATGAACGATGCATGAAGTTCTATATTGATGTTATGTGAATTTTTCAAAGATATCTGATCGTAAAATTTGTGTTTTCAGCAAAAACCCACTTTTTTCAAGCAATAAAAATAGCAGATTCAGATTCTATTTGAATAAGGATTAAAATTTTGTAATTGACATGAAATTGATTTCCTGTTAAAACGCTTGTTGAGCAGATTTAGCTGCTTTGCCCTTGTGACAAATTGTCACTAAGCATTAAGATTCATGCAAGTTTCTTTAGACGAAATAGAGGTGGCATAAATGGCAAGTTGAAATCTCGTTCAGGTGGCTCAGTAGAAAACACAGATTTCAGTTCTTTTATAATGATTCCTTGTATGTATATAAACTTGCTCTTTTGTATTTTTTTCATTTTGGTCTTGCGAGCTTTGCTTTCAGTTTACACAACCTAGTATGACTAGTTCTGGTAGTAAATATTTTTCAATGAGAATTTGTGGCTATTTTTCAAAGTTATGTGATTAATTCACACTAATTTGTGAGGGTTAGCATTTTCAAAAAAAGATTTTGTCAAAGCTTTTGTATTTGTTGTGATCACAAACCTTGGCAACTGTTGATATAATGTAGGCAAATCTTATATATTTGAATTTAGATTTGTGTTTCTGTTGTTGTAGAATTGCTGAACTGTGTATATCATTCTCTTTCCAGAAATTTAAATATAGGAGTGTGAAGTTTCACAAGTTTTGATTAGTTTCAAAAAGCCTCTGAAATGGGATCCAATAAGCAATCATTTAATGTTGAAGAAGAGAATGCAATGATAATGAAGCTTCTGCAAGAGTGGAAAGGCTTTCGCAAAATTCCTGTTAAAGAAGTTTTGAAAAGGGTTGACTATCGAATATCTATTGAAAAACTTTTTAAGCCAGACGAGTATGCCAAACTTTGCAAGCTAGAAAAAAAGCGTATTAAAAATATTGGAAATAATTTGACAGTTATGATGTACATTGGTGAGCATGAGTAATTTTTCTGTGTGATATGGTTTTCAGCTTTAGAATGAAGAAGTTAAGTGTTTATTCAACTTTTCTTAGTTTTGGTTGTGTAAGCTTTGTGTGTGCAACTCTCATATCAACTTTCAATTAACTTTGTATGGTATTTAATCATTTTTTGTGAAGCACCATCAAAATTTTGCTTTAAAATAAAGATTCAGTGGAAGCTACAAAAAGTGGAAACCTATGTGAAAGGCATTATACATTTTTTAATACTGCAATTTCTGCATGTGATTCTTAAACATGGAGTTGAGGTTGAGCTTATGTGGAACTTTTGTGACAGGTATTCCTCTGCCATCAGAAAATGGAATTAGAGCCAAAGTTGGACTTCCACCTCGAAGGGGTTTTATTGTTGATACTCCACTTGACTCTGATAATAACGGCAGTGATGAAGAATGGACCCCAAATAGCTCAGGAAGAAAAAAGAACACAGACATTACTCCATTAGGTAAAATAATTATGCATCATCTAAGTTGAAATTCAAAAAATCTTTTTAACACATTCAGTGCTGACCCACGTGTATACGTGAGGAGAAAACGTGTACAGGTTACCAGGCAATATATATATAAATTCATAAGGAATATCCTGGTTTTATGGCCGTGGGAGCTAAACCAATGAGCCATTTTTGTGGCTCAAGTGTTTTTTGGAAACTAGGCTATCATCCCAGTCTTTAGAGCCCATGATCAGCTTCCTAGCGTATCTGGAGCCAAAATTATGGCTCACAAACCTAAAATTGGATATAAATTCAAATCCCACAAAAGGTAACCTTGGTCATTTTGGCTAAAAGCCATAACTCGCCAGCCGATTGAGCGAGAGAGCTGTTCAAACCCTCTAAAGACTCGGAAAGTCTTGTAGTTCAGAATTTAAAAAAAATTTAGTTTTGGGTTTGGGGTTTTTGGTTGGTGACATCATGATAGGGATAGGTTTTGCATTTTTTTGGATGATGACAATGTCATCGGTTGATCCAATGAACCGATTTTGTGGCTCAAAACTTTATTGGATTCTAGGCTATAATACGTTATACATAATGGTAAAGTTATGGCCAAAATATTCCAAATATTTCAGGAATTCCTTAGGGGATTAGCAGGGATTTCCCTAATTAATTTTCAGTATTTTGGTCATAATTGTGGAATCAGAAATGCTAGAAAGTCCATCAAACCCTCTAAAGACTCGTATTATCACCCACTTTCCAATAAAAACTCGAATAAAAAAAATGGCTCTTGCCATTGGCATCCAGGGCCCCATGACGTCTTCCGAATGTAAACAAAATATGCATAAACATGCTCCCATCATGTAAACATCAATAAAAAACACGACATCCAAATCTCAAATAATTTTTTTCATTGCAAACTGCAAGAATTTTCCCATCATTAGAGGGTTTGAACAACTCTCTAGTTCAATCGACTGCCAAGTTACGGCCTGGGGTGGAACACACCCCAGGTTAGCATTTGTTGTGGGGTAGAATTTTTTCCAATTTTTGGTTTTTGAGCTGTATTTTTGGCTCCACATATGCTAGCAAGCCAATCAAAGGCTCTAAAAGACTCAGATGATAGCCTAGATTCTAAAAAATTAAGCCGAAAAGTGGCTCATTGGGTTGCCACCCGGGACCAGGTAAACTCAGCCACAAAGGTGAAAACATGCCCCCATTGTGACGTTACCCAGAGAAAAACCAAAACGAAAAAAAAATTCTTGCAGTCTAAACTAGAAAACTTGCTGAATCTGTAGAGGGTTTGAACAGCTCCCTAGCTCAATCAGCTGGCGAGCAACACTGTTGCAAAGCTCTGCCAAAACAGTGGCTCTTTAAAGGCAAAACACCCAGTAACGGTGGGTATCATCCCAGTGGATCCACCCAGTACCAAAAGTGTTAAGGTGATTTATTAGCAAATGTTTTCCCTGCCATGAACTTATAAAGATGTACTCCGAAGACTAATTAAATATTGACCAGCAGATGTCAATTTTAGCCGAAATCGGCTGGCATTGATGATTAAGTTGTTTCGACAGCACTAATGAGAGTTTAAGCAGCACTGAGCTTGTTTAAGAATCAAAATTTATAAAATAAAATGATGGTAAATTTTTTAAAGCCCTGCTCTGGTTTCTTTTTACAATAAGCATAATGCGTTTTTAACTAAATTTTATAATGACTTATTTGTTACGTAATTCCTTCAGTATATACCTGATTTTTTAAAGCACTGTGTCAAGCAGTCTTACTGAAATATATATAAATTGTGTATTTTTTGAGGAAGGCGGACTGGGGAGTGTTACTGCCAAGATAGATGGCAGTGCATGCCTGTCATGTGGAAACAAAAGTTGTGCGTGATGTCTCCAATGTAATTTAAAAAAAAGAAGTTTGACATTTTGATAGACAAGCAAGCTTTGTAATTGCTTCCCATGTGGCAATTTGCATGCCAAGTTCCTCAGTTGTTCATACTGTTCATACTTAACCTGTAAAAAGGATTTGGCAATTTTGGCTAGAACAGGGGTTGGGAACCTTTTTCAACAAAAGAGCCATTCTGTTTCATCTTCCAGCAGATATGACCAGTGAGGAGCCACAAAACGTTGATGTTGTTTTATTTTTCATGGGAGCATTGGCTAAATTGCAATCAACTTATTTCTAAAAATAATGAAATGCAAATGTTTATTCCAGGTTTTGTCAAATTCAGAGAGTCACTTTGAGGAGCTGAAAAGCCGCTTGTGGCTCCAGAACCGCAGGTTGCTGACCCCTGGGCTAGAGGAATCTTGTGGGCATAAACAGTACAAAATAATATTGTAAAATGAGCCATTGTTTGCCTCAATTTAGTTTGCATCTTTTGCATGTAAAAGCACAAACTTCAAGCAGAATACAATTTCGATTTTAAACTAACTGCCAATAAAAGCTACCTTGGCAGAATTTCTGCATTTTTCCTGCCTTTTTGGTGTCTAGTTATGCGTACCTCCCACATTTTATGGGTAAAAGTATGTTTGTTAATACGACAAGTTTGTTTTTCAGGTCAAATGAGCTTGAGAGTAGTTACTGAGTTGTTGAAAACCACTCCCGTGCTCCTAAAACGTTTAATATAATTTTAGTCATTTTGCCATATGGTACAAATATTTTTATTTTTTTATGCTTACCTGAGTGGAATTTTATAATAACTTTCTTCCCCATTATGCCGAATATCTCAAGTCGTGTGCAGATCATGCTAAACAGAAATAGCAAGCTTCTATTGTTAAAGAAGGGTGGAAGTTGTTAATACATCCTCTTAAATTACTTCTTTTATTTTTAGGTCCAGCTGAAATACAAAAGAGAGAAGCTTGGTTTCAGAAGGTAATGCATTTGGCATAGAACTCACAATAACTCTGCAATGTTATCAATGCTGGAGCAGTGGTTCTTAACCATTTTTACATATCTTACCCTTAATCAAACAAGATTCCCAGATTTACCCCAATACACTCAATTGTGCTCATTTATAAAAAATACAAAACTGACAAACTTTTGCAGTTTGGAATGATTCATAAAAACTCACATTTGCTGCCATTTATGGTTCAATAAATTTACCTCAGATTAAGAACCACTGTGCTAGAGCAAAATAAATAAATAAATCAAAAAAATTTCAATGAATATGTATAACCATTGCGTTCTTCCAGGGCGTCACAGAGCTGCAGGAGACAAACAGTAAACGCTTGTAGTAGTGCCTTCAGCTTTGTAGGTAGTTGATAACTAATAAAGATGCATTAACTTTTTTGATTTTGCGACAATGGTTTATCAAACAGAAAATGTTGAGGAACAACTTTAATAAAATATAATGTCATGAACCTTGCAAGGGATTACAAAATTGGATCAAGGATTTATTAAAACGCCAAATGAGCTGTAAAAATTTGTTATTAGTCGGGGCGGAGAACTGAGAACATCACAGTCATCAACATTTACCACAAAATGCGTGATTTTTCTTGACGTAGTGTTGTGCTGGTGCTTAACAACTACAGTGGTCTTCAAGCGCCCACGGCTGAGTGTTTACAAGGTCTGCTATCATTTGACATGTTATTTTCTTTGCGTTCTTATCTACAAGGTCTTGGTGAAACCAAGTCGGGAGTCCAACTCCAGACCTATGCCTACCAGTACCAAAGCAGACGCACTTACCACACGAGCTGGTTGCGAACGCTAACCAACTCAGGGTTGTAAACGGGTCTCATTTTGGATCCCGAAGTCACAAGCCCAAACACGATCCGAGCTCGACATTTATTTTTGAAACCCAATTTAGGCCCGAAAGCCAAATTTACCGAGTGAGTGAAGATACGCGCAACTGTGGGGTGTCAAAAGACGTAGTGTACGGGTATAGCTGCAGGTACACTGTTTTATCATGCCCAAAATAACAAACATCTTGACCAGAACATTGGCTTAAATAAGCACAATCTTAGCTTGTTGGTCCACGATGATACCGCGGTATGTAATGTTTCTCAAGAAAAAAAGAAACTTATCACGAAACTATCAAAGATGGCGCTATTATAGGCATAAAACAAACTATCTAGGATAGCGCTATAGACATGAAACTCCAGTTTGTAGAAAAACCGGTTAGTTGTAGGCCATCGCGCAAGTGATTGGTCTTTTCGTAGCAACGCCACCGCGTGCTAATTTCCTCCACGCCATCTGCTTCTCAAAAAGAGTTTGAGACTAATCCGAGCAGAGAACGAAATAACGCAGCTGTGTTTGCAGATAGAATTACCTGAAGAAAAGTCACAATCACTTCACTCACAGCAGTCATCGTGGTGAGCAGAACAAATCTACGTCACGAATGTAAAAATCTATACTTTGAATGTTGTAAAAAAAGTTTGTATGCAGGCCCGAAATCGGCCCGAAACATGTTGACAAACATAAGCCCGAACCCGACCCGAAAAGCCCGGCCCGACTTACAACTCTGCACCAACTGAACGTTGGGAAAACAGCGTTCATAGCCCGGAGATGCTTTGACTGCAACCGCACTTAACAATTTCTTCACCACATGAAATGTCTATAAAGAATTGTGACGGCAATGTTGCCAAGCAGAGCTGAGCAATGAAAAAAACCTCAATGTGCGATTAGATTTCAATATTTTTATTTTGCAGCAACATATCCCCACAAAAGCGACGCATTCAAATCAGATCGCGTTTCAAAACGTTTCTTTGCGATCTGATTAAACTGCGTGCGTCGCTATGGTCGATTGTTGTTTTGATTTCTATGGTCGATTATCGTTTTGATTTCTATGGTCGATTATCGCTTTGATTTCGACAAGCATGCACACCTGACGTAAACCATTTTAGGTAAAAGATGTAGAGTGTAGACGTTTAACTTGCCATTCGTTGTTTTTAACGTCTTAGAATTGCATGGTGAAGACTGAAGCAAAGGATACCAAACCTGCGTCGAAAGCGTTTGAATCTATTCAGAAAGGGTTAAGTATGTATTTAAACGATTTCTGGTTTACATAAAGTTTAATTATCATTTGAAACTGAGCGGGTGCATTTCTTGCAGTGCCTTTTCCAGTTTCTGGTAAAGCAAGCTGCCCAACAGATTCTCCGAAAGAAAAGGTTGGTTGGCATCGCTCGAGCTTTTTTTCTACTGCGTTAGAAATTGACCACCACTAAAGCAATAAGCAGTTGCCATTGTTTACAGTTTGTTGCTGCTTACATGACCAGTATCATAAATATCACCTTTTTCCTCCACCCTAGCTGTGTGTGTAGCAAGTCACTTGATTTCTGGAACAAGTAATTGTTTCACCAATAGCGGTCTGGGAACCAATACAGCTGAGTCTTTTGTAGCATGCTGTTGCAATTAGTGTTATACTGTAGCCCTTGGCATTTCGTCACCTTTTTAAGCTGAATGAAGTTTGTTAATGCAGATTGAGCTACTATTGTGATCCTTTCTGTGCTAAAACTACATAAAACCAAATTTTCCGATGGCCGCACATATGCATCTTTATTAGAACAATTAATAAGCTTGTACGTATTGCGATAAATTTAGCTGCACCAATTGTGTATTTTGTTTCAATACAGTATCCTTAATTATGATTATGTTGATGTGTTTATGGGAATATAATGACTCCTAAAAAGCATCTACACTTACGTCAAAAACAGGAAAATAAACCTCAGTGAAACACGTTCCAACCAGGGCTGTGGAGCCGGAGCCTAAAATTTGTGTTTCGGTTCCACAGTCCTACTTTGTGGGGCAAGGCAGTTGTATGAATAATACAGTGGTTTCCAGTTTTCAACAGACCAAAGCATTTTGGGCTGGAACCAAAAACTTACTATGCCTAGGGGCAAGCCCGTAACCAGGGGGGTCGAAGTCCCCCTACAAAATTATTCGCCCCCCTTGGACAAATGTGTTGGACATAATTTGAAACAATTGGACGCAGTTCAATAATTACGGAACTTCACAGAAAACTCTTCGCCCCTCCTGGTGTCGTAAACTGGTTACGAGCCTGCCTGGGGGTGGAGCTGGTGTCAAGCGAAATCGCTGGCTTCACGTCATATGCGCATGCGCAGAGTGATTTCTCAGGTCATGCATTTCGCAAGCGGTGTTTGACTGGCTATTAACTGAGATATCAAATATGGTGAGAACTGATAATTAGGATTTAGAGATAGGGGTGAGGAATTAGGATGAGAGGGTTAAAAAAGAAAAATAATTGACGTCTAAGACTAAATCACGTATACTTTTCAGTGGCTGGTTATTCCCAAACTGTCGCGTATTTTGGATTGCCTGACGTCTAACCAAAATCTAATATTTTCTCCGCAGACATAAAAAAAATTAATCGCCAAGGTTTATTATTTTTCTCTCTGAGAAACCAAATTGCTGATATACAGGAATAGGTCTGAATTTTCGCTTGATATGTCGTGTGAATTCCCTGACTAGATCAGAAACTTGGCTTGACACCGAAACCTGAAATTTTGTTCCGGCTCCATAGCCGTGGTTCCAACCTAACAACAAAAGTTTTGAGTCACTTTTCTGTCTATCTGAATGAGACAGGCCTCCTGCATCATTTACCACATGCGTGTTGCGATAAGTCTTTCTCTTTATTTGTGTTTTTAATTTCTTTACAAATTGCATGACGTGACAAGTTTGTTTAGCAAGGATCTAGATCCAGTAGGACAGACGTCGAAAAGAAATGCTACCCCAAGAGAAGCTCGTCCTGCAAAGTTTATGAAGTCCCTGATGTTCCCAATGAAGATGACTTCCTGTGTAAGCATTTCAAAGAAATTTCAGCGTAATTATTAGAAACGTTGTGGCTTGCATTGATGTGAATCGTGGTTTGGTTGGCGATGTGCTGGTTACCATTACGAGAAAGATGCACCAAATAATTGGTCGCTCTGACGAAACAGCATAAGAAAATAATAGCAATTTCAAAACATGCTGATAAACTCGGCATCTGCGAAAATTTTTCCAGGGGAGACAAAAACCGATACCGGGCCCCTGTGGCTTTTGGGGCCACTCGTTGAAACTTGTATAGCTTGTTTGTATAGTATTTAGAAGATGGATTTATTGTGACAACTGACTTACATTCGTAATTTTGGGCTTTATTAGAGAAGAACGATGCTTTGCGTACTTCCATCCTCCCGGGTCCCAATATCTACTGGTCCCGTGTAAAATGTACCCCTTGTCATAGGCCCTGGATGTGCATTGTTCACTAAATTTAACTTAACATTTTTTAGAAAATAAGTTTCCGTGAAGTCATAATTTCAGCACAGTAAAAATACAAATGTTTAGAAAATATATTTTCAGCGTTCTTGTTCCATTTGCTTCGATTGGGTAAGATATCAGAGATGTTCCACAAAACAGAAGTCGAATTTTTCTGCCGTGCTGGAGTATCGCGACAGAAAATGTTGCAGAAATATATCTGTACTTCACAGTTATTCGACTTGCTATTTACCAAAAATCTTCTGCCATCAATGGTTTCACTTTAAACTACGTCGTTCCTTCTTTATAGTCTGTGACGACTGCGAAAAACTCTATCTGGGAGAGTGTTCTACACACGGACCATACACAGTTGTTCAAGACACTCCTGTGAAACTGGTATGTCGTGTTTGCAGGCATGGGGTAATCGTAATCGATTGAATTGACCAAAAATGAAATGTAGTCGTAATCGATTACATTGCCAATTTAATCGTAATCGACAACTGCGTTCACGATTGAACTTGGAAATTTTCACCCTACATTGCTGTGTGCTGAAGCGCGGTTGCGGTGGCTGAGTTTCCTCCTTTATCATCGTTTGTTATGGTTATGTTTTAGGGGGAGGCTATTTTCCCGTCTGTGTGGTTTAAATCCAGACAGTCCAGGGGCAAGCACAGCGTTTGTAGCGAATTCTCGCTTTGTTCCAGCTGGCCTTCTTGTTGGCCGCCAGAAGTAACGAACCGAGTCTAGTGAGACGTAGCAACAAAAAGAATAGCTTTAAGCTACTTCAACACGGGTTGACACTTCGGTAACAGATTGGCAGAATATTACGAAGAGAGGTCTTGGTTTTATTTGTATATGCTGTATTCAGAGTGAACTTATGAATGTCAGTGTTGAAGTAGGCTGTGTATGTAATTAGTACAGTACTTTATATACAGTACATTTTTTTTCAGAGGAATAAGGTACTTTAATGCCAGTCGAAAGTAGTTTTCCACAACACTGATAACTAGCATTTAATCCGTGATCTGCCAGAAACTGCTAAAAAAACTCAACGAAACCAGTGAGGTCTTGTTGACTTTTGGTCCAATAGACAGATGCGCAGCTACATTGGCGTTACTGTTCGTTTCATTTCAAATTAAAAGCTACACAATGCCATGCTGCCTTGCAGTCGATCGTAAGCCGCAATTAGAAGAAATAGTAGTCAGCAATTTTGAAATTATTAACAACAAACGAATTTTCGCAGCTGCTGGACGAATGTTCAGCCTGATAGATGTCGTTTGACTGTCAAAGATTTGGAGCCTTGATGTCTATCTACTATAACAAAGATTTTAAACATTGATCATTTTGGTTTAATCATGGTTGAAGGTGCTTTAGGCACCCGATTCGGGTCCCTAGAATTGAAAATCAGGTCCCTAGAATCAGAGAAAATTGTCATCGGGTCCCTACAAGTCCATACCGGGTATCTAACATTTTCCTTAAAAAAAACTTGGTTTAATTAATATTAGAAGTGTTTGTGTTGCAGTGGAGTATCTGAGGGAGGGATGAGGGGCGATTTGACTCCCCTTGTCAGCTTAATGTAAAAAAAACAGGCCCCCACTCAGCTCATACTTCGGTTTTAGTATTTTTTTGGTTTTCAGTAGGCTGTCTTTTTGCCTTTATTCGGAGATTTTCCGTTGATTTGGGGTTTTCGTATAGCCATCCACACCCAGATTCATCAATCTTTCTCAAGTTTTTTTTCTGAGTGTTGACTTGTAGGTCACCTACAGAAGCCAGTTGGCCTCTTTCAGCTACATTTCCCGTCTAGCTCAAACATCTAGTTACGCCACTGGATTGTTGACTGCACGAACGTCTCATTAAACAATTATTGTAATTTTTGTCCGGTGCTTGATCCTTACAGATTAGTAATATCGTTTATTGCATTCATTAATATCGTATATTGTCTGAAAATATACTTACATCAGACAATGCAAACGGGTTTTGTTTTTGTTCTGAAGATGTTTCAAGACAAATGTAATCGCGATTGTAATCATGATTACTTTCAATGTAATCGTAATCGATTACATTTGTGCTGCAATCACCCCATGTCAGCCTGTTTGTCACATTGTAGTAGTTATGCCTTCTGTTGTTGGTCAGCAATGGTTAGCTTTTTCCGGTCTAATTGCTGAAAAGTTTCCAAAGATCTTACCGTGAGTTTTTTTCTACTGTGCGTCGTTTTGTTCCAGGGCTTATTCAACAGGGCCCGAAGAACCAGTCCCCCTGGAATCAGCATAAAAAATTCCGGCATAAAATCCGGTGGCATGGGTGCTTGGTGTGACATTTCACTGTCGAAAAACACTGTTTTCGGCCCCTACGAAGGAGCTGTGGTGAACAAGGACAACTTGAGCAAGCTCAGTCAGTTGTTTCATGGTGGATATGCTTGGGAGGTGTGTTTAAGAGTTAAAGCGGGTTCATCGTGAGATGATTTGTGTTGTGCTAATATGATTACAGAAGTTGTTTTGCAATATAAGACTGCTGGTGCTTAGTGATCATGAGAAGCCTTGACTTGTTGTGTGAAAAAAGAATTCTTTATACCATTGCAGATGTAACTAGATTCATTCATTGAATTGCCATATTGTGAAGTTTGAAGATTGCCATGCTTGCATTCTTATGTGATCAGTGATCACTGTTGAATTAAATCTAGGGTTGCGTCTGGTGCGTCGCGTCATTCAACTCGCAGGACGTAGGAAGTTTTTTTCATGGCACTGATTCGTAACAAACAAAGAAAAAGGCTTTGTACCCAGTAACTTAGTCATGGCACAGCGTCAACTCTTTCACTTTAGTAGTAGACCGATTATGTTGAAAAGAATGTTGTGCGTATAATCAAGCAGCTTGTTGGCTGGTGCAGATCTATAAGAAAAGCAAGCTGTCGCACTACATTGATGGAACAGATGTCAAGCAAAGCAATTGGATGCGATACATTAACTGTGCAAGGTCAGCCTTATTTTATATTATTGGCGGCAGGCCTAAGCCTGCCTTTTGCCGGGGCGGTTGAGGTGAAAGGTCTTGCCCAAGGAGCGCTACGGCAATTCACTCAGTGGCCGGGGATCGAACATACAACCTTCCAGTTGGGAGGCGGACACTTGCAATGAGCTATTTGCCGTCAGCCTGATGAATAACCACATGCTCGAGTGCGCGATTGTTTTCATGGAGATATGTTTTTTCAGCGTACAATGACTTGTTCTCCATTTAGGCGATTCACCAGATAGACGAAGAAACCAGTGATTGCGTTGGTGTTTTTGTTGGTTCATTTTCAAAAAGTGGTTTAAAAATTCTCATTGCCTGGTAAACTGTTTATAAAAGAAGCAACAAATCAAAGCTAATTTGCCAAAATTCATTACAAAAAATTATCTCAGCGATTTTTAAAGCAGTTTAAAGGTTATTGTAAAGTGATTTTTAAGTTGTAAGAATGCAGATACTTTTTGATTTTCCAGGTTTATGTATAATGTGAGGTGTGCTATCATGTAGCAATCAGAAAAATAACGTTTAGGTCACTAGTGGATATCCACGCTACATATTGCTTGTACCGTAATTCCTTCCGGAAACAACGATTTCGTTCCGGTTGTGCGGAAACTGAATGGTGATTCAATATTTTTTTATTTTTTACCATGTTGCAAAAATTTCTGCTTAGCCATTACTTCTTTTACGTGGCAGAAATGAAGAAGAACAGAATCTGGTTGCTTATCAGTACAAGGGCAAAATTTACTACCGCACTTACAAGGACGTGCGTGAAGGTTCAGAGCTGTTGGTGTGGTATGGAGATCAGTATGCTGAACATCTTGGAATTCCTACAGAATACCAGGAGAAAAAGGTTGAGCATCTAGTCAAAACGGAATCCAAGATTTCTCTAGGTTTGGCTGGTTTTGCATTTTGAGCTGTAATATCCTTAAATTACTTGTAAGTAATTTTTCCTTCGCTGGGATTTAAAAAAAAAACTTCTACAAAGCAGCACATCTATTTCACAAGTCAAAATACTCTTTTCTGCGTCACAAACAAAACAATTTTGATGTTCGTTGTAGTTCATCAGTGTTTCTCTTTGCAAATGCACTGCATGGCGCAATTTCAGGTTAAGGTTAACCAGCACCACAATTTCATGAAGTGTTTTTTAGATATGTTTAAACTGCCTTGCAAATGTGATGATCTTGCTTTTTGAGTCTCATTTCATAACCGCCAATGTGGAGGGGGACACTTACCAAAGGTGGGGGTAACCACATTCTCAGACGCGACTCCGCTCCTGTTCCGATGATTCGGTCCGAATTTTCTTTTCAAATTTGTGAATCCGACTCCTGTTCCCACTCCGGCTACCATCGATGCAGCCGACATTCAGCAATGTTTGTGCTGAAGCAATGTCGTTTATAAAGACCACGCAGATTCCTGCTATTGCCGAAAATAAAAAGTGGCTCTGGGTCCGTTTCCTCAACATTTATTGGCTCCGGGTTCGAAAAAAATCGCAAAATCCTGCCTGGGTCGACTCCGGATCCGTGGCAGCTCGTAATTTCAATTGGTAACGAACTTCCAGTTGATTTTGATAAACCACAGATTTACGGAGAAAAATATTGAGGTTTTGAGCACTGAACCGCGATGCAAAATGAAAAAAACTTTGCTGTGTCAAGTTGATACTGAAAAGAAATTAATTTAACAATTTTTTCACTTGATTAAAAATTCTTTCCTATTTTTCCTTTGAAAAACAGTTTTTTTCGCTCTGACAAAACATTTAATTTGGTACTGGTGAGCTACTCTAAACCTAACGCTTCTACCAAATTACTGCTGCACTAGAAAGAATACGTCTGCAAAGCGCAAATACATCGTTAGGTGCATTTCACGTTTTTATTCTTTTTACGACTTTATTGTTAAATCATTCAGAAGACGTTGTTATCCCGAAAACTGGAACAGTGTTTTTTTTCTGTTTAATGTATTTATTTCATTATTCCTGTGTTTTCGATTTCATTAACCTATTTTGAAATTGTAGTATTTTTACAGAATCTTTCTTCCCCTGCACGAAATGTGACAGACTTTTTGCTGATGAAGCAACGCTTTCGACTCATGTTCGTCGCAAACACCCTGATAGATCTGTTCAGAAGAAACATCGATGTTTGCTGTGTCCATATTCCACTGATCACCATAGCAGCCTTCGACAACACGAACGAACGCACACCAATGAGCAACCGTTCGAATGCGATGTTTGCGGCAAAAAGTTTTCTCGACGGGCAAGCTTGGGTCGCCACAAACTCATTCACAGCAAAGTAAAGCTTCACAAATGCGACCAGTGCGATAAAAGTTTCAGCCGCCGCAGCGTTCTCGGCAAACACGCACGAACTGTGCATGACAAGATAAAGTCTCACGTGTGCCGCATATGCGGGAAAGCGTTCGGTGAGCTTGCGCACCTTACTAGGCACATACGTAGGCACACTGGTGAGAAGCCATACAAGTGCAAGGATTGCCCAGCCGCGTTTAGTTCTTCATCTGAGTTACGCAGACACGTTATATGCCGCCACACCAAACAATATCCACACAAATGTAAGGAGTGCGGGAAAGGCTTTCTCTACCCGAGCCAACTTAAAGCGCACATGGCGAATCACCATTCATCCATTGCCAACTAATGCTAAGTTTAAATCGACGAGAGTTTTTTTATCTACGTTAACTTGTTCTGCGATTGTGACGTCACCGAAATAAAACAATGTCGTTTGTTCAAAAGTTCCACAGTGTTCTGTTGCCACACAGCAAGCTGCCTGTTCAAAATGTTCGTGGCTGAGGCATTCACAGGAGACACGTGAAACAGTGGGAAGGTAGACGTCAACGGAAATTATGTCACTGAAGCTATTTTTTGAGTTAATTTTGAGCGAAACCGATTGACTTATATGACAATTGGGTCAAAGCCCTTTACTCGCCTTCAAGAGTCCTGAAATTATTTGTCCGCGCCCATAAATTTTAAACCTGCACCAGTCGCGGAAAAGCAATAAAAACTGCAGTGTGTTTCATCGCTAGTGGCAATTAATTCACTGGCTCATTTCCAAGCCAACGGATGCCTTGAAAAACACAAAAGGTAAAAATGTGAAACCTAGTCAAACTTCAGCGCTTCTTTCTCAGAGCGCTTTCGACAAATTTGTTCTGCTATTCACGACGTGATCATCGATAATAAACACATGTTCGTTAGCAGCGCTATAGTTGCCATCACGCGTATTTCCTGCAAGATCACTGAGACCTGGAAACTCCAATCTGTGATCTCGCCACCACCGGAGAATGTCTCATACGCCAGCTCTATCTAACCCGATGCCCACATGCGGCCCAGTAGGCTTTTCATTGTGTACTGTATGCACAATACAATGACAGCCTGACTTAATTTTCATAGTCTCAAATTGGATATTTTCGATGCAGTAGTCTTTCTTGCCTGTTTATCATGTACTGCGCATTGGTAGGTTTCCACGTGTCCATTGACACCTCAGTTCAAAACTGATTTCAGACCTTTATTATTCATGTGTTTCCCCTAAATTGATTTCTAACTACCATGTTCTTCCATCAGCACTAAATTTGTCTTTGGTATCACAGTTTGGGAGTGATTAAAAGTACTTAACAGTCGTTGCTATTGCAGTTAATATTCAAATGCTCTCAGTAGCTTAAAAATAACTTTTGGTAAGATAAAAGTAAGCCATTCTGCGGACATCTCGAAGATAGTGACATGATTTTTAACTCAGTAAGGCAGTCTAGTTTTCGAACCGAGTTCGAACAACAGAAATTTATATTTTGCTTGCAAATGAAGTTTGATCTTGGATACAGTGCTCACCTACTTTCTGATGTGGCGGGTAACAATTTTTTTCTGAGTTCTCGAATCCGTCCAACAGTCGAACCATTGCTTGACAACGTTCACAAAAACATGATTATTGCAGTTTTTCTTTAGACGAGCTACGTCCAACCCTCGGGCCGCATATGCGGCCCAGTTAAGGTTTTCACTGTAGTGAAAGTATCCTACATGCTGACAACCTGTCCTTATCAATGATCTTGAATTTGGCATTTTTGATGCAGGTGATCCTCAGTGCCTCTTTATCATGCCTTGACCATTGCAGTTCGGATCAGAATGCTTTCAGTACATTAGTTTAAGCTAAATGAGTTTGCTAAGGTCAAAGTAAGCCATCCAATATGTGACCCTGAAAAATATGTCATTCAGTGTGCGGCCCTGGTTAAGACAATGACATAATTTTTTGGCTCGGTAGGCCATTTGGGTTGGACTTAGCTGCTTTAGACCCATACACCGTTTTCTTTTTTAACTCTGAAAATTTTAAATAGTGTCAAAACCCTGCCCAGGTAATCTTGAAATACTTAACAAGTCAGGTAACACAGGATGTAATGCGATCTACGTTTTCTTAATGTGGTCTCGAGACACGTGACATCAGGTATTTCCATACCAAACTATTTTTTTACTTCCCTATGTCGATTGTTAATCACTTTCGCAACAAAATTTTTTCTGCGCAGCGAAACGTACATATCATACAAATTTTATGCAGGGTATCAACATAAAAAGAACTTTACAGAGGGGATTTTTTGTTTGTGCGTAGAAAACGTCATGCACGTGTTAGATCCGTTTTTTTCATATAAAGTCATGGCGTAGCAAGGTTCTTTACATATAAGGCATCGGTGGTCATATCTGGCCAAATAGGTCTTGTACTTAAAATTGCATTGAAATGTTGCCTTGGTAAGGTGTCCGAAATTTGATACATATCAGGTAACCATGGGTGGTATGTTACCCCTATACCCCCTGTATAGGCTTACAGGGACATTTTTGCAAAATAACTCTGGCACCATTCCATTAGTCTCTGAAAATCACGAAAAGTCATGGAAGCACAGGTTTCTAACATTTGTCTAAGGATATAGAATCTAAAAAAGAAACGGGTTAGGTCGGGGCCGACCCGAGTTACCTGAGCAGGGCTGTCGTAGTCATGGGCGTCGGAAGGATTACTTCCAGGGAAGAGGAATCTTTACAAAATTTTTTAGAGGGGGGCCAAAGGTGAAACTTTTTTTTTCACTTGAAACCAAGAAAACAACTTTTTTGCTGAAGTTTTCAAAATCCAGGGGATCAAGACCCCCCTTCCGATGCCCATGATCATAGTACAAAATTTTTTCTTTCGTTAGAAAAGTCAAAATTTTCTTCAGAGCAGTAAGCTTTTCGAACTTGTCGGCATTGCTGTTGACGGCTTTCTCAGCGCATTTAAGCAAGTTTGTCTGGTTGCTTTCATGTCTTACAAAGGCAACAAGATGATACAACCTTAACGCCGCACTTGTTTGCGCATCTCAAAAATAAGCTGCTCATTTTAGCGTAACAGCAACTCACCTACGTCATCGTGTGGAAATACATGCCAAAGACAAAAAGTGGCTTGTTTTTAGCGGAGGCGGAGTTTGCATCCTTTGTTAAAAAATACCAATGGACTTTTCTTTGATGATAAGCCTTATCCTAATCAAGAAGTAGACACTTGTTATATACTTTTGAAAGATATGCCTAATGTTGAGGCAATAAAGCATAATAATTCAACATTAAACCCAATAAGGACCGATAAAATAAGTGAATGTAATCCAGGGCCTTTGACAGGGGGGGAAGTCGGGATACCGGCCCAACCGGCAAAAGATTGTAAAGGAAATCCGGGAGTTTTCGTTTTTCTGTTTTTAGGGGGGCACATTTTTGCCTCAGACAGGAAACTGAAGTTCAGTAAAGTCACATTGAAATGATTTTCCTTCTGACGTGTTTGATATTTCAAAAATTGCCTTAGATGTAAAAAT
>JGI24021J15306_10002845_pt1 | contig 19090 bp, 10 predicted proteins | sample Ectturendosymbi1_FD_15306 | JGI IMG/M metagenome (IMG submission 15306)
CCCAACCGGGGGTACTCGTACCCCCAAGGGGTACGAGATTGAACATCAAGGGGTACGAAGATCCTTGGGTCACAGAGCAGCTTATATATCTCTTGTAGAGCGATATATATCTGAAAAAGTTTTGGGGGGTACTAAGAATTCTCTGACCTGACAAAGGGTACGAGCAGCAAAAAAGGTTGGGAACCCCTGGGCTAGAGTCTTTCAACGCGTTTGAAAAATGTTTGGATTTTTGATAATCCGTAAGATCTTTTGGCTATGTACAACTTATTCCGTAAAATCTTTGTAGCTACTTTAAACTTACTTCGTTTAAATTGTTTGATGAGACTTTGCTAAATTTAACTAACTTCATTGAAATATAAATTGGAATTCGTCTGTAAACACATTCGTATCTCCAGCATTACAAAACTTATTGACCACTCTCCGCTGCATGTGAAGATAGCTTAGCACTGCACGTAATTAAATTTGTACAAATCACGGGCTCCTATAAAATACAATAACTTGTCTGCGGAATTTGAAGCCCTAATGGGAAAAATTCAAATTTAGTTTCATTTCAATCACATGCGCATTGCCAACAAGACAGATTGCAAGTTCCGGGATGGATATTTGTTAAGGATAATGAGGCAGTCGCTTCGTGCCCCTCGTTTTCAGAGAGTCTTTACCCCCGCCTGGACAGACTTCCACCATTGTTTAGTTAAAAGATTATGTACCACTCCGCAGCCACATTTAAAGAAGCTCTTAAGCAAGTCATATATTTTTCAAAATAAAGCAATATTATGGAAAATGTGCCAAAGGAGGCAGCTTTCAAGTGTCCAGCTGCAAAACTTTACAAATTTTTGTTCCTTTGGTATATATATTATGCTTTGAATTTAGTTGATAAATTGAAATGTAAAACAAATTTCACTCTTTCATCCTCGTAATCCCACATCTACCATTGACAATGGCGATGTTGTGGGGCCCCTTTCTGAGAGCTTGCCCCTATATTCTAATATCCACCCCTGTGCAAGTTATCTCAGTACTTGTAAGTAATGGCAGTGTCAATTCCCTCAGCACTTGCAAAACAAAAAGCATCTTGCTACTTACTGTATGTCAGATTTTGCCGCTGACTCTTCTCATTGCAGTTAAATGATTTCCAATCATTTACTGTAGAGGTGGAAATTAACATCAGATATAAGTTGAAACGCTGAGCTTATGAACAGCAGGTCGGAGTCTACTATCTTGACAAGACTGATTTTTTATATCGCCGGCAAGGCAAAGGGAAATCATTGATGAAAACGTTAAGGCTCCACATAATTGTGATTGAACGTCACAATACATGTCATCACAAATATATATCTAGAATGAATGCTATTGTTGCTAAACAGTGACTATGGCGAATTGAAGAACACTTTGAAACTGAATCGATTCTTAGCCAAAGTTTGAGCTTCAAGGAATTTAAAATGTATATCATCGCCATATTCACGCATGTAGTTTTAGAACTGTGCAAAAACGAAATCTGCGATATTGATTTAAGGCTACGCTGACACTGGAAATAAGGATGGGTTATATTTGTAACACCCATGGTTATCAGAGACGAATTTGCGATGGTCTTGAAATGAAGCATAAATAACCATTGGGTGGATAGAGCAAGCTGATGCGCCAACAATAACTGCGAAAATCGTTACCCCAGTTGTTTTTACTTGCGGACATTGATCGAAATTCGATCGCTACATCTCTGCAGATTTGATTCCAAGAGTTCCGACCATCATCCACACGCAAAAAAAACGCTGCAAACAGTTGCAGAGCTTGCTAGGTGCGAAAGGGTGATGGCAACCCGGGCAGAGTTTCATTGGAGTTGGGTTTATACTTTCTCTGCCGCGCCCAGATCCTTCCGGATCCGAGCACCTGACCCAACGAGAGAAATCGATTCCAACCCAGCGCTACCTGCGCAACTGTGTTGATCACCTAGCAGCTCTTTCCCACGTATGTACAACACCACGAGTTGAAACTGGACAGTAACAAAGCTAATTCAACTGCTGAGGGGCATCGCCTCGATAACCTTTCCGCTCCTTAAATGCTCTGGCGTCCTTGCACTAATTTGTGTTTTTCTTGCTGAATATTAATTATCGCAAATAAATCAACTCCCCTCAACTTAATGCAAAAGAGTGTAGTGAAAGTGGGGCCTGAAACAAAAATGGATTGGCGGCAATTCAACTAACTACGTTTGACTAGCATGTCCAATAGCTTCTAATAAATATATTTGTTTTAGTTGTTAGGCTAGGTTTTCACATAGAACGGCCTAAATCAGTTGTTCTCATCCTTTTTTGAACCAGCCCCCACTTTTTGTCTTCAGAAAATCTCTGACCCCACCAGAACTACTACATGTCAAACAAAAATATTTGTTTTTTCTCCGTCACTACATTGCTTACGACGTGATACGAGTTATAAATGCACAAAGTTTACTCAAATTCATTGCGATACTCAATAATATTGTTAATGGGAGCTCTTCGCTTGACGCTAGTTACATGTCTGTTTGATTCGAGGTTCTAGTTTAGTCAGTTTCAGTCTCAAATCAACACGTTTGCACTTTTCCAATTGATTTCTCTTAGCACGCAGCAATTCCATACCAAAGCTAAACCCACATTCGACCAAACAAGATGACGGAAATCTTATCAGTTTTTGCCTTGCTGAAGTGCTCAAGCGAGGGTATTTCTTCTCGCATTCCTTGGACAGCCACATCGTGGTTCCTTTGATCTTGAAAAGAGTCTTCACGGATTCATCTTGTTGTAACTCACATAGTTTCCGCTGGTACTGCTCTGATACTGCAGAAAGATCTACTAAACGTGGTTGAGTCAACAAAGAAGGGAACTCCATTGCTTTCGCGTCACGAAATCTTTCACTGAAGTCATTAATCAGTATTTCCACATGTGCAGCAGTAACTGTATTTGCCTATTTAATGGCATCACATTCTTTTCACCAGGAAAATTGGACATAGCTTTTTGACAAAGTATTGCTTCCGCACAAACTGAGAAGTGTCACAAATCCAAACGTCTTTGCTTTTGCATCGCAAGGTGTTGCATTGGCTCCTTGGAGCTTCAAAGAACAAACCTTCTCAAAAATATCCTCTAAGTAGCTCACATAAGCTGTGCCATTTGTAGTCATCAGGAGAACCATTTCAGATTTGTTCTTCATAAACTCACTGAGTGGTTCAAATAGTTCCACAAATCATTTTTGGCAGTTTCCCTTTGATAGCCACCTTACTTTGGTGCGGAGAAGCAATCTCCTATGATGAGTAGCGCAACTGACTTGGACAGGAGTGCAAACCGTCCCCCCTGGCAACAGAGGCGAATTTTCATTTTCGGGGCCCTAGGCTATTTCAAATTGGGGACCCTTCTGGAAGGTTCGCAAAAACTGATGTCATACAAATCAGCACTACACGTGCTTGCTACATTCATTGAACAAGTTGTTCCAATTCATAACCATAGCACTTTATTCTGAATTCCCTCGATATCCGGAAAAAAGATAGTCATAATGAATCTAACGAAAAAGTCAGCGGTGAAGTTACCTGACAACACTCCTATCTCATATTTATTGAGTTCCCTGTGCAATTGCACGGTTTGCAAGTGCCTAAGAGCTGACTCTGAGTAAAGCACCTGTACTTCTTAAGACACCTAACAGCCTGTTACTGTACATAGTCGGCGATCGACAAAGACTTTTGTCTGCAAAATCGCTGAAAATTTTGTCATATTTAATTTTTCTAGCTAAAGCGTGTTCAGCATATATTAATTTTCAACTGTTAGCAATTAAACGGAAGGAACAGTCAGACTCAAAACGACGTCAGTGACTGACGACGTCATTAACTGGCACCTCCCCAACAAAATTCTTGGAGGCGCTAAAGGTAAACTGAGATTGGTCCTTTCATACCTCCGTGCCTCAATGACTAATAGTAAGTCAGGACAGATTGTGTGATCTAGCTTTGATTAGGAAAGGAGCATTTGGGTGTAATTTAATCGGAAAAGGCTGGATATATTAATGTTTCGATGAAATAGTGTGTTACGAACACAAGTGATACACTCGGGTCCCTAGAATTGACCCGACTCGGGTCCCTAAAATTGACAATCAAGTCCCTAGCATCAGATAAAGTGATCATTGGGTCCCTAGAATCAAAGAAATCGGGTCCCTACAGGTCCATACCGGGTGCTTAACATTTTCCTTAAAAAAAACTGCGTAACAACAACCAAGTCTCAACGCCATAAAAAAATACTGCTCATTGTCATATCTTCAATCCTTTGCGTTCATTCTTCGATATCACGTGTCTCTAAAGTACGGCCTGCGGGCCAACTCCGGCCCGCGAATAGATTTTGTAAATAATGAAAAATTAATTGACGAAAAACTTTCTGATTTGGTAGAATGTAACATATCCCAAAACAATCACACTACGTAAGATGCCCGACCCGCGCACTGTTGTGTAATAACTTATGTGGCCCTCGAATCAAAAAGTTTGGAAACCCCTGTTCTATACAGAACTTTTGTTAGCGGCATAGTAAGACAACATTTGTTGAAACAAAACAAAAATACAAACACAATTGCTTACAAAAATGCTGGAAATCGTCCTTACTCCCAAAATTTTGGGCCCCCCCAAAATCGGGGGCCCTAGGTTTAAGCTTTGTTTGCCTAATGGTTAATCTGCGCCTTTCTCGCAAGATAAATCTATTTAGCTTATATATCGGTATTCACTTACCTTATATTTTCGTATTTAGTGTTCTTGAGGTTTTCGGTAGGTTGTCATATTTTTTCGTTTTTTGGAAGTTTCTCTGAGTGTTTTCCGCTGATTTTGGGTTTTAGTACAGAAATCCTCCACATCTGGATTCATTATCATTTCTCAATTTTGTAATGAGTGTTGGCTGGTGGGCCCCCTTCAGCTAAGATTTCCCCCTGGCTCAAATCTCTTGTTACACAACTGCCTATGATATGCATGACAAGTCTCGCAAAACTTCTGGAACAGAGTTCTGTTTTGGCATTTGCTTTGAACAAATTGATACATTTGATCACAGAATATAATATTTCGTGCAGTGTAGGAGCAACATTTTCTGCAAATAAATTTTCTCTGTGAATAACACAATGCACAGCTAACATGCTTGGATTGTAGTCCTGTAGGACTAAACAAGTGAATCAGCTTTATGCCTACCAATCCGTTTGGTTGTGAGCAAGTGCTTTTTCATTTTGTATTCCCACCAAAATTGGTTCATAACATCTTCAACCTCCACGCCCCACCAAAATTTTGTCGCGCCCCACCGGTGGGGTGCAGGCCCCACGTTGAGAACCAAATCAGCGAAAAATGAAACACTTATCTGAAGTATTAATGAAACTTATAAACAATAATAGTATTAATGAACGTGTGTAATGCGAAAATTATTTCATTTTTGCCATGGCTGCGTTAAATTTCACGGCTATCCAAGATATACACAGGAGATGAAATGACCCTGTGTTGCTGCTTTATAAAAGATTCAATTTACATACTGCTTGACTACTTCATTGTTTTTTTAATTCCTTCTCACTCCGTAATCTATTCTTGTAAAGCATAATGCAGCTCATCAAAAAAATAAATGATTTCATTGCTTGAACTTTCCAGATATTTCGCGTTTGTTCCCGCTGTGCTTGAAATGAACATATTATTAAAGAGAAATGTTTAATTACAACACCTTGTTTGGAACACGTCAAATAAAAATAGCGTCAAAAAAGGTCATTTGAGTTAAGAGGAAAAGCATTAGGTTGAAAAATGAAACATCCCTTAATTGTACCAGAATGAGCAAGCATTGGGTAAATATAAAATTGAGAAAAAGAATACGACAAAAATATGAAAACTAGACAATATGCTTGTGCAATTGTTGGAGCACGACATTAATTGGTGGAATGCATGTGCTCGTCAGAATACATTTATTCCGGTTTCAACGATAAAGTGTCACCTTCCATGCAAAAGAATGTGTTAAGCAACCTGTGGAAATATAATAAAATGAAGAATCTATTCTGCGAAGTTTCCATCTTCTTTTGCACATAGACGTCAGTTAAAACACCTACAACAAATCCAGTTTTGTAAGACTTCAAGCCTTGCAGTTGGCAAATCATGTTTATTTATTTTTGACAGACGAATCCTTAGACATTTGAAAAACGTTTTTTAACAAACACAAAGATTCTGAGTTCTGAAATGAAAAAACAAACATACACGTTCACAATTTCGGAATACATAGACTTGCTCAATGGGAAATCAATGCAAAATTCACCAGCTCAGCTCAACAAACTTAAAATCCTGACAAATATAGAACAATATCTTTCAAAAAAACTTAAGGAAGTTTGTTGCCAGGATGGGACAGAACAGGATACGACTCAATCCGCAATTATTTTTCATAAGCTTGGACTCGTATACAAAGAAAGAAGCTTTGTGAACGTTTCGGATCAAAAGCGCTGCTTAATCAAAAGTGCGGTTCTGTTCAATGCTGCCTTAGTGAGAAAACCAAGAAATGTTCAGATGGTCCAAGATGACCTCAACGAACTTTGTTCCCACGTTTGGTGCTTGGCTGGAGTAAATCAGGAAAATGCGAGATTGTCTGTTAATGCAGAATTTCTCTCTAGCCTTTCAAGGGAAATAGCATCCCTGAGAAATCAGGTGAAAACAGAAGTGTATGATGCCAGAATGAAGATTCATAAAGGCAGTGCCGAAAATGCAAGAAAACATAATCTAACAGAACAAATTGAAAAATTGCAAGAGGATATATACAACAAGTATTGCAAACTCATGGAGAATGTCACGAAGTATTGCATTTCTCTGAGACCAAGCCTTCCATGCAAATTCGCTCTTATTGGAATGGGATCATTGGCGAAGAAGGAAATTACACCTTATTCGGATTTCGAACATGCACTTGTTTTGCAAGAAGGAGTTCAGAATGATGACAACTATCAAGAAATATTAGAATATTTCAGATGGTTTTCAGTAATATTTCAAATGTCTGTGATCAACCTGGGTGAAACAATCATACCAAGCATTTGTCTTCCATTCATCAACAATCCATTCAAAAAATCATTCAATTGGTTTTTCGATGTCAACACCAGACGAGGTATATCGTTCGATGGAATGATGCCACACGCTTGTAAATTTCCTCTTGGAAGAGAGGAGACTGAAATGAAATTTTGGAAAGCCGAGTTGATCAAACCTGTAAGTGAAATGTTGAAATATTTGTGGACATATGAAGAATCGAAAAAGGATTATCAATTGGCGGACATGTTGAAAACAACTTGCTTTGTTGCTGGAGATGAAGCAATTTACAACGAATTTCATCAAAATGCCAAACATTGCAAAATGGACGTGGCAGCATGTCAAAGACTTGTATCAAAAGACATCAGAACGTTCAATCCTTTCAAAACACTACCGAACATGTTGCACACTCCAAAGTGGAATCTCAAACGCGTTGTCTATCGCAGCTTCGGGTTATTCATAGAGGTCCTTGGAAAACTGTACGGAGTAAAAGCAAATTCAGGTTTTAAAATTATTCGTTACCTCATCGCAAAGGACATTTTTGACCGACAATTTGGCGAAGACTTGCTCTTTGCAGCAACTGCTGCATATTACTTGAGGTTAATCAGTTACGCCAATGAAAATTCTCAATATGATTACCTCCGATCTCCTGAAAAACCAGAAGAGTATGCAGAGATTTTTGACGAATGGATTGGAATCAAGTCGGCAGTGCGTTTCTTCAAAGTCGTTTTGAAGCTGCAACAATTTGCCTCCCTCAAAATTGGTTTGACCTGTCATGAAGAGCTCAATGAATACACAGACATCCATTACCATTTGCATTCGTGTTGGTTATTGCGTCAACATTCGGATGCAGAAGGGTATTGTACAGAGTTGCTAAGCCATTCCAAATCGAGCATTCTTGATGTTGCATTTGCATCTCATACTCTTTATCTGTGTGGATCTGATGCTTATCATGACAAAGATTACTTGAAAGCAAAAAAATACCTCGTTGAATCTCTCGACCACTGGAAAACCTGGCAACACCGTTTGTGGAACGTAGAAATTTCCTCACATATTTGTGAACAGGCTGCGAGCCAACAGAAGACACGTCTACAAGATGAGAAATCCTTGATGAACCAGCAAGTTGAAATGTATAAAGACGTTGTAGCTCACACTTTCAACAGACTTGGACGTTGTTTGTTTCAAGAAGATTCCTTTCATGAGGCATTGAAACAACATGAAACAGCTCTTCAGCTAACCAGAAATATTATTGACCAAGATACTGCAAGTACCAGCGTTGCTACTTATTTGAAAAATATGGGAGAGTGTATGTTTAAGATTCGCCGATGGAACGCAGCAAATGATTTGTTTTCCAAAGCTGCAAATATATGGAAAGAAACTGAAGACCAATCATTTCTTTCTGATATTGACGAATGTGACGATTACATGCGACAGTGTAAACTGTTTTGTGGAGAATCACAGCTTAATGTAGAACCTTACCCACAACTTTCACACTCCCTACTGGAGAACTCAGAAATTGTCATTGATCACGCTGAGGAGTGTGAGGTCCTTAAAAATCATGGCGAAGATTACCATTGCAAACCTGAAGCAACTGCACGTTTTGGAAATAGCATTCTCTGTAGACGTCCTTCCCTGTCGCCACAGAACGATCGTCGGTTCAGGAATAATTCCATGAAACGCTTTGTCAAGCTGAAGATTTCATCGCACCCTATTTTGCATGACACAAACAAGCCCACAAGCTCCTCCCATCCAGACGTGCATTGTTCCAAAGCAAAATCATCCGCGTGAACACCAAACCTGTTGCAGACATTCCATCACCACATGGACTGCTTACTCCTCGGAAATTCTCTACAAAATAGACTTTAAGTTCATTGCCTCCCCAAAACTACATGTAAAGCGGGACGAAATGTATCGCGACACAGTACAAGTGAAAAAAAGATCATGGCGATTGATTTGAATTTATTCCAGTGATATATTTAAATACCATTACGACATGTAAATGCATAACGCATGGAGTCCGAAGAATGCCCATTTTGTCAGTTTAAGTACAACATGAAACTTGAATGGTTTTTGTGAAGGACGGTTGATAAAACTCAGTCGCCTTGAAAAAAACAGGATTGAAAAGAAACGAGATTCTTTTTGGATTCACAAATCATCTTTGGGAACGAAATGAACAGAACGCATCACGATGTTTTGTTTCTTGAGTATCAAATCTTCTTATTTATTACCAATGGCTGTTGATGCATTTCAGACAGGACATATTTAATTCACTGAATTCACTGTAGGTATTCAAAACATCATCGGCATTTGATGTTTGGTGGGTTGTGAGGCTAAAGGATTATTATCTTTCTTCCTAGTAAGTGGAAAAAGTCATTGATTTGTGATTTACGTTGAACAATCTTAGCTTGTTTGTACCGCGTTGCAATCTTAGCAGTAACTGAATATAGTGATGACAACATCTTAATCTATTTTTTATTGCAATCGCTTTACACTACAACAGCTTCGTCCTTGAAAGATCTGCAGCCCAAATGACCCTTGGTCCTTCGCAGCCTCCCATTCCCTCATGGATCTTCTAAAATGATGTACTTGGAAGTCATCGCAGTACTACGTTATAATATTCATGATGGCTTCATTTATGCGTGTGTCTTAAAAGCTTGTGTTACATCAAAGTAAATGTATTAGCGCCATCAAGCGTACACCCTCTATTATTGCCATGTACATATCCTTGTCTTCTTTCATAATCGTGTGTATTCCTTGTTACTGCGAGGCATGTTTATAGTCTATCGCCTTGCGTGTGGGAGTGAAGACGTTATATAATACAATTCTGTGCTAATGCATGTGCAAACACTTCCAAAATACATGTTGATGGTTTCTAGAAGCAAAGGAAGCATTCACAATTTTCATAAAAATACAGCTTGTTCAGCTCATTCGTTCTTCACTAAGGTTAACCTTTGGTAATGCCAGAAAGATTTACGGTATACTGGAAAAAGTGTCATACTTTTCGAAGCATTTTTTCTGCAAGGAAGGGAGCAAATTACTTGGACCATTATGCAAATATTCCAGTAAAAACAGACTGTAATTTGAGAATAACCTTCGTTTCCTATTGGTCATTTGTCCATTATACTCAGATTTTTCGAGTTGCAGCAAAACGACTGAAGCACTTTCAGCTATTTCGTCCATATGGAAAGAACCACTTATTTTGCTTGTATGAGGAGTGCATTTGGCAAGAAAAACACAAAATGGATACGAACGTCTTCATTTGTATTGCTGTTTGCTTAGGAGTTCATTTGTTTTTGAGAATTTCGTTGGCCACTTTTACGTACTTTCATTTTTTCGCACTCCGTGTACCTTAGACTTTTCTCCAAATATTTGAAGCTTGATAATGATTTGAGTATGAAAAGGCTTAGTTACCAGTAGGAACACTGCATAACGGCCAGTGCACTGATTCAGATATATTTAAGCAGCTGTGTGTGCATTGCCAGCACTGCGAAAATTTGCGCTCGTCATTGTTCCTTTTTGAAGCCAAGATATTCTTTGCAAGCTGATTTAGCGAAAGATGTCGTTTCTTTTCAATATTCGAAGATGTAGGAAGGGTTATTTACCACGCCTTTAATTATTCCATCCTAATGGTATTTCCAACTTTATGCGGAGAAATGAAGCATTGCTTTTCCGTGTGCTTATAATGACTGAAGCAAATATCTATTTCCAGAAAAAAAGTTACTTCATTGAATATTCCCGAAGGAGGGTAAATTCCGCTTTATGTCCGTTGATGCAGAAAGTCTAACAGCGTATGGATGCCCGCGTTGATGCAGTCCTATTGTTTATATGCGTCCTTATTCTTTGAACACTACAATCGCATTTTAATTTGTGGCTAAGTGCTCGGTCACGGCAGTGTTTGTTTGTTTGAGGGCGTGTTGTCATGACAAAACACATTCGTACTTTACCTGGCCTTGAACAGTTTAGGACTCAGCGTCCTACTCTGGAAGTAGTGCTCCACCAAGTATTACGGGTTAGCGAAAAATAGTGTTACGAAAGTGTCTGCAACCTTATGGTTCTGCCTACAATGCCGTTGTAAAACGTTCTGTTGTGTCTGTTTTTATTATCATGCGTTGTGCAGATAGTGTGTGCTTGTACTATGGACTTCATGTGTGATTGCAAAATCAAATCAAATAGAATTATATTAAAAATTGGCAAGTACTTATAGAAAAAAACGTGTTTCACGTACAACATCACCGTAACAAGCTTTGTCTGTGAAGCACCGTTCGTTGTGTTTTTGTACTATACTTTGTGTTTGGCGATGGCCAGACTTGTCCATAGTAATGGGGATTTCATGGAATGGGAAGGATAAAAGTTGTAATGGGATGAATAATAGTATGGACAAACCTGCTGTCAACTGGTGCTTCGTTTCATTACGCCAGGTTTTCTGTCGTGTTTTGCTCTTGGCGTATAGTACGAAGTTTAACGCTTTATTGCTTCTAAACATTGACCATTTGAACTTCTTTCGTTATTGTATTTTGACACTAGAGCCACAGTTATTTGGTATGTCAAACATCCTGCCAACAGCAATATGATAAGTCATATTTGTTTATTGGAAACGACTTTGATTTAAGACTTCTTGGCAGAGAAAAACCTAACTTTGTAGAAATTAGGTGATGGATCAGTGCGTTTTACTGCAGGTTGATGCAGACAATGCTTACAAAAGTGGATCTTAACATGGGTTCCATCCCGCATTAAGGGTTTGGAGGAAAATATAGTACAGCTTCCATTTGATTTAAGGACCTAGGTTTTGGAAATATTTTCTTTTCTAAGGTTTAAGCGTTGGCACTCAACAACAGTGTCATATTTTTACTTGCATTTGCTGTTCAGCATATGATCAAAAGCGAAGAAATAAAAAAGCAACAATTAACATTCTTAAAAACTAAATTTTAGCAAATTATTATAAGTGATGCAAGTCCAGCATTAAAAAGGTTCAAAATATTTTGCTTTCCTTCAAAAAGAAGGGCTTCTAAAATTTTACAAATTTCACGCTTAGACAAACAGAACATGTGTTTTGAAAGCAACACTAATCACGCTTTCCTTTATACTTACAGATGATTTCCAAATTAAAAATCTCAAATTTGTTACAGGACACGCTCAGTATGGCGTACCTGACGGGAAGGCAGAGGAGCTAACCGCCTCCCCTGGGAAGATGAATGTAAAAACCGGCCCCTACTTAGCCTATATTTCGATTTTAGCATTATTTTGGTTTTCAGTAGGTTGTTGTTTTTCGGAGTAATTTCCGGTGATTTAGGGATACACTACAACCATCCACACACGGATTCACCATAATTTCTAAAGTTTTTTTCGACGTGTCCGCTAGTGGGCCCCTACATTGGTCAGTGGGCCCTTTTAACTTAGCTTCCCCATGGCTCCAATCTCTAGCTCCGCCACTGGACACCGTACTAGAGTTCAGCAACATGACAAACATCCCAAACATTTACCACCGTAGGGTATGATCACACATAACCGAAGTAACGGCATCTGTTATTATAAATAAAAGCCACGAACTTAACAATGAGTAGTGTCAGCATTCAAGGTTAGACGACAATTTGATTCTGCTAGACTCTTAATTGACACTTCTGTAACCTTGCTCAGGAGAACTGGTTAACTACCCAGGGGCTTGTTTCTGTTGATCTCATATACTTACAAAATGTTAGGAACCTGCGATTCCACAACTTCTGATTTTCAGAGACAAATGGAATGGTGCCATGAGTTATGTTGCAAAAATGTCCCTGAAAGCTTATAAACAGAACAACGGGGCACTCTACTTTTCTGGGTTACCTGATGAGTAGCAAATCTTTTGCAGCCCACTACCTTGCAATCTCGATTTGATTTTAAGCGCAAAATGCTTTGTGGCACATACACCATCGGAAATCGATTTGGTTAAGAGTAGACCTGCATCATGACTTGACATGAAGAAAAAACGGATCTAAAATGCGCACGATGCTTTGTACGCACAAATAAAAATTTCCCTCTGAGAAAGCAGTTGTTTGGATGTAAAATGTATAAAATTTGTACGCTCCGTGCGTTTCCCTGCGCAGATACGTTGATTTTGTGAAACTGATTAAAAATGGACGTCGGGGAGTCTGCAATAGTTGGCCCCAAGGCCGCCGAAGAGCGGGGAAATGGCGAGGGCATTTCTCTCCTGCCATTTCCAAAGGGGGTCAACAGGAGAGGAGGTGCTTTTTCATAACAATTTCATGGTTTGTCAATATCCCATTGAAATAAATTTATGGTAGCTGGTTGCGCACCGAGAAAAGTCAGAGGGGTTTTCTATAGTTTATGTGATTATTTTTGAGATCAACCTTGTTGCTGAACAGATGCAAACATAACTATTGGTAACGATTTTTTGCATTTATATAAGTTTCCATTGCCCTCTACTCCATTACTTACTCTATCCTGCCGTAACGCTGCTCCGGCGTCCTTTGTTGGTCCGGAAATAACAGATGTCACATGCTCAGGTAAAACGCATTCCAATTTAGGGTTGCATGGCACCTTTGGTTTTGCAACTCGTCTAGCTTTTGAAGGTTTTCTGAGCAGGGTTCAAAAGAATAGCTTGTTTGCACAAGTACAAAATGATAATTCCGCCAGATTTAACGAACAGCAAAACTGGCATTCCAAAGCAAGTGTCCGCAATAATGTTGCTTTTTGTCTTCAGCAAAAACATTGCAGAGATTTGCCTGAAAATGTAACTTTAAACATTATAAACGTGTGTCTTTTGAATTTACGCTATTTATTTCTGAATACATGACAACCAACGTTACAACAAAGTCGTAAACGTCGCCAGAAAATCTTCAATAGGGGGGATTTACAGGACGTTTGTGCAGGAAGGCTTGACATCCTAAAATTTGGCTAAAACTTCTGATTTATAGTGAATCTTCTTTCAATTTGGGGGAGCTTTGCCTACCAAACCCCCCGTGACGACGGGACTGAACAAAGCCACTTACATTTCTGCACGAAACAAACCATGGTTGTACAGTGGTCTCTCACAGGTGCAGCTGTTAAAATATCATTGTTTCAAGAAAATGACGTTTCTAACAGTACACCGCACATGGTAAAATGTCGGACAGAAGTACTAATCTTTCGCGGTCCCTAGAAACTTGGCAAAATGTTAAGTATCATTTTATCGAAGCTAAAATTTATAAAAATATCAGAATCAATGATACCACACCAAATCCTGGTTCAACATTAACTTGACTATGCGTAACATCTAACAGAAAAGCTCTCCACATAAAACGTGCTAAACGTCATTTTATTTTTCAAACATCTCCAAATATAAAACCTAATGAGAAAAATGTGGGGGCGCATGGCATATCATATCATCCACAGTCTGAAATTAGTGGGGGAACACGTCACCCGTGTCCCCCATCTATTTGCGCCCATGATGGAATGGGACAAACACAAGTCGCCATGGGATGGGAGAGAAAAAGCGTATCGAACCTGCTGAAACTTTAGGTGCATTACTTATGTAAGGTTTGTATCGTATTGAGCTCTTGGCATACGGAGCCCTTGATTATTTCCAAACATGAACCATTTCAACTCTTCTGTTGTTTTATTTTGACATGCGAGCCATAGCTCAAATTTATCAAACCTGTTGCCAACTGCAGCATGATAATTTATAATTGTTTATTAGAAGATAATTGGAATCAGGACGCGTTGTCTGAGATGACACTGGCAAAGGTTGTGATTACACTGTTTTACTAAATGCAACGGTGTAATTGCATTCCGACATGAATTACGTCTAGTTCACTTGGGCTCAGACTGCGACTCGTTCGCAATTTGAAAATTAATGGAGTTCGTAACGTCTCATTCAACCTTGCTTTGATAAATTGCATGCTGCAAATAGGGTTGCCAGATGGCCGGTATTTAACCGGCCTGGCCGGTATTTTACTGCAAATTTGGCACTGGCTGGTATTTAAAAAATCCGTGCCTGCAGCCGGTATTTTGAAAATAAATATATCCAGTAACTGCAAACAGACCTAATGCAGAAGATGTTCACTTGAGGAATTGATATACAACATGGAATATTGCATTTTTATATAGTGCATTATTTTTGATAGTTTTAGGAAAATCACCGTTCACAGGAAACATTGCAATTATCGTTTTTCATTTTAAAGTAGCTTTGTTTACTTAATCTCAGCATAGGGCTATAGACCCTACTCACACACCCTACATTTATACACTGTTTGAAAATTTTCGAAACAACATTGTGGGAGCTTTATGGAATTGAAAAGAAAATATAACACTAAACATAAATAATGTTTTTTTTAATACGTTATTCGAGAATCCCGTTCTATATACAGTACACATACGAATTACGATACAGCCTAGTCTGTCACTGTTGAAAAAACTGCCGGTATGTTTACAAAATGCGTCTGGCACCCCTAGATGCAAAATATGTTAATCTGCTGAACTGATGGTTCACTGCAGTTTTCTTCATGCCTTGTCAATTTTGCATTTCACTTTTCCGAGGATTTGGAAGTCACAAACGTCGCTTCTCGTTTCGTTACCATGATGTGAACAAAGGTGTGATGAAAAAAATTCTTAATGCTTTGATGATTACTATAGTTGTAAAGGAGAGAGAGAAGTCTAGATTCTAGGAGTGCTTCACAGAAAGTAGAAACAACAGCGGTGATCTCAACAAATATACTTCACGAGCGAAAAAATCGTTACTCTGAATATTACAAAAAGAATTTCGGATGCAGTTGCGAAATCGACCCGAAACATTTTGAGAAACGAAATCATCACGAAACATTTTGATTTAAAATAATTTGCATGCAAGCCCGAAAGCGGCCAGACCCCAAACACCCGGCTCAATTTATAAATCTACGCTCGAGCATCAAACGACGGTAGTTACTTGGATATACATCTTGCGCGGTTAAATATTGCACGTACTGAAGACATTGCAACATTTTCTGGTACTCAAGGCTTTCAAGCAATGGACGGAGAAACCTTTGAATTCAATGCCCGCTAATCCAGAGGCAGATAGTGGTTTGATAAAAGCAATACTAACTGCGCAAATGCTAGACTGAAAACAACGTGTCCTTTCTATGTTTTTATGTCTGGCACCAGTAGAGCCTGATTGAAGGTCTGTTTATCGACGTCCTGGAGTCTCCAAAGTGGAAAGAAACGTGCGGTAAGGTTTGAGTTCAGTTCGACTTACGTGTAAAATTGCATGCCTGTGATGTTGTGAGAAGCACTGTTCGCATGAGTGAAAAAAGTCAAACACTGAACATTGAAAATCTTTTTATTAACTCCTACGGCTTATTTGGAACGATTTAAAAAGTAGAATGAATTTTTCTCTGTGCTCGTTTAACGTGATTTGACCTTTTTCATCACACAGTGAGTTAGCTATGTTGTTAACTCCCGTCCCATCATTCAGTATTTTTTTTTAAAACGCTCCATGAGCTTGGCTGCCCACTCTCCGGAACACAATCAGTCTAACCAATCTGCCAACGGTCCGAGTCATAAGGGAGGCGTTGTTTGTCTGTTGCATTGCTCGACATTTGTCTTCAGATAGATTGAGATTGCCTGACAAAAATGCACCTTCAGATTTGTAATCAGACGTTCAAATGTGTCATTAACATCTAGGCTGTCCATCAAGGCGGCGGCATAGGAAAACCTTTTTTCAAAATGGTGCCGCAGAAAAAAAAGTTTGAGAAACCCTGGCATAGAGGATTACATCACTACATTTTATATTGCTTGGATAATGACAACTTCAAAACGGCATAAATAAGCTCTGTGTCCACTGAATGGATTGTGCTTGTTTGTGTTTGTTCAATAAAATACGTGGTTACGGTTACTATAAAAAAGTAGTTTACATACAGGTAACCAGATCGACAGCTCGACGATACTGTCGAGGGCAGCAACACCGTCCCACATGAAAATGTATACATCCGAAAACCAAACCTACAAAACACGCTTGAAATCACGGAAATTTAGCGAAAAGAACTTCTGAACTACACGAAAGAGCTACAAATTCCAAGAAAATATCGCATTGCTGTTTGTTCTTGAGAAGAATGTAGAAAAGGCTTTAATTTCCGTTGAACATTCAAGGCAAATGTAGAACCAAAGTCAGCACGATAAAGATAGATTTTTGAGGGGGTGCTACACATAAGAGGGGCATACGTTCACGCTTTTCAGACAAACGGCCAAATAGGTCACAACTGATTGGGGCCCCAAAACTAGGATGGCCGAGGGCCCCGCGCTCCCTAAATCCGTCCCTGGCAGCAATCAGGTCTTAACTACTTCCTGAATTGGTTGTCACATGAAGATGAGATTAATGCGACATTGCCTAGGGTGAGATTCGACGGGCAAGCGAAAGACCTGTGGGATGTTGGCAATCAAAAGTCTTAGAAGTGCGGGTTGTTGCGTAACACCATAGAGCCACAAATTATCCCCCGACCGTGGGGGGTAACCATTCTTTGAAAAATCTACCATGTGAGCGCTTTTTTATTTAAAACATCCAATAATAAATTTAGAAGCGCTACCCGTTGTTTTACGCAAATAAGCGCTTGTCACGCACCAATCGGCAAAATGCAGGCATGTCCAGTCTTAAAACTAACTCATCATATAATGGTAAATCTTTTTGAGGATAAAGTGATGTTTGCGTGTGCGTAATCTTCTTCTCGAAGTGCATATACTCGTAATAAGTCACTGTTAACTTCTGTCCATAACGTACGCTGGGTAGAGCAAGGCACCAAGCCAAATTTTTTCGTGAACATTGAAACGTCATCAAACTACAAAAATGTAGTTTGTGTTTAACGAAAAATAATTGCAACTGCGTTAATAAGCATGCAAATCACAGCAATGTTATTTCACCACTGAACACTTATGTACAAATATTGAAGCAATTGAATGAAGAAAAAGATTATTTCAAGAAACACCCGATCAAAAGGTCAACATCTTGGTAGGCGATAAAAAGCTTTTTATGGATATATGATTATTTTTTTCCACTGGAACAAAATTGCCTTTGAGATAGTCGCTTACATTCTGTACAAAACATGAAGTATTGTTCAAACTGGTGATTGAAAAATGTAACTGTCAAATTCGTGAACAATGAATTAAAACGCCTACGAAACTGCTTTAAATCCAGGAAATACTTACTGAACAATGCCTATCATCAGATAACAGTAAACACTCATACATAAAGGATATCACAAAATGCGTTCTTCGTGCAGCATATGTATCTAGCTCGTACGTACAAAGAGACTGGGAGATACTTTGTGAAAATTTCGTTAGCAAATTCAATATACCGAGAAATCCGCTTGAAAGCAGGATGCAAAAGATAGTATAAGGAAATTCCCAGCAAGGGACATTTCACGTTTAATCTAAATACATGCTGGAAATAGAAGAACGCAATATCTTTTCAAGGGATAGACGGCGGCTAAAATAGGTGCCTGAATGCCTAGACGAACACCATGAAGATCTATCAAGAATATTTTGAGAAGAATTCGCACATTCATTTATCAACATGTTGCAATCATCAATGTCTGTCGTGAACATTTGATTTCCAATGTTTTTCCAAATGTTAGCAGCGTCTGCAAAACATTCCAAAGCTTCATCAGGACGTCCACATGATAAATGACATTTCCCTATATTCATCAAAAACATGGCGACGTTTGGATCGGCATTTTTTTGCTTCGTTATCGCCTTCGCTATTTCCAAAGCTCTTTCGTATTTTGTTAATCCTTCTTCCAATACTTGTTCGTCAAACAAACAACACCCGAGTAAGTTGAAAGTGTGGGCCACAGTTTCTTTGTATATTCTCACGTGCACTCTCTCCACAACACCTTCCAGCGGTGTTGGAGGATCCACATTGCCACAATCAGCTAGCGTTATAGAATAATGTTCCTCTTGCCACGTGTCCCAGTGGTTGATGGTCTCGGTCAAATATTCTTTCGCTTTCATGTAATCTTGAGCACGATAGGCATTAGATCCGCATTGGCCTAACGTTAACGAAGCAAAAACAACATCAAAAATGTTCGAGGTAGCATTATGCAGTAGTTTTTTAGAATCAATTGCTGCATCTGAAAATTGACCTAG
>JGI24021J15306_10002846_pt1 | contig 19089 bp, 10 predicted proteins | sample Ectturendosymbi1_FD_15306 | JGI IMG/M metagenome (IMG submission 15306)
TGGCCGCATAAATTATGCTTATTTCTAGATCCTAAATTGCGTACTGTCATTTCCCAAAATTTACACAGCCAAATAGAACCGGTCGTTACTGACGGGGGACCAGAGAGGCGAATAGCCCACTGGCAGGTCCTAAACCTGGCAGGTCCTAAACTCCGGTCCTAAACAGGTCCTAAACTCCGTCCTAAACTCCGTGCTTTGCGGTTTTCTGAGTGTTTTCCGGTGATTTAGGGTTTTAGCACAGCCATCCACATCCGGATTCACCATCATTTCTCACGATTTTGAGTGTTGGCACCCTTCAGATAAGTTTGTTACTGGCTTAAATTTCTAGTCACGCCACTGAATAGAACAAAGGTTGTAATGACATTCTCGTCGTTTTAGATCAAACTATTTCAGAAGCATGGGCTTCCTCAAGTTGCCTCACATCTTTTGCAAGAAAAACGTTAGATTTTTAGCCATAAAAAGCCTTGAAGAACACACGTGCGACCGAGGTTGATTCACTTGGTCAAATTGCATATGGATGTTCCAACAGTTCTAATGAGTTGAAATTTTGACCGTGGAATAGGTCTACTTACTGCTATCGCAGTGTTTGCATGAGTTGTTGGGAGTTTAGTAGTGACTGCATGAAGCACAGGATCCTACTTGACACAGTTACGTATTTCAAAATTCAGCATTTTCAGTCTTTTGTAGAGACATAAAGCTGTGAGCATTGAACAATCTCATCCCGCTACTTTTGTATCGTGATATACTTGCAGCGAATCTAGTGTACCAGTAACGTCTGATCAGATTCAAGCGAGCCACTGAAACTACAGACAAATCTTGAATTTTCGGAAACGATCTAAGCCTTTTCACATGAAGTCAAAGCCAGTGCATAATACTTCAACTATTCCAACCTTCTTCACAGAGCTTGTATGCTCGATTATGTGTGGCAAACAGAAATGTTTTATTAAAAATGTGGACAGATGTGAAAAAATTTTATGATAGTACAGCGCATACACAAATATGTCAAATATATAACTAAAATTACGGCTTGCCGCTCTGACATTTCATCTCTTTTATCTAAGAACGTTTCAGCAACAAATCTGAATCTAGCTTTCTGACGCAGAATACAGGACTGACCTAACACTGAACGAACTACGGCAGTGTTTTTCAACGTTTTTGCTCTAGTCGAACCTTCCACAAATGTTTGCGTTGCCTATGGAACCCTATGTAATGATTCATGTGTCTATACTGCTGCAACTGCATATCACTGTGGTTGCGAATTTCGTCCCAGAAAATTTCGGTGTGTTTCGGCGGAACCCCTAACAACCACTCGCGGAAACCTGAGTTTCCGCGGAACCCCGGTTAAAAAACATTAAACTACGGGATAGGTTAGGGTGAAACTTTCAGGGGCTCCAAACCTGAATCACAGTGTTTTTGTCAGCAAAAGACGTCTTCAGAGTCTGCGGACGAGCAGTTAGTCGTTCGTAATTTATAAACAATCCATTCCAAGTTATGATGTATTTCTTCTGGCTTTCTCCAATAAGATGAGACAGTGTCACCTGCAGGCTTACTGTTCAAAAACGTGGTCCACTTACCAAGTCTGATTGCATTCACTTTTTGTTGCTTGTGTTCTGTTCGGCGTATCGAAGTAGTAGCACAAACATGTACCCAAAACATCTGTGATGGAGCTCGTTGGCGTCAAGGACATTTCCGTGATAAAAACGCACCGTCTCCGCGGAGCAGGTCATTAGCAAATGCAAGAAGATATCCGTCTAGCAGAAGGTCTCCTCTACAGTGCACTGGCAGTTGACGGTCGTTCCGGCGATCGTCCTAAACTTCGATTACAAAAAGTATTTAACGCCACAAAAAGAGCTTCGGTATCTCACCAGACGAATGGCATCGATTGCATGTAACTGCTATCACTGGCGTGCGGCTCATTCACGCGCGACAAACAAATCCTTTCAAATATAAAGGTTGCGGGACAACGTCGCCCCATCGCCGCTCTTGGTGGTACTAGCAATCATGAAAACAGTGCATCGCTGGTAATAGTTATATCACGTTCGAGGGCGATTCTGCGGTTTTCTTACATTGGAGTGGATTTCAAGTTGGGTCTAGGCCAGTAGTTCTCAACCTTTCGAGGCTTGTAGCTTCCTTCCAAAGACTCAAGTAACTCCACTCCACAGGTGAAAGAAGCAAGGAATCAATCGCAAATTTTAATAGGAAATCGATTTCAAATCGAGAATCCAAATAGATTCTATTTGGATAAGATGATAGGACTAACGATACGTAATGTTACGTGAAATCGATTTTCTATTAACATTTGCGATTGATTCCTTGCTTCTTTCACCTGTGGAGTGAATTTACTTGAATACAGATATGCGCAAGTTTGAATCATCGCAAAATGATGAAAGCAAAGCCCAGTCGGCTGATTCCTCGAAAACCTATAGAAAATCTAGAGCATTTATTTGCCTTCCAAAGACTCAACGTTTGCGGCCCCCTGCTCATCAATAAAAATACGTAGCTTTGCTTTCAAAGCGTTTACATTTGTTATTTTATTTGTCACGTTTAATAATACAGTGCTATATTTAGCAAAGGCCTCTACTGGTGGTCCCTGGAGGACCGCTCCGTGGCCCCCAAGGGGAGCCGAGGGCTTAGGTTGAGAAACCCTGGTCTAAGCAACTGCTTTGATATTTTGTCCATTGATTTTCGCAAATATATTGGTATGTTGTGCACTTTCACACCCGGTGTAGTGAACGCAGCATGAAAAGTCGTGATGTACAAGCAACGCTTCACAGAAGACGCGTGTGTCGTAGTTAAAAACTGCAATGTAATTATCTCGAAATTAAAACTGCCAATCATTTTACAGATGTGCTACATCACAAAAATTTAGAGTTTAGTTTTTACAAAACTCGAGTCATTTTGATATGCCTAACCATTACTCGTTATATTTTGTCGAAAGAGATAAACCTTGAAAATAAATTATGTTTGTACAAGCGTTTCGTTACGGCATTGTGGTTTTGAAGTGACATTAGCTTTGCACAAAGCATCAGTTAAAAATAGTTGCATCCATGGGCTTCGGAAGATTTTTTCCAGGGGGTCACTAAAGGATTTTTCCAAAATTTTTCCAAGGAGGGCCAAAACTGCTGAAAAAATTGCTTTTTCCCACTCAAACTAAAAAAAACAACGTTTTTTACTAACAATTTCAAAATCCGGAGGGGGCCTTGGCCCCCTATGCCTCTCTTCCGACGCCCATGGTTGCAGCTTGTAGCTTTTCTTTGCGCCAACTTATGAATTGAAGTAATTAGTCCAGATTGAATTGCCATGTTTTTTTAATAGTGGTCATGAAAGTAAACTGAATACCACGACGCTCAAATTGGCAAACTCGGCGTCGCCACAGGTCTTTGCTATATCCAGTATTAACTTCAACAGAAACACAGTGTATATTTTGAAATGTTTTCGATGAATTACGGAAACATCTGAGTCATCAGTCCTGCAACTACGAGGGGGAAACCAGGTAATTGCTCCGTAATCCCGAAATTTTCAAAAACGTGTTTATTGATTAGGTACAAATATTTGCAATCATTTTTCCTCACAAACATACCAGCCAGTTGCGGCCCAGTTGGTCATCTTCTTGTATTTATTAGTATTACCGAAAATATGTTGAGGCATAGGTAATTATCATGCTGCTAGTTGAGGAGTTCCGAAGTAGACAAAGTCCACTAGTTGTGTTGCTGCGCAAACAAAACACACGTGTTAACTTTCTCAAGGCGGCCCTACAGCAATACATACACGCGATTTATGAGTTAAAGCGTACAGCTTTCTTGAATGAGGTGCCAACATGCTTGCATTGATATTATTGTTGTTTGCCAACTTAACCATTCAAACTTTCTCTTACACTGCGTCAAACTGTCCTTCAACAATTCCTGAATGGAATAGAATCGACTGCTACCCAGAGGAAGGTTCAAACGAGGCGGGATGCATTTCCAGAGGTTGCATGTGGTGTGAATCATCTGTACAAGGCCCACCCTGGTGCTTCTTCGACGATACAGGTTTGAAAATGATGTCAAGAATGAAAATCGAAGAGGTTGTCGATATCTCATTGAACATTAGAGACAGTATAGTTCATTATTCAACATGCATCCATAATCAGTCAGATAGTTGGATCCTAGAAAGACACTACGTCAGAAAACTGCTTTCAAATATATGTTTTTCTTGAACTGCTCTCTGCTCTCATTGTAGTGACGTTTGGTAAACTGTTTAAAGCACTCCCTAGCAAAACTTATATTTACCGAAATTGCGATGGTAGCTTAACAGGTGTTACACCTGTTACTGTTATTCAACTTAACTTGATATAATCTTGAATTTTCGCGCAATGTGCTAGTGCTGAATAGTCGCTGCTTGTGACGATCGACGTAACGGAAGTTTCGACAAATTTGGAAAAAGTTGAGTTACACACTTTTTGCTACTGTATACTGAAGAATTTAACCACTACATGAATGGTACTAAAACTATTTCAACAAAGCGTATGCGCCTTATGCTTCGTATCTCTATTTTTTATGCCTCCTTTATAATCTTTTCACCGCGTTCTTTTTCATAAATTGTACAAAAGCAAGTTAATAATTTAAGACCGATAACTTTTCAAGCAAGAATGCTGTCTTTTTCTAAATCCTTGCATATGTACACCGCTACGCTATGTTTCCCAGCATCTTCTGAGGATGTGTGTACATCGTGTAGCTATTGCTCTACAAGACATGACTGCCATCCCGAGCCCGGTGCAAGTGAGACCGCCTGCACTGAGCGAGGCTGCATGTGGTGCGAATCCAACGTTGCAGGAGAACCATGGTGCATTTATTCTGACGGAGGTAAGTTTACTTTGGTTTGAATATTTGCTTCAGATTTCATTATTTGGGCTCTAAAAATGAGATATTATTCACACAGGATTTATAGCTATACAGGATTTACAGATTTGTAGATGTGCAGGATTATACTGTGGGAAAAAATAGGGTTATTTTTCATGTCGGAGAACAATTGCTTATCTTAGGCGCAAGTCAATGCTCGGCTGGAATTCCTGAGTTCGAAAGAGTCGACTGCTGGCCTGAGTCAGGAGCAAATGAAGGCGATTGTAAGGTGGGTCTAAATTTAGCGTGTAAGATCAGCAATGAAAAGATCAAAGTTTGGGCTCGGGAAACTGCTTTACTTCAAAATACAATGATCAAATCCTGGGCAGTAAAGCTCTACTTCATCAATGTAACACAACAAGTTTGGAATCCTGTAACAATTTATCCCAAACGCGCATCAGACTTTTACACCGGACAAAGCTTGTTCGTCACGAAAATTGTTCATGCTGTTGTGCAAAGTTACAGAGCAACACTTACTTGTTCTGCAGTCTGCACCCTAAAGTGATTTGAATGTTGTGAACCTTCTTTGGCGATTTGTCCTCGTACTTTCGTTTGCAGTGCGGACAAACTTGGGTGTGTTCATTTCGATAAAGTGCTCTGTTAGTTAGTGCCTCCTACGAGTTGAATTTTTTGTCGCCAAGCATCCCTCGATTAATTTACAGTGGAACTTATTTTTAATTTTCAGTTGCTGGTAGGTTGAGTTATAATGTTAGTTGGTTAAGTTAGGTTGAGCCCTTGAGTTATTTTTTATTTTCAGTTGCTGGTGGATATTATATGCGCACACCGAAAACGTCGGCAATAATCTCGGAAAAGCGCTGACTGGCGTTGGCGTGAAGGAAGTGTACGGATGTCGCAAAAGCAAGAATGAACTCTAAGCAGTGTTTTAACAAACTTTAGCAAAACGATCCCAGTACAAAAAGTGAAACTGATGTCGAAATTTTCCTGTTTTCGTAGGCTGCTGGCTGCCTGTGGTGCGAAAGCTCCCAACAAGGCATACCCTGGTGTTTCTACGACCCTGCTAGCCTCGGTGAGGGTCTTGAAGACAGTCAGCGGGTTGACTGCATGCCCGAAGGCGGCTTCTCCAAGACAACATGTGAGGAACGCGGTTGCGAATATTCATACGCAAACTCACCGAAAGCACCTTTCTGTTATTTCAAGGTAATATTTACAGCACATCAGGTCTTTAAATAGTTTTAAGGCCTGGCATTATTGAATGTTGATTTTTGTCTGTTTGCGCTATGATTGTTATTGCACCAAAGTTAACATTTTTACATGAAAATACAAAAAATAAAATGCATGCAAACTAATCTAAGTAAAAGCTATTACAAGCTGATGCTTTTCTTTGCAGTGTAGGAAACTTGCATGAGCAGAAACTGATACCAACAAAACCCACCGTGCTGTTAATGCTTAATTTATAAACCTAAACCACCAAACGCTTAACGAAATTACTACCATAAAATGTGGAGAATTGTCCAAAGCTTCATTGCAAACTTTAGTCCCTCCAGTCTCTGGTCAAACTGTGAGTATATTTTAAATCCAACGTGCAGTTCAGTTCTTCCAGGGATAAATTTCCACACGTGCTAATGCTACTCATTGGAGATTCTGACTATAACAATTTTCTTTGTTTAGAACTTCAATAATAAATGTTATCGGATATGTGTAAATGTATGTTGCGCATTAATTCTAACAAGAGTTTCAACAATCTTCTTTTGAAAACGGCTTGAAGATTAGGTGTTAGTAAAAAGCAAAACAAAGGAACTAGAAAAGTAAGTTTCATTATGAACCTACTACAGCCTACTCATCACTTGTCCCGAGTGGCCTGCAGAGTGGTCACCGATCCCCCTTAGCAATTCGAGGTACTCGCTCTGTCTTTTTCCACTCCAGGAGAATATGACATATTGTAGAGGGTAGAGTGTAGACAGTCTAAAAAATACTAAAGCAAATAATCCTTTGATCGTTTCCGGGAAGAAATTTTGCATTTATCCGTGGTTTAATCGTTTCTACATTTCCTGCAAAATGGTGGGTGTCAGAAACCACTACATCATTTACTGAAAACGTATCCGGATAAATCTTATAAATCTTCAATTAAAATGCATTAACTTTCTTATAATGCATTCACCTTCTTATAATGCATTCACTTTCTTTTGACCTATAAGTACTTTGCGGAATTCCGCTTTAACAACATCAGTTTTTGAAACGATTGCCGCCCAAACGGCTGTGCAGCGTATGAACTCCGTTCAACTTGAATCCAGAACGACACATACGGTTACATGATGGAAGGCAGTCCTGCTGAGACCTCGAATGGATATTTTGTCACCTTGAAAAGGATTCCAAGCGGATCCCTGTTCGGAAATGACCTTGACACTGTCACTCTATCAGTGACTTTTGACACGTCAAGCAGGTAGTTCGTTTTGTTTTCTCGAAACAAAGGTGCGCTTTTCATACACAGTTAACAGCTTTTCTGTCTAAAACAATGGTTCTTAACCTTTTCAACCCTGGGGACCCTTATACTTGGAGGTATAAAGATATTGGCTTGGGACAGTCTTCTGCGGTTATGTGATTAGTCAAAGTGGTGATCGTTGTTGTTTGTGCATCTGAGGTTTGAAAGAAAACACTTTGGCCTTCCTTCTGGAGATTACTGGGGACACCGTTAATAACTACTGATCTAAAACGTAGGAACTGAAGAGTTCATATTGTGGTTTGTGTGAATAGAATGTAGTTATCTTTGTTCAATGCCCAACAGGGATGTAGTGCTAACAAAAGAGGTGCGAGAACGCCGTTTCCACGCGTTCCCGCCCCACTACACCCCTGATGTCCAATGCGCCGGCCACGTTTCACGTATTTGCCTATACTGCAACTTTCAAACAAGGAACAGGACGAAATTTAATGCTCCAGGATTGCTTTGTGTAATAGGTATCACACTTCATCTATTTGCACATTGAATATATGATGAAGACCTTGACACTGTTGTTTGTTAGATTGCATATCAAATTTTACGACGCGGAAAGCGACCGGTTTGAAGTTCCACTAACTATACATGCCTCCGATTCAACAACGCCAAGCAATCGTTTTTATGACGTCGAGTTCTTTAACACACCATCATTTTATTTTAAGGTAGAAAATGAAGTATTTATTTTTGTTTCATTTCATGATGTTGTAAGTAAGTTAACTTGTATTTCCTGTAAAAGACATGCTCGTTCCGGTTGTCTATTCTTTCATTTCAAGCGGTGGCAGAAAAGATGCAAATTTAACTGATGTTATTCGCTTTTTCCCTTGTGCTGTGACGGTTTCCCAGAAGTCTTTCTTTGAAACTGACTACTGGAAACTTCAAAGCAGTGTGCTTAACCTGTTGCGGTAGAGAGCGCAGTTGACAGTGCTGCGACAGCTTAATAAACTTAATAAGCTGTGGTAGATAATACAAACTGCGGCTAGTTAGAGCAGGAAACAAATTTAAATTGACTTTTTACACTGTGGAAGTTTATAATTTTTATGCACGTTGCAACGTCATAAATCACCGCAATAAATTTCCTTCTGACTTAGGACCTCACCATGACGTATTATTGCGTTTGAGCAACTCAGCAACACATGCTGAGTTTTAACCAGAACAACCTGCAAAGCTGATGCCATATTTAAAACTCGATTTAAAATATTGTTTTAAAAGATGAATGCACTTTCAGTTTCTTGTCCGAGCATAGTTTCAAATTTTTCTGTCAAAAATCTTTCAGGCACTTCAAGTACTTTTGTCAGTTGTTTTGCAATTTCGTTAAGATGAAGTCATTCCGATAAAGAGTGCGAAGCGTAAATTGGGTGCAGACACCGTTGCCAAAATTTCATGTTTAAAACTCTTCAGGTAATACGAGTATCAACTGGCACTGTTCTCCTTGACACATCATTGGGAGGCTTCACATTTAGCGACCAGTTCTTGCAAATTGCCACCAGGGTTCCATCCAATACAATGTACGGATTCGGAGAACAGGAACATCAAACTTTGGCGGTAAGTTCAATGATCGGCTGGATATGCGTGGATACTGAAAATCTTAATTCAGAAAGCTAAACTTACCTTCTGTTTGCAACAAGTCAGTAAGACCAAGTTTTGAAGGGAAAATCTGAGTGTGAGCTGCTGGTATTTTACTGACAGAGCAATTCATGAGGAAGAGGCATAGATAACCTGAAATTTGGAAATGTTTATCAAGAACTAACTCCAGATGTTGCGTCGAACACTTATGTAGTTTACAATGAAGTTGTACGCAAACGTTAAGGACTGCCAAACAAAAACAAAAATGCATATGGAGTTCTTCACAGCGGTGTAGTGGGGCGGGAACCTGTTGGACGGCGTTCCCACACCTTTTTCATGTTTTGCTTTAAAATGAGTTTGAAGCTGTTTTAAAATGGTTATTTTTTGGGTGCTTTCCCACATCTCTTTTGTTAGCCCTACATCCCTGGTTATTTCAGCGACACTTAATTTCAACAAACTCTTTGTTAATATATCATTAACTTGACAGTCAGACCAAGACTGAACAGTTGATTGCTATTTTCAGCCAAGTTACTCTTGCATATAATTTCTGGGCACACAACAGTTTGACCAAATTATCAAGTTCCGCTTATCTATNCGAACAACATCATTCATAACACATGCATTATAAATGTCAGTCTTGTACACAGCAAAGCTCTCCAGTTGTGCTNTGACCTTGTCTTGTTTGCGAGAGGTTTCAGTGGACAACACGTATTGACTATACTTGCGTGCCAAGTGTATTCGGAGTATTTGGATAGCAGCTGCATTTCGCTGGCCAAACGACAAGCGAGTGCAAGGTTAAAACCAATGTTCGAGGGATCTTAGCTGTTAAATGAATTCCAAACATTGAAATACAGTAAGTTTAATCTTTCTGGAAAAAGCTGGGAATATCGTTTTGCCAAAGTGTAAAATTCCTGGTTCTTTTCCAACATGTTCCTCTTTACTGTATCGCTGTGTTGTATGGAGAGCCAGTTAACTTACTTATAATTCGAAACTGTGTTGGTTCAAAAGGTGGTTACTGCATTGTAAATGGCTGCTTTACTTTTGCTAGCATTCTTTTGATTGGACGACATTTGGTGCCTGGGCGCATGACCAATCGCCAGATCCAGGGGTGAATCTCTACGGGGTTCACCCATTCTATATTTCGATCGAAGACGACTCGAATGCACATGGCGTTTTGTTTCTTAATGCCAACGCCCAAGGTGAGATATTTTTAAAGAAATAATAATTATTTTTCTAAATACAGTAAAATAAAGGCAAAACGTTGATAGACCAAACGTATCCATTTTGAATGCAGCAAGAATATCTGGTCTACCAGCGGCATTGTGCCATAAAAAAGACAACAACAAGCAATGTATTTTCAAGCTGGGTGCAATGTGAAACTTGGTAACCCGCCTGATGGCTTCGCCTTTCGATTTCTAACTCATGTTGCAGATCGGTAACTCATGTTGGAGATTAGTTGTGGTCCCTCTGGAGAGAAGCACTTTTTATACTTGCTTCTTTTTTGTCAGAATCTAGACATGATACCGTTTCAACAATGCAATCTTTTATGATTTCAACATCACTATATACAGTAGTTTGTCTTTCTTTCCGCGACTGTAAACCATTCTATACGTAGCCGTAGCTTCAGCACAATTTGCATCTTGCTTTGAAACTGTCTGGTATACCTGCCGCAGTTGCTGATTTTGAAGTTTAATCTTCTTATGTGCTTTCGTTTCGAGCCTCCTCTTCCATCAAGCATATTTATGTTTTTTGTGTATTGTGTAATGCTGATACGAATTGTATTTTTTCACCGTAACAATCATGGAGTTGCAAAGTAAGCACATCACTTTATCCTTCACATTTACAGCAACTACATAAAACTGCAACTCCCACACTTTTTTGAATACTCTTTTTTTTCTTGCAAAGTTCTTATTCTGAGCCTCCGAAGTTTGATTTCATCTTTGACTTGGTCGGTTAAGAAATGATGCAAGTACTAACGTTACTAGTTTCGATAACAGAAATTGAAGGAAATTAATGATAAGCTTTGAATCTTACTTTGCTTACATCAAACTACCAAAAAATAACTTGTGGCTTTGTCAACATCTTACCTTTTGCCTGCTGCCTACTTAGCACTTGCGTGATAAATTTCTTTGTGGTTATGTGCTGATTTTTTAGGGGGATTGAACTAACAGGAAAGCAACCAGCAAGAGTAGAGATCCATCACTGACTTCACTCCCACTGTCAACGATATTAATTGCAACCATAGTAACAGTAGATCACTCAGTGAGGACACTCTACTGCTACAATGTTGCACGATCATTATATAGGGATAAGTGAAATACGATCTTTCGTTTGTGGTGACTACTATCACAGTGACATGTTACTCATGGGTTCCATCTAGCGGTGACCCTTTATTTACATGTGGCGCCATCTACCGACCGCCACAAAGAACAGATGATGTCAGTTAAACCAGCAACTTAAACACCGTCTTTGGAGATAGTGATGTATGTTTTATTGCAGACGTCACCCTTACTCCAGCTCCTGGCATTGTTTACCGAACAATCGGAGGGATTTTGGACATGTATGTGTTTCTCGGACCCAAGCCGAATGACGTCATTGAACAGTACTCTACAGCCATCGGTCGAACGTTCTTACCCCCTTACTGGTCGCTTGGTTTTCAACTCTGTCGTTGGGGTTACGGATCGCTTGATACCGTTAAGGATACAGTTCAGAGAATGGATGACTATGGCATACCGCTTGTGAGCTTCTGTCTAAAAATGTGTACATGGCGTTGCGAAGATTGGAGCTTTCTAAACGATAAAAACATATTTTTTACATCTTGCAGTGGTCTGTTTGCTGGTTACCGCAGTTGCCTTGTTTGCTAGTATAATAAGTTACCGAATGTTACCTTGTTTGCTAGTACGTTAGTTATTGCAGTAACCTTGTTTGCTGGTGGAGTTAATTACTGTAGAAGGTAAAGATAGAAACTACGGTATACAACTAACTTAAATCTGGTGGTAGTCGTCAAGCCAATGAACTTTCTTTCTGACAAAGGTTATTGCGCAAAGGATGGAACTTTTTTGGGATATCAAAACTTTGCTAACAATGCAAAGTCTGTGCTAGAGCTTTTATCTTTAAACCGACTAAAATGCCTTGGTTTTACTGGTCATATTAACTAAACACAAAAGAAGTGTGCTTTGAATCGGAAACACCTCTGCTGATGGAAGTTCACGAATAAATACAGCTCTCCACCATGTTTAAATTTTTACCTGCGAATGGTCTGACAGTAAAATAAGATGGTTGTCTTGATTACTTACAATTCAAAATGTTTTCAGTGCATTAGCAAAAACAGTTTTAAGATTTTGATGTATAGTACAACCTGGAAATACTAAAGGTCTGTGAGAACTGCATGGGTTGTGGGTTCGCGTTCCAACCAAACTTCAACCACATTAACGAGGTTTTGAAAATTAGTAGAGTGCTCTAAATTTTGCTAAAATATCAAGAAAACGCTTCAAAAACCGTACCCAGATTTTATGAAAAAAGTCTGAGTCTTATTCTACTTTCCCTATTTTCTACACCGCGGGCGACGAATTCATGTTTCTATTACACAAATAACAGTTTTTTAAAAAGTAGAAAGACGTTGGTAGAATGGTTAAAATTTATAATCATTAAACGGATCTCAGAATGGCATTAAATATAAAATACAAATCAAAATTTACAAGAAGTGTGCAAACAACCTTCAGTTTTGAAGAAGACAGTCTGAAAATGTTTCGACTGTGCTTTTTATCAGTGGTTTATATCTGTTCCAACACTCTCATAAATTTAGGCTGATTAACCTTCGATCTGCACTTATAGACAACCATTGCAATTTTTCTTTCTATTTAGCAAATTTCATTGACGGATTTCAATTTCGATATGGTAAGTAAATCTATGTGACGTGTTCGATATATTATTTTAGGACGTGCAATATGGTGACATTGACTACATGGACAACCAGCGTGATTTCACGTATGACGAAAACACATACGCTGGCTTACCTGAATACGTCAAGCAACTTCAAGCGGCCGGAAAGCACTACGTCATCATTTTGGTACAAGAATTTCGAGTTTGATAAAACGATTCCGATAATATCGTTACGAGTTAAAGTGCCTCCGAAGTTTGATTTCATCTTAACAATTGCCTTTCACTTTATTAAAAGCAAATAACACCACGAACGCAGCACCGAAAACTGCCAATGCTCCTTACAGGAATATACATACATTCGTTTGAAATAAACGACAGTTGTTGCAAATTTTTTAAGAACTTTCGTATTTATTTTACCGACAAATAACAAGTGACTACAAAATCTTGCTTATGATCTGCAGTTAGCTGAAACGTTGTGGCTTCTTTTCTTCATATTAACAATACAACAAACGTGATCTGCCAATAATCTCAACTTCTTATAGAGCGAAGAAAAAGGAAGTGTTGGTGGAGTTGGCAAATCGCTTTGTGCTCCTTAAAAAGATTCGTGCACATTTAAGAGTAGGACGTTCTAAGTTTTCAATTACTTTTTAAAGCCACGAGTGCACAAGGTTAGCGTGTCCAACAAACGGAATTAATGTTAGTTTGAGACCAAATTTTCTATTTTCAATGTTTGTTTATTAAACATCAGGCAGTTGATCGCGTGATTGTGTTTGTAGGAAGTAAAAGAACGCGGTTGCTGAACATTTCTTTGTGCGTCACGCGACAGTATTTTGCCTGCCTGTCGGTGTAGAATGGCATCATACCCATATAGGACAAACCCCGCATTTTGAAAACAGGCATTTTTTAACATTGTTTTGGGACATCCTCACTCACGGGTGGAAGAGACGGGAATCTGTGGAGCACAATCATCTGGCAACTAAGGCGCGCAAAGTCGATGACGCCTCTATCGGTGTGCAAGATTGTTCCTCATTTATTTGATTTTAGCTGTAGTTGTAGTTAAAGCCTTTACAAAGACACAGGTATAAACTTTACTACAACGTGTGCATACAAAGCTCATGTAAGGTCATTTACAGGAAAGTTTTCGTAACAACGAGGAAAGAAACTACTGGAAAAAGTGTTACGCTTCTAAAAGTAAATAAAAACTTTTCTGTACTGTCAGTGCTCTTTGCAAATTTGGTTTTTAATGATTGACAAGGATATTTCAATGTGTTTTAGAATGTTTATGTGCACCCAATTTGTTTTTGGATCCTAGCGTTAATAGCATGAGACCGCAGGTTAAAAGTTTCTCACAAACAAGATTTAGACCACATTCCCAATCGGATTGACGTCTGCAACATCGATCTGGAGGCGCTTGCTGGGTGAATTGTCGTGCAGTCGTGCAATGTAGTCCCGTTTTGTACGTTACAAGAAGCTGTTGAAATGTGCAGACCCGAAATGTCCGTATCGCAAATGACTAAAGTTCAATTTTCTACAAATCAAACCTTTTAACTGCCACACAAGCTGCGCTGAAATTTTTTATGTTTTTTGTAAATGTCTTTCTTTGTTTTGACCATCTGCCAACGTGGTAACCAAACAACTTTGGAAGTAATCACTTTACATTGGTTTGCCAAGCATTAATGGAATTTATTTGCAATTTTTTAACAAAATGCAACAAACCTAAATAACTTGCATTGTTGCCTGAAAAGTACAACTATTACTCGGGTGACATAAACCTTTTTGGCAAAGCAAAAGTGACTGAACTTTCAAGTGGCGGGAAGTATCTTCGGACTTCACTCGCTTGTTTAAAGACCTTAGTCGCTATCAATAAAAAAGAATTTTGGAAAACAACTTTTGACTATGAATTTTGCTCTTTGAACAAGATTATGTGGCGCTGTGCGCATGGGGTGTAATGGGGCGGGAACGGGTAGGAACGGCGTTCCCACACCTTTTTCACGCTTTGCTTTAAAATGTGTTTAAAGCTGTTTTAAAACGGTCATTTTTAGGGTGCGTTTCCACAACTTTTTTGTTAGCACTACATCCCTAGCTGGGCGACATCATGATTGACTGTCCCTCACACCTGAAGTGCGATAATGAGTGTGTGGTTTGATGAAAGAGCCCTATCTGTGTCTGAAAAAATACGTAAAAAGCTCCAATTACTACAAGGAAAAACACAGGTCCCTTTTATCACGTTCGTAACTACTTGTTCACCACGAGTTCATTCTTCCTATCGTTTCCACTCGCCCTTAATTTGTTTCAACTGATTCTTTGCGATTTCGCTTGTGTCTCAATGGAATTCGTTTTCTAGTATTTCTTAGTACGGTTTCCGACACTAACTTCAGAAGTTAAAGTAAATGTGATGAATCGATGCAGCTTAAAAATAATGAATATTTACATGGTGACTTATTTTTGAAGACGAATGTTTATTTGGCGAATTATTTGACGACTTTGCGGCGCAGGACCCGTGCCTGACAAAGGACGACCCTCTCGGTTCGTATCCCTCTTATGACGAAGGAGCATCTATGGATGTTTGGGTCACCGACTCTGACGGCGTCACACCACTTACTGGAAAGGTAATGTTTGCGTTTTCAAGGAAAAATTAATTTACTCAACTGCTATAAAAAGACAGCTCTTCACGAGGAGTTGGAAGAGTATCCTACCTGAGAGTGAAACTAATCAATTTTTTGAAGAAGTCGAAGAACTGAGCAAAGAAACAGACGCAGTAGTTCTATATAGTCTCTGACTAAACCATTTTGTAAACGTTTTATTCGTATTTTACATTGATATATTACCTGTTTTTGTATATTTTATCAGCAAAGATACAATTCAACGAATATTTTGTTCTACTGTAGCTTTTCTCAGGTGTGGCCTCCTGGAGACAGTGTGTTTCCAGACTTTACCAATCCCGACACTGCTGAGTGGTGGACGAATCAGTGCAAAAGCTTCCATAGCACAGTAAACTTCGATGGCCTTTGGATTGTAAGTAAATTAATATTTTACTTAAATTGAAATAGAACTGCGCTTGGGAACAAACACGAAAATTACTTATGCAAAAGCACGAGAACGTCTCATCTCCCTGTACAGAATTTGTGTTTTTTTTGTTTCAGGACATGAATGAACCGGCAAACTTTGTCACAGGATCAACGAACGGTTGCTCGGAAAACAACCTTAACAATCCTCCTTTCATGCCTAGTAATTAAAAATGTTAAAGTTTAATGCGCTTATTAATTAAGCGGAAAAAAATTTCTTAAGATCACTATCACTGGTGTGTCTTACCTTTCTCTCACAACAACCATTTATCGAAGAGTCATGCAGATTTTATTTTTCGTCTTGTTGCTTTTGTAGAGATCTTAGGTGATGTCCTCGCTTACAAGACCATTTGCCCAGATGCAAAACACAAAAAAGGAAACCATTATGACTGGCACAGTTTGTACGGTTGGACTGAAGCGAACGTAACAATGCAGTGAGTTTAATTTGAGATATATAAATACCATGTTTATGTTTTGTCTTGTTGGCACTAGAACTGCACCATCTTGTTAACAAAGCAAAAAAGTCGAAATCTTTTCTCTTTAACGTTTATATATCTTGTATTACTCTACGCAGGATTTCCCCTGCGCACATAATCTTTTCTATGTGAAAAACATTTTACTTTTTTAAATAGCAATTATTGTTTTAATACTTAATTCACATGTGCTCTCCCTATCAATTTTATGAACACATTTCATTAAAAATACGTTCATTTACACAGCATCTTCGCTGCTCTAATTTTTTGCATAATTCTAGCTAGAACAAGAAAATTATTTATTTTCATCTACTCTGGACGATCTAAAGAATTTTTCTGTTGAAAATCTTTTATTTTCAACTTCCACATCAGGTAACATCCCGGAAGCTCTCCTGACCAAGGTTGGTTCTATTTCAATCGGAAAACCAGCTGCATTACTTCGAGCAGTTCGCCAATCACTGTCAAATATTTCGCACAAGTCATTTGGTACCCTGTCGAGCATAAATATACCCACTTGTTTTGAAAATGAGTAACAAACTTACCCAGCCTTGCAGGATTGCAATGAGACCCATGTTCGTACACAAGCTGCATCTAGGTACAGATCCGTTGCCACGAGGGGATTCAGGGGCAGTCCCCCAATCTTTTTGGTCCCCCATATTGTGTGTTGTGCCCAGAAAAATTTGTATTAAACATATACCAAATACAATCTTGCCCCCATAAATTTTTTTTCCCTTGCTAACCTTCAAACCTGGCAACGGGCCTGCTTATAACTTATACAATTATCACGTAGAAGCTTCTAGCGTGTTTCAGTGCGGCCGGAAACTTTAGTCTGTATACATCCAACGCGGCTAGAAGTGCGTTCATGTCCAATTTCAGGTCGTGCAAGGCATCAACTGGTAAAAGACCGTTCGTGCTTAGTCGGAGTACTTTTGTGGGATCGGGACAATGGACGGCTCATTGGTTGGGAGACAACAGCGCAGCTTGGCATGACTTAAAGATGTCTGTGATTGGAATGCTGGAATTCAACCTCTTCGGCATACCATTTGTACAAATTTTTTCGTCTAAAGTTTTCGCATCATAAATTGATGTTTTTTAAACTTTGTTTAGTCTTTCTGCCCCAACTGAATGAGTCTAATGCGGAAATCTATATCTGACACTGTGAATGAAAAAAACAAAACAAACAGTCGAGAACCGGAAACCACGCTGTGATGTGATAAGCACCCTTATCCACTTTTAGGTTTTAATGAGGAAATTAAAAAACATAATAAATTACTGCACAGTTTGCAAGAAGATTTTGTCTTTTATCCTGCAGGTAGGGGCTGATATTTGCGGCTTCAACTATGATTCAAGCGAAGAACTCTGCGAACGTTGGATGGAGCTTGGCGCTTTTTATCCTTTCTCCAGAAATCACAACGGGCTAAACTACCGGGAGCAAGATCCGGCGTCGTGGGGTCCGGAGTTCGCCGCCCGCTCCCGAGACGTTCTGAATGTGCGGTACACGCTTTTGCCGTATCTTTACTCTCTCTTCTACGATGCCCACACCCAAGGTGAGACACAAATAGCTCGTGCAAATGTGTGAATTTCTATGGAATAGAAAAATCACACTCATTAATTTTTGTTGTTCTCACCTTGCTTCCCTTGCGTGGGAATCGGTGACTGCTCTCTGTTTAGGCTTGCTAGTAGGTAGGACAAAGGTATATATTTTGCCTCCACAGCTCTTCGTACTTCATTTTTTGCAAGTTCTTTTGTCATTTCAAATTACGTTCGCCAGAGTTAGTGTACAGTTAAGAATAACATGTCTTGAAAACGCATTGTAAACACCCTTTTTGTTCTACGAAGGAAGGTTTGCAACCGGTTTCTATTTACTATGGGTAACGTTGGTTAAACCCATGTTACGCTAAATCTGCTTGAGACAAGGTCATTTAGCAAATAACTACGTATTTGTAAAATCAAATGGAAAGTCCTCAGGTTATCAAGTCCAACAATGTGAACGATTTTTATTTGAAAGAGCAAAGGTAACTGCTTGCCAAGAATAGTACCTGTTTCTTAGGCCAAAAAAAGTTTTGGAAATGATCAACTTTTGTACTTTACGAAAAGTCATTGGATAGGTCTGGCAGGAAAATGCAAAGCACAACATAAATCAAAAGGTTTTGAAGAGAACGCTGATGCAAAAACAGAAACTGAAACATAGCAAGAGAAGTTTTTAGGTTGCTTTTTGAGGTGTTATTACTCGAGGCACACACTTTCAAAATCTTATTCAGAAACGCACAATGCAACTTGCCGTACAACTGTTGCGCTTCGCTATTAATCAAAGCAACACTTCGTGTCTGACAGGAAGTGATGTCAAGATATCCACGCCATATAGATAGTTTATGATACAATGATGACACGCGATCTACTAAAATGTTTATCTGAATTATCCAGGCACTGGAGTGGTTCGACCTCTGTCTTTTGAGTTTGTCAACGACAAGACAACACACATGATCGACGAGCAGTTCATGTGGGGTTCAGGTCTCCTTTTCTCGCCTGTACTTTATCAAGGATATGCAAGCGTAGAAGCTTACTTCCCAGACGCCAGATGGTGAGCATGCATTTAATTTAACTGCAAAATATTCATCATATTTAAAAATACCTTGCTGTCCAGGTACGACTACTACACCAACTACGAAGAGACAACCCGCGGTTCATCGAAGAGCCTCCCGGCGCCTCTCGGCACCATTCCCATACATGTTCGTGGAGGAGTCGTGATACCAACCCAGGAGCCTGCTTCAAACACC
>JGI24021J15306_10002851_pt1 | contig 19081 bp, 15 predicted proteins | sample Ectturendosymbi1_FD_15306 | JGI IMG/M metagenome (IMG submission 15306)
ATTGATGACATCGGGAACACTTAAAACGTATGTGAAAGCTCTGTGCAAACAGTGCTGTATCTTCCCAAGAGAAAACCTTAAAAATGTGTATATACCGAAGATTTTCGACATAAGCCGAATTGTCATGTGGTGTTATCTGTATATAAAAATGGTTATGTTGTAAAATGTGGTCCGGATTTAGAATGAGCTGATAGCTCATTGATAGCTGGTAGTTGATAGCTGATAGCTAGTAGTCAAAAAGTTATATGTGCTTTCTAAAATATATGGATCGAGGAAATGAAACAGGGTTACCCAATATGTTTGTAATGATTTATTCATTGTTTCGCTCAGGTATCTCAAAAGATTTAAATTCGTCAAGCCGAAAGTGTTCCGAAGCTGGTGCAGGCAGATTTTGAAGGGTCTCAATTTTCTACACACTCGAAATCCGCCTATTATCCATCGCGACCTCAAGTGTGACAATATTTTTATAACTGGACCAACTGGCTCCGTGAAAGTCGGCGACCTGGGCCTGGCCACTCTGAAGCGGACTTCGTTCGCCAAAAGCGTTATAGGTATGCGACTCGCACGAGTTTGTTCCACATTCTTGCTGACGATTTGAGAGTCCACATTCACGAGGCGACGCTCGGCGAAAGCAAATATACGCCTGTTGTTGTCTTCCTCAGGCACGCCCGAGTTCATGGCACCCGAGATGTACGAAGAACACTACGACGAAAGGGTCGACGTGTACGCCTTCGGCATGTGCATGCTTGAAATGATCACTGGCGAGTACCCGTATTCGGAATGCAACAACGCGGGCCAAATCTACAGAAAAGTGACTGAGGTCCGTGTTTATTGTTGCTGTTGCGCGTGAGTGCGTTCAATTATTTACGCCAGGTCGCTCTGGCTCTGTTGGAAAGAAACGCTTGCCTGACGTTGCCTTATCTTTGTTGTATAACTAGCTCATACAGCGTGTGAAGTAGTTCAAACGCAGCCACAGCACAAGATCTCTGTACAAGATGCGCGTTAGACCAAAAGGAGCTATTTCGACCGATTTTGACTGGTCAGCAACCGAGATCGACGCCAGAAAGGCGCCTACTGCTTGTTCACTTCCATTTCGTGTTTGTTTTGTTTCATGTTGCGCTGATGTTTTTTCTTTGTCTGTTCGTTTCCCATCTTACCCTTCTCTTTGTAGGGTATTCCCCCTGCTAATTTCGAAAAGGTGCAGGGCGTGGAAGAAAAGCGAATCATCGCCATCTGCATTCACCAGGACAAGGCAAAAAGGTGGACGGCTGTTGCTCTTTCTGGAACCTTTCGTGTTGCGGCGACCTTTCGGCCGTGTTTTAACTGCTATTTCGCTTCTTGCTCAGGTACACTGCTCAGCAACTCCTAAACGAACCCCTGTTTCGAGAAGTAACCGGCGTCAAAGTCGAACTGGCCTCGCGACCCAATCCGAATAACGCCGTTGAGTCGAAGCAACCGGACAGCGAATCGAACGAGCCGCCTTCCGACACTGTGACCTTGCGCTTGGTCGTGGAGGACAACAAGAAGTTAAAGCAAAAGCACAAGGACGACGAGGCGGTCGAATTCGATTTCGACTTGACCAAAGACATACCTGTGGATGTCGCCAAAGACATGGTGAGTTTCATGATACGTTTTTCGCGGTTTGTCAAGGAATTTCCTTTGCATTCGCTTAAAAGGCCAGTCGAACAGGCCCATCGAAAGGGGACCATGCAGGTCCCATCGAAAGGGGACCATGCAAGGGTTTCAAGCGCTGATGCGATTGTTGTGCCTTATGGGGGAAAGGTTACGTTTGCTTGCCGTCCTAAATTCGAGTGGCCAATTTTACCATGTATTTGTGATGGCCTTGCTTTTGATACTCCGCATTTAGTGGTCGCCGACAGACATGTAGTAAACGTGCCTCATTTCAAGCGTGAATTCACCCCGTTTTTTGTTCGTGATACGCCCGGGGATTACTTCGCTTGTGTTGCCCTGTGGTTATATTTGTTGCCGTTCGTGACTTGGCTGTCGTTTGAAGGTAAGACTTCTGCCAACAACACGATGCCAGCCAGTAGCCGCTGGATATCATCGACTGATTTCGCATGCAGCACGTTAGAAATCATCTTGTTTTCAAAACCGAACAAAACTTTCTGCGCATTCTCTGATCATAATTAATCGGTTGGGCATAAAAGGATCGCTTTTACCACACAAAACAATAATCCGCATGATTTTGAAAGTGGTGGTAACTACTCATCTGTCGATCTCAAATAAAAACAACGTTTTTCTGCCGAGCTACGGTTTTTTGAATCTGATTGGTTAGCACGCCAAAACTGGTAGCTGTTCGTCACGCGGTCATGTACCACTAGTTTACATGTGTATTTTATGCAAATTCATGGTACGTTGAAGTTCTTGGCCGTTGCGGCGCCCTTTACCGAAGGCCGTTTCGGTGCCATGGCTTGTTGTGGCGATTCAGACTGTTTGACACTCACGGTGACATGACACGGTCTGTGTCTTTTGCACACCTTGCACAGAGACAGTTCTTGCATACGGGTTTCCTTTTTCTCGAGACGTATGCATTTGACGTAAGATGTACTTGTTTCCTGTATGAAACGTGTCGCTCGCAACATTGGCAAGTTCTGTAAGTCTTTCGGGAGTCTAAATGGTCCTTCTTCGGCGTTTTCCTACGAAGGTATCGGATGCCTACTTTTGCCTAGCGTGCCTTCTTACTCGGAAAAAGTAGTTTAATCCCACGAGAAAACCGGCAATTGTCGGACGCTCATTCGTTTCGTTAAGCCTCTGATCGGGGGTATTTATCAGCTTAGTTCCTGGTGCTTCTGACTGGCGAGCATTTGCGCGCGGATCAGTGGCCATCGAAGTTTCGATAAGCCGTTTCACGCCGATATTGATTATTACGATGCCTCGGCAGCAAGTAAACTTCACCCGCAACGAGTTTGCTCTGTTGTTAGCACAAGTCGCTCTTGCCACTTTTCTTGATAAGCGAGGTCCGAACGCCGAACTTGAGGCTTTGGCAAATAGATGTATCCTCTCGCTCTTGGCGCTGCCGTCCTGTGCATGTACAATTGCGCTATTCCAACGAAGTCGCCGTTGTGCTTTTATTCATATGATCTATCGAAGTTTATTATCGTTCGAGTTAGTCGCAGGCTTCAACTCAGGTTTGGTAGATACTTCATCAGCGCAATGGCCAGGTGAACTCTCACGAACGGCCAAAGCTTCGTGCTTTTTATTCATTTTCACAAACAAATGTTTTCGTTAACACTACTTGGCAAGTTAATATTGCCTGACTGATCAGTTTTTTATTTCTAAATACAATTCAGGCTACTAGCGTACTCCGCGACTTGATAGTAGTAAAGCAAACAACTTTTATCCAATCTTTCTGTATTATGATTCATACTGTGAAGTGTACATCAACTGGCGACTGGTGTGATCAGCAAACAAAGCACAGCATATGAAATCAACTACAGTATGTAAACACAAAAGTCACAAAACCTTACAGATCCAATTGATACCAGACTCGCAGCTTTCCGGTTTTGAATCTGGAGACCTTTGGAGAGCAAACCGCGCTATGTACATTGTACATGTGTTTATTAATGTTATGATTGACAGTATTTTAAGTAAACGTACGTACACACAAGGTATTTTAGATGCTCAGCGAAGGAGCGTGAGCTTAACTTAGTTTAATGCGTTCAGGAAATAAACTGCAGATTAAAGAAGTTCGATGGGTTGATCTACGTAACAATGTTCATTATGCATCATTAACTATTTCCATTCTTTTGAGTTTCGAATGTTAAACTGGATAATTTCAAGTGCCCGGAATGGAATCGTGCTTGTGGGAGTGCGCAACTGCACATGGCGACATTTTGAGTGGTGTTAAATTCCGCAATGCGGTACCACATGCGAATTCGCCCAAATCTTCAAAAGTACACGCAAATAGCCATGTAAAATATTAGCGGCCAAGCCATTTATGAAAACGAAAGAAGTCAAGTTCCCAAGCCTGCTTCAACCACATGGGTAGTGAAACTTGATGCATTTTATCCCTTTGGTTTATTTTATTTCAAATATATTTCTGTTTAAACGTTGATGGTGATGATTTTCAAATTTAAATCAGTGCAAATGTGGTGAAAACCTCGGAGCCCATCGGGATTACGGTACTTGTGAACCCGTCTTTTCCCCCTGTCACAAGCGCATGGCATGAACGCATACAGTTTTGAAAGTTTTTTCGTTAATTACAGTAGTTTTTTTTTCACGAATTATGCATCATCGTTGTGGTGAATGATCATTAAGTTTTATGAAAAAGCGTAAAGTTCCACCAAAATTGACCCTCCTCAGTTTGAGCGGTACGCGTGCGCGTTTTCGCCAACGTTGGGTCTGCTTTCTGCAGACCCCATGTTGTTCCTGAATGCGCTTTCACCGGGAAAATTGCCATATTGCTTATACTGTACTGCTGTTTAAGGTGGCTCTGATACAGGACCGGAATCAATTGAGTTTTGAGCGGTTGAGCGATCGTGTTTATGGTTCTTGCTCAAATGACTAGAAAGCAATCACTCTCGTCTTTCCCTCAACTTTCTCCGTTGAACATTGGTAAAGCGATTTGAACATATTTGCAGCTGCACATTAGGTTTTAGAAAAGTCTTTGAGGTAACGGCAATGTTAATCCATTGTTGAACACAGCAATCCCTTCCACCGTTGTGATGAATGCACGGAAATCTCAATAATTTTTTCTGGTTACGACAGCTTGAGGCGTTAACCCTATGGTTCCGTTTGCTGCTGTGAGTGTACGCCTTGTTAGTGTGTCACGTGGAATTCACCTTTGTGACTGATATTTCTTTGCGAGACTCACATGGTAAACAGTTTCTTATCTGACTAGAGTGACTTTCACGATGAAAATATCCAATTGTTTGCCACTTAAGAGACTGACCCAGTGTCCTTCGATTAACTGTCAAACCCGCTATTGTAATTTTCAACCGCGTTGAACCATCATCCCAAAAGGCTGCGTTGTGCTTATTAGCATAATACATCACTGACGCTTTGGTTGCAAGCGTTTTTTTGCGCTCAGCTTTGTGTTTGTGGATGCAAAATATAGTTGGTTTTCAATTGCACATCGTGAATACATCCTGTCCTAATGTTTATGACCGACTAACGTTAGATTTGTTAGCAGTTAACTGCGGCCTGTCTCGCTTTTTAAAACAGCGTTAGACGTGCTCGGACGTTGCAACGCTAACTCCAGGATTGCAAATTTCAACAGAATTTATCAGAATAAAACAAAGTATGTCGGAGATGACAAAATTATCTACATAAATCTCTAGGAGATTGGCCCCAACGGAATTGATGATACAGTAGATTGGCGATCCCACTTATTGAAGGAAAAACCCTGCCAGAGGTAATCTTATCAGTTACAGAAAGTACAAAAGACAAAACAGGATATGCAATCGCTGTCGTTCCTTTCCTGTGGTTTCGTCCTGGTGACATTATCGACGGTTGGAGACCTAATCTGTGTTGTATTCGGGTAATGCTGCCTTAGTAGCAGTCATGGCTGTTGTTGTTGATGACTGTGTTCTGGTACGTTGAGACACCGTTACGAATGTGCTGAATGTGGTCAGTTATATTTCACAACCACGGTGCGTGTTCAAGCTTGCCGAGGATTTTGCCTGCCATGTCCGCCTGCCAAGCCACGTGAATCATCCAGCCTGACTGCCTCTTGCGTAATGGCATGTGCTTCCTCCTCTCGTCACACTGCTGCTCGCAGCGAGCGAGCAGCGGCGAGCAGGATGTAGGCGTCGCTTTGCCACCAGTTCACCAGTCAGCCGCCTCGCTCACCTATTTACTGCTCACTGTGCTCGCGCACTCTAACTGCATTGGATTGGTCCGCTGAGACCGCCTCCCGGCGTTTGTGTGGCAAGTTAAATGGCATTGGTGTTTATTCAGCAGCTCGTGGGGCTTCCGTTTTCGAATTGCGATCGTTGCTGCCAGTGCAGTAGTACTTCGCGCAGAACGACGGCCTGAGAGCGGGCTCGAGGGTGCTTCACGCCTTGTGATGCGCTTGCATCGCCTCACAAATTGCGAAGGTCACGGAGTCGGCTGCCTTGTGTTTACCACGCATAAGTGTGCTTGTTCGCTTTGCTCATTGCCTAGCTCGAACGCTGCTCGCGTGGATGCAGTGGTCTTTGCATGCCATGCAATCATGCGTGTTGATTTTTGTTCCCCGCTACAATGAAATGTATTGAAAACTGGCGGTCGATGCGCTGCGGCAGCAATGATTCTGGCACTTGACATTCCCTCGAGAAATCGTGCGGTTGGTGCAGCTCTTTCTTCGTCTTTGATCATGTGAGCCACAGCGCTCTCTTGTCGGTGCGACCGAACTATTTCCGAGCAGGTCATGCCGTCTTCGAGCGCCGCTCAAAGGAGTAAACAAATCGAATGGACAACTTGTCACAAATCGTTACTTTTTGTGCATGCTATACCACCAGTGATGAATTCTCTCATAATTGCAACCAAGATTTAGTTGGGTAGCACGTACTTTGTCCCAGTAAAAAATTTGCGATGATTTTCTAAACGCAGCTACTGTATGTTTTCATTTGTCAAATTTGTCGCATTGAATTGAGTTTGCTAATTCGCAATCAGTTGCTGACGCTACCTTTATTGCTTAATTTGGTCGTGCACAGAGGTGTGCAGTCTACCTTATGGCTCAAATAAGGACTGGCTGCACTTCGGCTCACCAACTGCGTGTCGATTCGAGTTGCTGCCTTGCAGTTCAGAGTGATCATTATTACCGGTACTATCACTCTTCTTTGTGGCAGCACAATTGTAGATCGATGCATTTAACATCTCTGCAAATGGTTATGAAATATCGAAGGAAATGTTGCCAATACTTTCGTTCTCTGAAGATGCGAAAAATTTTCACGTGTTGGCAGTGGCCATTTTGAGGTGCTCTGTTTGGTGTGCTGTGAGATATGCGTTCCAGATGTATTAAATGCCAGCTTGACTTTCGGCAGCAATTAATTCGCTGATCTCTTACTGAAGTAGTACCTTTAACCTCGGCGAATCTAGGCACAGGATTAGAAAGGTTGCGGCTGCGTTGCGTTTACGCCCCATCATGCGTCCGAATTCAAGAGGCCTCAGTGTGGTATGCGAAAATTGCTTTCGATGTTTTTATGGTGTCTACTGCCTGGAAAGAAGCACTTTCGTTTCAGTCGTCTAAGCCAAGGCTCAATTAAATCGTTGCCCTGCAGATTGCGGTTTCACATATTTGCACAAATACAGGATTGGTATGCTTTACGTGGATCATTTACTTTTCTGCAACCATTGTCATTGGTTGACTAAATTGAATATTCACTCCGCTTCGATCTACTGTTTAACACCATTCAATTGATTTGAAAGGCAGTGGCAAAGTTATTCTTTTATGAGTGAAGTCCTGTGCATATTCAGTTTCCTGAGTCATTGCTAGTTGATTTGCCTTGATGGCACAGATAAAGCGTCGTGTCCCATCGTCTAAAATAGTTTCGTCAAAGAATATTGATTACAGTGGTTCTTGAGTGGAAATGTTTTCCCACACAGTGACATTTCGATCTGTCTGCGCAAACGACCTGTGTCTGCTGCTTAGAGCATATTTGCACGTCCTGTGTTTGGTAGCTAAACACCTGTCGCAATCGTCTCAAGAACTTGGATATAATAGTTCATCGAACCGTGAATGTCTGAATTTCATTGTTTAATTGCCTTCCTTGCGAAGCTTTCAAAAGAAATGTCTTGCCTCTATGTTGGATCGTTAGGATGACATCGTTTAACTGTTTGCCCTCTGCAGTTGCAGGTGCGTTCATGTGCTTCCTACTACCGACCTTCCCCTGAGCTTTTTGCAAAAGATCGTTCGGACGTGACGTATTGGCGCCGGTGAATAAACGTTGTGCTAACATTCCTGACTGTCACTGGTGTTTAACTACGGCTACGAGGAGCGATTATCCGGTAGAAGTCAATAAATGAACGCCATTGCGAAACCTGTGTTTTACCGGCCCACGACCAGCTGCGTCAGCGTTGAGTCGGTTCGTTGAAACACAGACGCAGCATGCTATGCTGCTCTACGTCACACTGTTGTAGATTTATGTACCTCGCCAAATATTCGATTTAGAAATCCAAGATTCAAAGCTCGGTAGTGTTTTCATAATTTTCCTGCACTAGTTCCATGGCGGAGAGCTGCATCGTTCACCTTCCAGTTATTTTATGAGAGCTTGCCTGACTTTCCCCGAACACAACCAACTTTCCAAAGTGTGACGCGTTTTCTTAAAGCGTTCCGTACATTTTACCGATGGCAACTGCTTTTAGGGTAAGACCTTTTACTTAGAAAATGCATGATTTTTTGTCTTTTCAAGTCGCTAATGTCTCTAGGTTCTTTTATCACTAAATGCGACTCATGTCTATTTGTGGCTGACCCGAATCAAAACATTACAGCTGTTGCACCCATTGTCCCGTAAAAATTTGAACCAAATCATTTGGTGAAACAAACAGGATCACAACGATGTCTTTTTAAAGAAAAGAGAAGCACCCTAAGCCAAGGCTGTTCTGCGTTACTGCTGCTACGCGACACTGCGACGTTTGTGCGCCTTGTGAGCTGTTGGCACAATAAAAGTATAAAAATGTCAAAACATGACCACCAGCGACCTGATCAACTTTGCCAGGCTGTTGGTACGTTGCGCGACGTCGGTAGCGTGCATACCACGACGTTCCTAGTTACAAAACACGCTATTTGCTTCGTGGGAAGCAGTCTTTAGAATTGCGCGAGTTTTCACGATTCGCTGCTCAGGAGGCAGGGCTGTGCAAAAAATAGTCCTCTGCTAATCGCAGTTGCGTTGCAAGTGGGTGTTGTGCGATTGATTTATCGTTTCACTCCTTCATGTAACATTTGAAAATGTTTGCGCGCTGTTGCTTTTATCATTTGCGCCATTGCGAACGCTGGTGTCATTCTATTATGACTCATAATAGTAGACCAGTCAATTCCACCTTTTTTGTTGTGAGTCAGATTTGTATCATGCTGTCTTGTCAATTCACACGTTGATCAACATAAGGCACTTGCAATAATTTGCTAATCTACAAGCCTTGAAAAGTGAACCCAACTGAACGTGTGTAGGCGTTTGTTTGCAAGCTGCGACTTCCCGCTGGTCGGGTGGAAGAGGTTCTTGAACTGCATACTTTCCACTGGGCATCTTGTGTCAGATCCGCATAAATCACGTGCCGGAAGCACCTTCATAAATCCGCGTCACTTCTTGTCTGCCGATCGTAGCTGTGTGTAATCTTCGTGCTCGTTGTAACAGCAGAGTTCGGCGGCGTGGCAAATTTTGATCACGTGATAGAAATTTTTCTGTATGGTTTCCAAGACCATCGCGCATGGTCTGCCTTTCAGCGTGTCTTGCATGGTTAATTGTTTGGGATTCTTCATCTGGCGAATTTCTTTGATTTGAGGAACGGAGTGACTTAACCTCGTACGCGTCGGTGACTTCGAAACGATTTAGCCTGTCGCTGCGACTCCCATAGAAGTTACGTGTGTATGTTTGATTTACGTTATCGTTATCGCTCAACAGTGTTTCTCGTTTGGGTACAGTGAAACAGACCAGTGAAAGCAAATGTGTGATAATCCCTCTAGACCGGAGGTATCAAACTCAAATTGCTCCGGGGGCCAAATGAGGACATTTTATGACCCGAGGACCGCATTATGGCCTTGACGCAACAATGGCGGTACCTGAACCTTACCGAAAAACAGCTTGTGCATCTTATTTCCTGCGAAAGGTATAGTGAGTTATAGGGAAGTCATCTCTGCCCTTCTCTTCGTTCGTTTAAAAGGAACCAGTTGACTCGCTGGCGGAGCACTTTTGAACATCGGTGAGTAAATTAAATACCTTAAAGGTCAATTCCCAAAAAGCATCGTGAGCCGAACAAAATGCCCGCAGGCCGCGTGTTTGAGACCCCTGTTCTCGACTTTTCACTAGGTCAACTAACAGGTACTATTGGGAGAGAATACAGATTTCCAAAACTGATGTTTCCTTGTTAACTAGTTGTTCTGTCTTACAATGTCTTGGCCAAGAGATATTTTGCCGAAATGCGAGAATTTGTTTTAGATATATTACAGAGCCACTGAATGTTTGTTGAAGTTTACGCAAAGAAAATCGAATTGCTTTCTTGCGTTACAGAGTTGTCAAATGTTCGCGTTTCACGGATGGAAAACAAAAACGTGGCGGTGATGTTTTTACTAAATTGCAAATAAAAAAACAACACACACGAGGAGAAACCTTCAAGATTTGTCATCAATTCTGTAAAGCGATCCTGTAAGTTAGGCACACAGCGCCTCAATTAACCTGCTAACTTGTATTTTTACGATTTAATTGTGGTGCGGGCTTGTCGCTCCTCATACTCACACCTCACACTCACGCAAGAGAACGTCTGGCGGAGCACTTCGAGAAATCTGCAGTGGAGCACGCGTTTCGCCTGTGGAAGTAAACGACATTGAAGTCTTCTGAATTATTCAGATAACGACACCTCGCCATTTTTGCCAATTGCACGGTTTTGGTTGTAACCGCATTTCCTTGTGTATGGTACCGCCAATGGTTGTCACGCGTCGATGGGCGAATGCCTGTTGTTCGATATATGCGTACAAGGCCCACCACGTTTCACCTCTTTTGTGATTGCCTCGCAGGATTTTACTTCCAGCGAAAGCATGTCGTTCTGTTAGGTTCTTTTGCGCGATAAGTTGATAGCGACTCCCTGACGGACATCGGTTGCTTGTGGTTTTAAACTTTGCCTGTCCCGGGCGACGTACAACTTCAGCGCGCTGCAAGGGAACGAACGAAATCAGCAACATCAGTTAAACAACGCGCAATCACTGGAATGGGGTCGTACTGCGCTTGTCGTGATTGCATTGCCGTCCGCCTAGCAGGCTGCGTGGTACCGATCAACCGATGGAACCGAAACGTTTGTGTTTTGCACGCTTGGCAGACCCTGTGAATAGCCGCTTTACGTCGATTATTTCACTAAAATTCGCGGAGGCTGAAGTAAAACAATTTAGTCCGCCCGCGGCGCACAGGTGATGTCGTCATCACCTGTGAAGCTGTCTGTGAAGGCCGCTTTTTGCATTCATGTACAGAGTAGTTGATTTTGGAAATAGTGCCTGCATGCAAAAGTGGATGAGACACACGTAATTCTGCACCTCTGAAATGCATTTTTCTCAAGCGTTTGTAAAAGGAACCGCTCTCAGCAGGTTTTGTGACTGATCCAGCCGTTTGAATGTGTGGAATGCTGTTCACAAGCTCACTTCGCTCTTCTCTACTGAAAGAACACTGCGTTGAACCACGAAATGCTGTTGGTGGGAAACCGCTTTCTTCTGACTGGTGTTCAGCTGTTGTACCAGCGTTAAAATTTCTCAGGGTTCTTTGGACGCTAATGGAGATCATTTCAGCGTTGGCAATAATCGCCATTGCTTTGAGCAATTTCTGTCGATGTTACGGACGCGTTTTTGTTGCGGATTACCTGCTGCTATCTGTTGTTTTTGTCTCAAACATTGGTCAAGTCTTAAAAGAACCCAACGCGCATGTGTGATTACCTACTGTGACCGAAATGCCACGTCGCTTTGCTGCGTTGTTCTTTGTGTGCCGAAGTAGGTCACCCAATTCGCAGCTTTCGCGCTGCCATTTGTTCCATTGAAAAATCGCCACTTTTCCTGCTGTTTTGTGTGTGCGCCCGCGCTGCGATTAAACACCGACAAACTGTTAATTATCACAGGATATCAGGACGAATCCCACCAATGAGCAGTTGCGAAGCATGGTTGGTTCTCGCTTGTGTGTGGTGTCAGCGGCGGCGCGCTCGGTTGGTGTGCCACTTCGCGAACCAAAAGCAGCTTAATCGTGCACTAGGAAATTAAATTCTGGTCAGCCGGTCATCGCGACCGAATGCAATCACCCCAACTATAGACGCATTTCCCCTCGTGCCCGTTTCTCCACTCCTTTGTCATGGAAAGTTACCAGAGCGTTGTTGAAGCGATGATGTCACCTGTTCTCTGTATTTCAGCGAGTGCGCGGACTGAAAGCACCCGACCGTGGTTCAAGTTGCTACTGCCGAGCGATGCGTGCGGCTTGACTTTGCTGCTCGGAAGTCATCACGCATGACACAGCTTGTTTCGAGTGGACTGTTACGAAACTTCTGCTCTAGTTTGACCCTAAGTAAACCGCAAATCAGAACAAGCAGTTGTCTAACTCCCAAGTTAGTTCATAGAGTTGCTTGTTAAGAACCAATAAGCGCCGTGTCAAATTTCCCCGGTCGCTTTCTCTCTCTCATTATTACGCTCTGTGCTGATGTCACCAACAGCAAAGATCAAGAACATCGTTGCCCATTATAGATGACGTCACTCGACATGCTGCGAAGAACTTCTCTGTCAGTTTTGATATTTTTCCTGCTGTTTTACGTGCTTGTCCGACCGTGACCTAAGCCATGCAGAATGAGACACTCGCGTTAAACTTGACCGTTGAGCTGAGCAAAATATTAGTTTCGTCACCCGATATGCTGAAACGCCAGGTGGTTTTCTGCTTTCCGTTTACGCGTAGCTCGACCAAGGCGCTGAATTGTTGTAAGTTCTGGTTGATCGACTTGATGTGACGCGATACATGCGACACAAACTGCACGGGCCTGGGCTCATTGTTCGAATGGGGAAGTTTTATGTTGTTTTGTTCTACGAATTGGAATCACACATTTCCGCGGCGCCACCACGGTAGCTGAGTTTTCACAGAGCATAGTGTGGGGGAGAGTTTGCTCTTGTGTTTGGTAGCGTCAAACCGTAGTGCTTGGGGTGTACTGTGTTTCAACTGAGTGAACGTCATTGCGTGGATAATAATCGTTGTCTTCACAAAGGTTTGCCTGTCGTCCACATTTCCGTAGCAGGGCCGTCTATTAAGCTGATTGTCCATTAACTTCCTCATTTGATAGAATCTTAACCGTCATCTTGTTTGTTTGAGTCAAGTGGTTCATTTTCCGATGCCCTTAGAAAAGCTGTCGCATGAACTGCGCAGATCGCCTTCCTGTGCAACCGTCATCCGTCTAATGGCCGACCACTGAAGATTGTAAGTAAAATCGACCCGATTCGAAATTGTGCATAGACATTTCTTTTTCTTTTAACAGGCACAGAATGGCTTACTGCACGAAGATGACGTCAACGTCGTTGCCAAGTCGATCACTGCCTGCTTAACGGATATCCAGCGAGACCGGCGCCAAAAACAAGAAGAAGATCGTTTGGAACGCGAAAACCAAGAACTAAAGCAGCAGCAATTTGCTCAGCAACTTGCACAGCAACAACAGCAACAATTGGCGCAGCAGCAACAACAGCAACAACAATTGGCGCAACAACAACAGCAACAACAATTAGCGCAGCAACAACAACAGCAGCAGTTAGCACAACAGCAACAACAACAATTGGCGCAACAGCAACAGCAACAACAATTGACGCAGCAACAACAGCAGCAGTTAGCACAACAGCAACAACTGGCGCAGCAGCAGCAACAGCAGCAATTGGCGCAACAACAACAACAGCAGCAGCATCAACAGAAGTTGGTCCAGCAACAGCAATTCGTGCAACAACAGCAACAAGGGCAAGCACAGTTTCAACCACAATCGCAATTTCAACCGTTAAAGCAGCAATATCAGGCTGTACCCTCGCAAGCCGTTCATCAGCCGCAGCAGATTCCCACGCAGCACCAGCACGTTCAGCAACAGCCAATTATCAACCCGGCTGCGGCGCAAGTTGGTCAAACCTCGCAACAAGTGAGTATTTCTTGCCGCGCTTCCTCGTGTTGTTAGCGAGTGGCTAAGAGATCAGCTAATCAGAACGAAGGCATTGTAACAATATTAGAGATACAAGTCGGTGTACCTTGTAGAGAATTGGTCGACAACAGTCACACTGGCCAAAGCAATAGATCAGTTTTTGCAATTTTATTAAGTGGTCTCTCGGGCTTGAAACGTCACCATCAATCGCTGAAGCGATGGTCCAGTTGATATGTCCTCTGACGTTGTCGCACTCCACAAACACACATCAGCTGATATAAAGAGCCTAGCTTATCAATCTTGACAATTGATCATTGTTTGTTTCTCCTATTCTAGCTTAATTGTGGCGATTTGTGAAGCCCTTGACTTGGCACGTCCTTTAACTTTAGTGCATGTGCAAAGGCCTAACGGTTATTCAGAAACCAGAGGGGTCCTGGGTGGCTGAGACTAAACACCGGCTATTACCCAAACAGTTCCAGATCTTCAACATTTGCTGTTTTAATCTTGATACATAGCCTGTAGTAACAGACAAGACGCAATGGAAAACGTATGTGTCAAAGCTTCATCTGTGCAATAAAATCCAATTCTTGCCTGGACGCATAATGACTTACTAGGTCCAGTACAACACTTCACACACACATCTGTTGTGCTTAGTGATAAAATGCAGATTAGGATGGAACGGAAACGATTGTATTTTCTACAACTTACTCCAAAATGCCTCTTGGTTCCGAAAGCCAGTTTATACGCATGTGGCGCTTACAAGCAATAATAGAGTGACTTCACGTTGTGGCCGTGACAACTCTGCTTGGTCACGCCGACTAAAACACCTCATTTGCCTCCATACGGTGATCTGTGTATCCAGTACACTACGAACGAATTCACCCGCAATGGCGTCAACTATTTGCTTTTCATTAGCAATAGCTTTCAGGGCTTCGTTTAACCGTTTTCAAAACTTTCAGAAAACCTTAAATCCGCTTGAAACTGTTCCTATAGCAGCAGACGACAAAAATGCTGATTTTGTGACTGCAGCAAATCGTTAGAGACAATTAGTAACATTCGTGTATTTCGTTCCGCTGTGCATATTCAGGTTGCGTTGATTTGCACACCGCCGAACCGCTATATTTACACTTCTGCTGCTTTGCCGTAGATCGGGGTGGGGAACCTGCGGCCCGCGTGAACATTTGATATGACCCGCATCAGAATTTTCGTTACCCAAGTTAGATCACATCACCGCATGAAAACGAAGCTCCATGATAAGCAGCCACTTTGACAGTAAGTCAATAGAAGCTTCTCTCCCTCATAGATAATGGCCGACTTTTAAGATAAATTATTTTTGCAGCCCGCCAGCAACAATCCACAATTTATGCGACCCGTGATAGCAAATGGGCCCTCCATCCCTGCGGTAGATTCCGGTGAATTGTATTCGTTGCATTAGTCGCAGATGTCTACTTGCCTCCGACTTTTTCCATTTTTTGTATATTATTCCAAGTACAGACTCACGTTTATAGCAGAGCTGTCAGCAAACCTGTCAGACGGAAGTGTTCAGAGGAGAAATTACACAGTGAACATTTCTTTCTTTTTGCAATTTTTGAGTAAGCCGCTTGAGAAATCTGTATTAACACCCAAACTTTTACTCAAACACCCCTCGTCCCAACGGTATTTCTGATCCAGGATGATATTACAGTCGCGTATCGATTGGCGGCTAATTGGCGCAGCGCATTGCTATTCAAACCATGCACCTCGTTATTTAAATGACGAACGTGAAGCCGGGTAGTATCAGTATACGGTGACTGCATTGCTCCCAGTTGTAGAACGCTGAGCTAAACAGCGTACATTTAAGATTTCTCCGCACATGTACCAGACAATCCCTTGCCTGTTTTGTGCTTGTGACCAATGCGTTGTTTCGCCACGTTACACGCTTGTTGTTATGCAGCATAGCCTCACGCACGAGCTTGGCTACATCCGGGGAGTGTGGCCAAACGGTGCTCAGAACCAAAACTTTGACCAGGTAGAGAAATGAGAGTTCTTGTTGTTTTTCACTCGAAAATGGTTCTTCTATTGCAGTGGTTTTCAACCTTATTCATGCAGCGACCCATTTTGCAACAATTTAACATAACGACCCTTCCCAAAATTTCCAGTCAGGCGTATGTGATGCAGTTGTGTTTCTACAATGGAAAGCCACAGTGACTAAAAAATAACGTACGATATCACTGTGTTGAACAAAGAATCATTTATTAAATTCATGCACATGGCAGCATCACTGAGAGACACCCGTGCCGTATACAAATCACTCCACAACACAACTTGAAAACTAGAGTAACTCCGAGTTAACTACCGTATTCAGAATTTACAAACACAGCACATTCTTACGTCACGAAGTTATTCGTGCGTTACCAAACGAAACAGTACTGCAATGGTCATAATGACACTCAATACTTTGTAATGTTCATAATTGCACTTAAAACAATTGTGAATGAAAAAGTAGGCTATCACTTTTTTCAGGTGATCCTGTTATTTTGGCTACGACAAAAAGTGGGTCTATATACGAAATATAGAAGTAATTATGAATGTTTTTATCAGAAGCTCTCGCGACCCCTATAAAAAGGCAAACGACCCCTACGGGGGTTGCGCCCCCAGGTTGAAAACCACTATTCTATTGGTTACGCTGTTGGTGTGCGATAAGTTCTGTGGCAGACACTGCGATGCGGTAATGCCAAAAATTGCTGCTTGCGGGAAGAAGTGACAGGCCAGCTTCAGAAAATGTTAATGGAATGTGCAGTGTGTGAGAAAGCTTAACGTAAACGAGATCTGCTTTCGTCGTCTGAATACTTCTCTTTACCAGATGAAGCAAAAACACGCGATTTGTCCGCGTTCCATTTTTATCGTCAAGTGGTGCTCGCCAGCCAGGTGATGCCCAACAGCTTAAAAGGAAACGATGTTTGCGAGTTTGTAAAAGTGAAACAGTCGATTGCATTTGGGTGTTCTTGATTATTATCGAACATTAAAGAAAAGTCAACACTGAAGAATGCTTGAACAGGGTTCCTACGTAGTCTGGAAAAAAATTTTTGGTCTGCTAGTATGGAAAAAGAAAATGATTTCCGGACTTGTTCATTTGACATGTGTTATCATAATATTTATTCAAGATTGTTGATTTTACTTTTCATCGTGTTACCTATTATAGTGCCTGTATTTGACCTGGATATGTCATTCAGAAAAGATTCAAGTCGGGAAAATGACTGGAAATAATTTAAATTTGCGTCGGAACCCTGCTTGATGCAACATCAACATTGTTTCGTTTCTTCGAGCATGTGTGCGCAACGGCGCAAAGTGTGTTTTTTGAACTAGTAGTTTCCGCTCTTTACTGGTTTAATTGCGAAGGCCAGGCTGTTGAACTCTGTTCGGTGACTGCACTGAAAGGAAGTGAAGTCTGCCTCGACGAAGCGATTATAAGGATTGCAAGGAAGAAAGAGCGCTTGTGAAGCCAGCGACTTATTACTGAAAAAAAAACAGTTGCGTGTATTCGGCACAGTGCACCCAACACTGGTACAAAAAAGCGCACACACGCAAAGAATCAAAACAGATTTCACCGGCTCTGGCTTGATGCACGAACGGTTAATTTTTCGAAGATGGGTTACAGCCCGTGCACGACAGTTGACAAATAATCTTTTTTTAAAGTAATTTTTAGGTGTTAAAGTAATTTTAGGCGTTAAAGTTGATCAACAGCTTGGGACTCCGCAAATGTGTATTTTGCAAAGCCTTAACAAAGTCATCAGCACCGATCAGTCAACATGCGTCACTTCTGAACATTTGTGCTTCTTCGCATTGACGTTTCGCATTTTTTTGCAGCTGCCAGTTTTTGAATCACTCAATAGACCCGAAGACTTGGACCCAGTGGCAAAGCTGAACCACGTCGCAGCATCTCAACACGCAGTGACAACCTCCTCTCAGGGTAGGCATTCTTTTTTCATTTTTCCACTGCGACTATTGACCTGTCAACGCGTTTACATGTTCAGTAGTCACGTTTTTTCTCATAAAAAGGGACCTTCTCACGAAGCGACAGCTACGCTCAGCTCATCCGGAGTTAAAAAAACCTGTAGTGTCATTTCAACATCGTTGGTCTCGGTGACGTGAGCACTCTTAGCGAGTTCACAGCCAATCAACTGCTTTGCTAGATGTGAACAGATCGTTTTCGACACAAGTTTGGTGCGAACGCGTTTAAAGCGTAGCACCGGAATGATTCTGTGCTCCTCTGCAAAAAAGGCATATTCAGAAAACAAAAGAGCAACGTTCTCACATCGAAGCAGGTCTGAAGCCAGAATGGTGCGACTCGTAACACAACAGAACGATGATGAGCTACCACCATCATTGTCACGCATGACAACCGTTTGGGCAGCACCACTTCGCATGCAGCTCATCGACCGCGGCGTTCACGTTTCATTCTTCTTCCGCTCGTCACATCCGGTGTATGTCTTCGCTCGTCACATCCGGTGTATGTCTTCACAACGTCGTACGCGAATGTTTGCGAAGAAAAAAAAAATATAACCTCCTTTTTTGTCCTGAAACCAGAACCGCCGGCCCCGATCGAGTCGGACAAGGACGGCAGCAAGCAGTCGGGCGAGCAGAACGCGGACAACGCGTCGTCTAAGGATGGCAGCGCGAGCGGGGCGGAACGGTCGAGGAAGGAATCGCGGGCGGACAAAAAGCGAAGGCCTACCAAGAGCAAAAGTCGTCACGACAAGTTGCGGATCTTGCTGCTTCAGGTGATGCGAAGCGGTGGCTGCTGCGTTCTTTTCTCTTAGTTGCTGGAATTCGTACCTGGAACGTGTGGCGTTTTTTGTGCGATTGCGCTGCGGCCCGAGCGAGCGTCATCGTCGTAATCGGTCGAACTTGTCCCGGACGGTCTTCTTTCGAAAACATCCGCTGTTTCATCGCCCAGAACCGTTTGCGCCCAAGTCTGTTTTATTAAAATTCGATTGCGCACGCGGTCGAGTGCTCTCCAAACATTTACTACAAGCATCTGCTCCAGGTCGCGGTTACGTCACAGCAGGCGATGCCGAACAAACGAACGCACAAACAAGGCGCGCGCACGGTCAGGTTCACTGCTTCCGCGCTGCTGGCCGCTTCACGTTTTCGATTATTTTTATGCCGCAGCAAGTGCGTTCCGAGGCCGCAACTGTGCTTATTAACTCCTTGCTGTGGTCGTCACACGGCGTAATCTCGTCCGCTCGCTTGGAATTCGTCACAGGCGGCGACCACCGCCTAACTTGCCTTTCGGTTCGTGGCAAAACAAAAAAAATCTCGA
>JGI24021J15306_10002855_pt1 | contig 19072 bp, 16 predicted proteins | sample Ectturendosymbi1_FD_15306 | JGI IMG/M metagenome (IMG submission 15306)
GTCGAAACTGAACGACAGCGAGTATCCATTCGCACCGGCCGCTCTGCTCTGCCACTGCGTCCTGCATTCCTCCCTCAATTTTCGCTTGGAACACAAAAACGACTTGCTGCTGAAAGTAGCGAGCAACCTTCAAACGCTTGTTCTGGTAAGCGCTCACTTATCGACGTTGATTTAGTTTGACGCCGGTGTGTTTGGTCGCATGCCTTTTTTCCTTCATCGTCTAATAAATTTATTTTCAACCTGGGGCCGCAACCCCAGAGGGGTTCGTGAACCATTTTGTAGGGTTCGTGAGTAGATATTTGATGTACAAAGCTATATTGCATGTGTTTGCTCGAGTTTTAGATGGGTGTCGTTGGGTTATAGTGGGTTGCTGTAATGGGTCGCGGTGCAGAAAAGGTTTAAAAGCACTGGCCTAATGCAAGGTTCCGGTCTTGGCATCTCGCCGCTTGGTACAGAACCAAAGATTTTGGAATCGTGCAATGCAGGCGTTTTATTGGTTTGCTGGAACAACATTTGATTGCCTTTTGCAGCCTCGGTACGAACGCTATTACGCTTGTCAGGCTGTTGTTACTCTCGTGTCTAGGTACGTAATCGGATTAACACGCGAAACCACAGTCGCGCCATAAAGAACGTTCCAAGCTGGTTTTAACAACCTGCTGCATCAGGGTTCCCTCGCGGTATTGAAAAAGTATTGAATTGTGAAATTAGTTTTCAAGACCTTCAGAAAGTATTGAATTTGGCCAAAATGTACATTAAGTATTGAAAAAGTATGGAAATTCCAAAATCACCCATTTGTTTTTTTAAATTTTGTTCTTCACTACTGATGGCCGTTCTGCAGATGTTTTTGCATTGCGTTCCAAATTTTCGAAAAATGAAGCTTAAGGGCGGTGTTAAAGTCTTTTAATTTAATATTGAAAAGGTATTGAAAATGTTTTTTGAAAATGTGTGGGAACCCTGTGCAAGAAGCTCTGTTGGTCAATGTTGAGTGTTGTGGCCCTACAAATATCTTGTAGGCAAACCCAGTAGAAGCGATGCTTGAACTTGCTGTTTGCCTGAAATGTTTACACATAGTATCATGACTGATGGGGAAGGTTGAGCAATGAAATGAACATTTTTAGCGCGATAGATGTTAGTGCTAGGAAGTGCTTTACAAACATTTGTACGTTAGTTTGCTCCAAAACATTTCATGCCAAGCGTTGGCGTTGTAAGTTGTTTCAATGGTGACCATCCCCTGTGTTTCGTAATATTTTCATTTTTTTGTGCAGAACGCCACCAGGAATGTTTCCATTCAAGAAATTCAATCGTAAGCAGTTCGTTTTCTTTTCGGTAACATTAAGTGGTGATCGTACAAACAAGAGTCTTGTCATTATTTCCAGCAGTTTCTCATACTTATCAGAAGTTGTGCATCGGCGTTATTGAAAACTCAACACAGACAGACTGCGCTTCTTAGTTACTTTGTTTTAATCAAGTAAATGGGTGTTATAGGGCGTTGGAAGACTTAATTTCTGTGAATTGCCGCGTGATTGTGCAACCCCGGGAGTAGATTTAAGGTCTGGCGAGGATTTCTATGAAATTGAGAAAGAAAAACAGAATCTAGATAAAGTTTGCATACTAGCCTTACGTTTGCTATTGTTGTCATGAGAGTCATTGCTAAGACGTTAGGAGCTCGAAGCTCTTCAGCGGTAAACGTGAATGCCGTCTTTTGTCTACTGAGCTTTACTCAACTTGTTTTAACCTCTTCTCCAATCAGTGCGTTAACCGCTAATTAGTGCTCGCCTGGCACATTGAGCAAATCGCACGCTATTTGCTGTCAGACGCGGTAGTTTGCGGGATTAAGACCACTTAGAAAATCCCACTTAGCGCATAGGTTTCGGACGATGGTTATTAGTTAAAGAGATGTGGTAATCCTATTTTTGGATTGTTGCTAGAATTTCAAGGTAAGTTGGGGTGAACCGACATGCGTCGTGTGTTATGACAGCGGTATATACTTGTTTGTTTGTATCGAAGAGATTCGTGATGTTCACACAGGAACTCAAGGCTAACGCAGAACGGATATAAGGCGTAGACCAGTGGTTTCGTAAAATCCTAACATAACCCGCCTTTTCGAGAGATTTCAAGCATTTTTTTGCTCAACGTAGCCGGCTCGACCCCGGCTCATGGTTTTTAAACGTTTATTTATGACGTGGTTGTTTTCGCAACTGTCTTGCAGTCCGTCAGACCCCGACAACAGCCTTCACGTTTTGTTGCCCGCCCTCCGTCCTGTTGTGTACTGGATGTCAAACTCTCTAGAAGTGTTCGAATTTCTTCAGCAAGACTTGATCCCGATCGTTCGGAAAAGAGTGAGAGAGGAAAGACTTAGGTGAGCAGATACGTTCTGCTCCGCGTAGCGAGTCGTGCCAAAAGCTTCATTGCGAAACAGCTCTGAAATATTTGATGAAGTTTCTTTGACCAAATTTGAAGACCGCGCTTGGTTCGACCTTGCACGAAATCTTGATGTTGAATAATGCTGCGCTATGCGGTGCTGTGTTCGGGCGTGAAGCAATCGGTACATGAATGGACCGCTTAGAGAGTGGTCAGTCAGTATACAGTATTTGCTGATCGGAACAATACGTCGGGGTTTTTTGCAGGCCCGTAGCCACNGGGGGCATTCGGGGGCAGTGCTCCCAAAATTTTCGTGNCCCCCAAATTCTGTTGTGCCCAGAAAATTTTGTTTTAAACATGTGATAAAAGCAAAAATATTTCACCCCCAAACATTAAAACCCGGCTACCGGCCTGATCTCTCGTGTTCGCCACCATCGTAGAAAATTTCACAACTTGCTTATCGAACGTTTCACCGCAGAAAAGAGGTGGACTCGTCGTTGTTGGACGAGGCCGAGCGTTTTGAAGTTAACGAGGAGATCCTCGCTCTTCTTGAAGAAGTGGTCATGTACGCTTTCCAGCAGATTGTGTACTACCTAACAAAAGTGAGTATTTGGGAGAATTGAATATTGCCACCAAGCATGTAAGATATCTACATGCTGAACTTCACTGTGGAAACGTTTGCTATGGGGTGCTTACATAGTTTAGTTTACACAGAAGCCAGCAATGATTTTTGTTCGTTTTTCTGCAAAAAACAAATTAGGTTGTTGACATTATGGTTTTCACAAATTGCGTTCAGGTTAAGTCTGATGACAAGCGGGTGGCTTCGACAATAGCCACTATTAAATGTTGCCTTTATCTGATGCCAAACGCTTTTCATTTTAGTGTCTACCTTACGAAGGTGATTTCGTTTTACTGCTGAACATGAACGTGAACGGGTTTTGAAAGATGCAGAAATCTTTCCGTTTGTTTTTCGCCCACCCAGTTTGACTGAACTTGATTTCTCTTCCTTCGCGCAGACCCTTTACAGTTTGCTGCCAGCAGTGCTAGACTGCAACCCCTTTGCCGAGTCGGCGTCAGCGGTGCGTGTCGAGCACGTGGCCGACGTATTTGAATCTGCAAAGGAAATGACGCGCGCCTTCGACGTAAATCCGCGCATCACCGAGCAACTTTTCGCGTACCTCTTCTTCTTCACCAATGTATCCCTCTTCAATACCCTCATGGAAGAAGGTGAGTAGGTTGAAAAAGGCAGTGGGTTCTCAGCGATGCTGCTACTTCCCTTCTATTGAATGAAACTATTTATGTCCTGTTCATAAACGTGGATGTAATTAAATGAGCTTTGTAGTGGAGGTTTACGACTGGGTCAGTTTGTGCCTGCAGTGCGTTCTCCCTTTGTCAATTTTTTTGCTGCCTGATGCACGACTTGCCGAACGCCGTTGTGCAGTTTGTTTACAAACCCTAATTGCAGATGAGCAGCAATGCACGTCGCTCGCTCAGTCAGGAAACGTTGGATCGATTTCAAAAACGTCAACAGCCCCAAGAGGGAGCGATAATTTCTTCTAACGATAGTTATCGTTTCTGGTTTTCGTTCAGGCAGCATTTGGGACAACCCGAGCTTGGTGGAAAAAAATTGGGTGGCAGTGGCGCTTTCCAGTTTGCGTAACACGCTTTACTAAGCTGAGTATCAAACATATTTAAACTCGCATTTCGCCGTACTTTTTCAGCAAGGCTTTTGGTTTTCACGCGCTCGAGAGTTTGGTGTTTAATCATCGAAAGTTTGGTGTTTAATTAAAACCACGGAGCGGCTTCAAGGAAAGGGTACTTCAGGCAGAAGAAATATATGAGAGATAATCCTTAGCTGGTGTTTGGGTTTGCAATGAACTTTTCGACGAGAAGCCGTTAGTTGTTTTCAATGTTTGTTTGCGTCACGGTTTTGCACGGTCGAGTGGTCACTCGATGACGTTTTTTTCGTAGACTCGTCGTCCAGGTACTTCAAGTGGGAGATGGGCGCTCGCATTCGCGGCAATCTCGAACTGATCGAGTCGTGGTCGAGCGACGCGGGATGTGCTGAGCAGTGCTCCATGTTCCTTGAAAAAATGTCGGCCTTGGCAAGTCTCCTAGCAACGCCTCGAACGCAGATTGCCAAAGTAAGCAGCTACGCTGAACCAACTGGTTTATTCTCAGGGTTCCCAGGCGGTATTGAAAGTATTGAAAAAGTATTAAATTGTGAAATCGGTTTTGAAGATCTTGAAAAAGTATTGAACTTGGCCAAAGTGTATATCAAGAATTGAAAAAGTGTGGAAATTCCAAAATTCAGCCATTTGTTTATTCAAATTTTGTTCTTTGCTGCTGATGACAGTTTTGTAAATCTTGTTTGCAAAGTGTTCTATGCATAAAATTTAGGAAAAAAGAAGATAAGTGATCGTATTAAACTTTTTTTCGTTTAGTATGAAAAAGGCATTGAAAAAGTATGGAAAATGTTTTTTGAAAACGTGTGGGAACCGTGTATTCCGTTTCGAACACAAGCGAGTAACCGCATGAGATCCGCGATCTCTCGGTACCTTTCTCGCCTTCGCAGATGTGTCACGCAGCTGTTATATATTTTTCGGTTTTTCTTACGGTTATTCCTAGATCTTCCTTGGACTTTCTGTCGCTGGCATTCCCTAGTTGGATCGCTTTTGGCCATTTACGCTTTTGAAAGAGTTCTAATGACAGATACGTCATATATATAATAGCCAATCATCTTATCGCCTGAACACGCGAACATCTGCCTGCGTGTCATCGAAGCTTTGTTGCCAGCAGTGGAATGCTTTTAATCAGAGAGAAAGTAAATGTGAATTGTGCTACCTCAACACTTACCGGTTGTTTATTGCGAAAGCGATATCCTGTTTGTTCGCATTTCACTACTGAATGTACGGCCAAGCTTTGGCATAATACAATGAGAGATCTGAGTAGTATTTTGTTGATTCCAGCAAACATGGACCTCGTTCCGGGAATCTTTCCCGATCCTCCATCCGGCGCAACTCAGACACGTCTTAGACCACTACCGTCTTCCTGCAGGGCATTCCCGGCCACAGTCCTGGACCCCAGATCTGGCCGAGATAAACGAAGCTTCAGATAGTGGTCAGTTTTTACGATGTGGGACGTTTGTGATATCGTTCATTATCTTATTCACGTAACGTAAACGGGAACTGAAACTAGTTTTGGCATGTAGAAAGGTTTATAAATAAGTCAAACGTGCTTTGCATACTGCTTGTGGTGCGTCATTGTGAGGATTGCCAAACGTAGTTGATGAAATTTTCATCAAAACATAAGTGAACATTCTTGTTAAAATCTGCAATAGCTCAGTTGAACATGTATCAGTCTCTTTCGTTGTGGGATAAAGAAAAAAACGTTAGTTTCTGATTTAAAACTATGCCGTGAACTTGAAACTGCGCCGCACTGACAGTAAGTTTCCGGTTCGTTGAGGATTATGTTCGCTTCAAATATATTCAGCAGCTTGCACGCCTCGCGGTCGGATATACAGCTTTGTCTGAACGCACTCTGAAGTAGTATTGATCGTGAGAAGCTTCAAAACGTCGCTCAAAAACATGCATCATCGCTTGCTTAACATGCCTCGCGCACGTGCTGAATATTCTTGATGTAGCAGGTTGTGGTTCAGTTTGCTGGGGACTGGCTAACATTGGTGCTGACTTTGTCGCGGCAATGAAAATATGTGATATACGCAGATTTCTGTAACAAGCAAATACAATTCTGTTTGTCTTCAGCATTTTTTCACACCTTCACTGCACTTACCAAGAGTTTTGACTTTGCGCAGACATGCTGATGGAGAGTTACGACAATCACCCCCCACTGATGTTACCAGTAACGGGTACTCGAGTTCAGTTCGATAACCTACCCACTAGTGAAAGATTCCTGGATCTGTTCAACCGGGTCAAAAACATCGGCAACTCACCGCAGCCGTACCTCAAAGAGACTGTCATCGCTCCGTCATCTGTCGATGACGTGCTCGTTGGAGTTCGTCAGCAACCCGAAGGCAGGGAGAAAACAATCAGTGACGTCACTTCTTATGACGGCACGACCAGCAGTCCGGAAGCTTTGTCGTCGAAAGCGATCAACTCCGCGACTCCAGCGCGCAGTAACCATAGTAACCATCACCTCAACGACACGGCCTCGGTGGGAGGGGTCGGCCGCATTGTGTCGTCATCGTCTTGCTCCTCGTCGTCATCAGAACCAGAAGGTTACAGCCGTCTCAAAAAGCGGCAGTCGCAGCGTGGCAGCGTGGAGAAGGTCAGTCCGTCGCAAGCGATTAACGCTTTGATCAAATCCGACCCGAAGGCTGATTCGGTCGAGGAGCGCGGTAAGGATTGCGACGATCTACTTCTGCTTCCCGTTTCAGAAACTCATTCAGTGCCGAGCCAAGTCGGTCGCAACAAACATGAAGGTGAGCGAGAACCGCGTGAACCAAGCTTTTTTCCCAGAAAAAAAAACAAATGTGACATTTGATTAACCGATATACATTGACGAGCGAAACAACTGCCGCCTCTTAACTTTTATTCTTGTTTTTCCATAAATTGTGTGTGTTTACAAAGCGAAAGTCTGCAATTTTTCAGCAGTTCTTATTTCGTTCTCACAAGGCCATTCTTCGCCTGGCGGAACACCAAGAAACTTAATCTTGCCGCAAGATGGCGCACAAGGTGAACCAAGCTTTTTTCCCAGAAAAAAAAACAAATGTGACATTTGATTAACCGATATACATTGACGAGCGAAACAACTGCCGCCTCTTAACTTTTATTCTTNTTTTTCCATAAATTGTGTGTGTTTACAAAGCGAAAGTCTGCAATTTTTCANCAGTTCTTATTTCGTTCTCACAAGGCCATTCTTCGCCTGGCGGAACACCAAGAAACTTAATCTTGCCGCAAGATGGCGCACAAGGAATGCCGAAAGAAGTTTTCATCGTCGACATCAAGAAGGGTCGAAACGGGTTGGGTGTGGGTCTGGTTGACGGCGCTTCCACCTCGCTTGGCGTCCCTGGTGTGTTCGTGCGCTCCCTAGTGCCAGATATGAAAGGCCTGAAGGTAGACACGAACTTAATTTCGTTGACGGCGTATCACTCGGTGTATTGAGGTTGCGCGTTTCCACCTGGCTTTCGTTTCGCAGCACGGACACTCGAAGCACCACGACGTTATTCGATGCTGGCTTCAGGAAGGTCGTCTGCAGCTCGGTGACCGAATATTGGCTGCGAATGGCGTCAGCTTACTCAATATGAACTATCACGAGTAAGTCAGACACGGGATTTCTGCCTGTTCTTGGCGTATAATTTCTAGCTGTGAAAAAAATGTTGCAGTGGTGGTCTCTGTAGCCACATGATTATGTGCCCTTTCTGCTTTTTTTTCTTTTTTTCAACAATTTTGATATTTCAGTTTCGATAGGCGTTGCAAGACCTGTCGAAGTTAGCCTGTTTTACTTCTCTAGTATGTTCAGCAGCGGTGGAAGTTGTTCAGTTAACCTTTTTATATGTTTGCATATTTGCCAGTCGGAACCGCTTCGCCCTGCTCCTAAACAGACATTAATTGCACAGCAGTAAAAACTGCAGAAAACTTGCGTTTGATGGAAAACCTGCATCCGCCCGAATTTGCAATAAACGTCAGTGTACTCTTTAACAAACACGGTTTTCCATCACTTCTCGCGCTGTCCGCAGAGCAACAAAGACTGTTCGCCAAGCCGGAGATTACGTTCGTCTGCTCGTGGGCAGGTGTGGCCCGGATGTAGCCGTGAAGATCACGTCGTCCAGTTGCTGAAGACGCGAAATGCCTGGACCCGGATGTTGGTGACGTGAGCCCGACTACAGCCACCCGCGTAAGATGCAGAGGAAGTGCCGCGGTTATTTGCTGCTGTTTTGTCGTTCGGCACAACGTTTCTTCACCGGGGAGACGGCCGTTGGTCGAAAAGTGAACAAGCCCTGCTGGCTTCAACCGCCCGCGCTTGTGCGAAAGGATAGCTTTGATTTCGTTATGGCCCTGTCTGCGGTCAGAAAACGGATGCGTCGATAGGAATTTGAGACTTCAAATTCACGTCCTTCCTCTAGGCCTGATTCCGCGGTGCTCGCAGTCCCACCTGTGCCGATCATATGTAACAAACCATTGCGCTTTCGTTTCACATTGGTGATAAAATGTGTCTGCCCAGTCTTCCCATCGATCTGTCTCTGTTCAGGCAAACATGGGAGGTCTCAGCGGTGTATAGAAGTTGATCGCAGTTTTTCAAAACGTGCCTTAAATTTTCTCCTTCAACTTTGATTTCCCGATTCTGTGGTGTTTGCAGCGAATCACGTGGAAACGCTGTTTTGAACGTTTTGTTAAATGTTTCAGCTTCAGCGGCGTTTGATTATAAAATCCGTTTACGCAGCACACACTCTGTCATAGATATTATTTTTTATCGCGTCGTGAACTGCTGCACCTTATTTCGAGTACTGGGCTCTAAATTTTAGGGCGGCGAACAAATTGTTTTATTTTTTTCACTCGTTCTCGGTGGTGACCAAAAGCTGATAAAGAAAGGGAAATACTTTTTTTTTAAACGATTAATACCTCAAAGCATTCATAACTGTCAGAAAAATTATCTAGTTTGTGTTGTACGTGAAAGCTTGCTGAACTGAGATCAGTAATCCGTAAAGTTCGAACACAAGGCATGGCGACCCAGTTGTAGCGTACAGGCCAATGGGATTGTAGACAGAGTGAAATTTCCATTGTTTTTTTCACGTTTTTCATTTCATTTTTACACTTTCGTCGCAAATCTCGTTCATTTCGCGCCGCGATCGGTTTTTCATTTGTTTTTGTCTGTTTTTTTTATGCATGTTCGTACTTCGCAACAGTGCAATGGTTTTGTTACACCCCCCACACTGTTTACCGCGTCATCGTTGCTTGTTACGTCAGCGAGCTCGTCTGGCGTGCTCCACGTGTCCCATTCTCTCGGCAACCACAGTGTTTCCCTCTACTAGTGCCTTCACTACTGCGTTTTTTCACTGATCAAAGGAAAAACGAAGAAATCCACAAAAACATATTTCTTTCACACTTGACGCGCAATTGTTCTTAACACTGCTCTGTTCCCGGAGAGTGTTGAGGGGTCATTTTGTCGTATCAGTTTATTTCGATTGCAAAATCGAATACATTCAGGCATCTATCCGCGAGAATCGTTTGCTTGTCAGCGGTCCGGAGTCAGTTGCTGCTCCGTGTCTTCCGATGAAGTTATACTCGCTGTAGCGATCTCCGGTCAGTTTTCGTAACAAATACGTCATCATCGTGGCGAGTACCACTCGTGACAAAGTGTCCAAAGACATTGCGAACTTAAAATGAGTTGCAGATTGATAAGTTCGTCACGAACTGCAGGTTTAATTTTATATCTAGCACAGGCTTGCTGGACATTGGGCTTTCTCACGAGACTGTCCAACCGATCCACTTCTGCCGGGAGTTCCTTCCGTGACAGGTTTTTGGAATGTGCTTGAAGGCTAGGCGGCAACTTACTGGCAGCTGCTATAATTGCAGCAAACGCTTTTTGCCAAACCAAGCGCAAAGCTATTGTCCATTATTTTAGCGCGGCGCGGAAAATTGGCCGAACTTGTTTGCGGCGAGATTCAGGACGACTTGAAACACACAATTAAGATTTAATTACCGTTTCGTTGAAGCTCTGTGGTTTGCGAAATGGCTGAAGACTGAAGGTCCTTCGTTGTTTGGCAGATGACTTACTGCAAACTGTTAAGAAAATGACAGAAAAGCATTTTAATTCGATTGCGCCACGCAGAATACGTCATCAATTTGAAGAACACAGAGGACCAGATATCTTTCCTGATCTGACCTTGAAAACAGAGTTTTTTTCATTAGTTTACGTAACAAACAGCTTAGGCGTAGGTATTGATTTTGGGAAAGGACAAGCTAACGTAGTTTCGATCATCTGCAAAAAAACACCCACGCCGCTTTTTGTATCCAGGGATTTGGTTTAGACGCGGTGGGCTCTCATTGGTTGCTCGGTAGCCCCGCCCACCAGAGACAGCACGAAGCGAAACAACGGAACATTGTTCGGGGAGGACTGCATCAAAACATTGTCGTTGGGAATGCGATAATAATTTCAATATGTTTGGTTAATGTTAATGTATGAAGGCAGTTCTGTCTTCCTTGGCCATGTAGAAAGGTTTATAAATAAGTCAAACGTGCTTTGTGTACTGCTTGTGGTGCGTCATTGTGAGGATTGCCAAACGTAGTTGATGAAATTTTCATCAAAACATAAGTGAACATTGTTAAAGTCTACAATAGCTCAGTTGAACATGTATCAGATTTGTGAGAGAGGTCAAACATTTTAACAAAAGACAAATGTAGTTCCGGGAAGAAGGTGGTGTAGCATGCTACAATTAACACTCAATATATCATTTATCTCAATGCTTTTGTCAGAGCGGCGTTTAATGTACAAGGTTTTGGGCGATTTCGATTTATCAATCAGAGCCAAACTCTGAAGTTTCTGTTGTTGCAAGCGATTGGCATGTATGATGCTAGCGGCAAATTCCGAGATGTACTTTGACGTAAAGCCTGTTTAGCATGGATGAAGATAAAGCAGTGTGTATAAGCCTCAAAAATAATTATTGGTTTGGTGCTTTCCATTGTGAACAGAAATAGTTATGTCTATCACATTCGTGAAGAACGCAGTTTATAGTTAAAAACTGCCATCATTTTAATAAACGCCATGAAATTAAAAAATGCCAGTGTTTTTTTCACATTAATACAACAGGTAGTGCATAGGGTCAAAACAATGAATTCTTAATGAACTCAGTGGCGTCACATTAACAGTATCGGCATCACGTTAACGCCTGCTGTGCCCACCGCTACCAAAACCTAAGGTCAACCTTTAGACATGACTTCACGCAAAATCAGGGCCGGCCATACCCCGATGCAGCTGCACTTGGCTCCACGCCATGGTGTTTGGGTAGGTTGTTCGTTTTTGCCTGATACTCCTCGGGGAACGGTGTACTCGTCTGGAAAAAAATCGGATATTTTGCTTTTGTTGCAAGCTTTATTCCGATGTTAATGCCGTGCTATCCATTGATGGGTTTTCTGTCTTGTCTGATGCTAGTGTGCGCCAGTGGCGAACGCAGAAAATTTTCATGGGGGGTTTTCATTCAGTGGCATACGGTGGCCATTTGTGTTTGGTGTGGGCTGTTTGTGACGTCACAACTTGACGTCATCTTCATGTTTTCAAGCGAAGTTTGTTGACATAACGGGCATTATTTTCTACACACACTCCCCTTATTTTTGTAAAAATCAAGCCCTAAACACTCGCCTTATAATAAAGTTTTTGTAAAATATCAAGCTCAAGGGGGGGTTTTAACCCCAACCCCCCTTGCGTACGCCCTTGGTGTGCGCTTAGCTGAGCATAAAACGTCCTGTTGTCACTTACAGGCAAGTGTTCAATGGTTTGGGGCTGAGCAAAGACTAACGAAGGGTTGCTCGTTGCACTCAATTCATCATCAGCAGCGAATCATTGATGAAAAGTCGCGATGGCAAAATGTTTTTCACCGTCTCCTTGCTATTGACATAGCTCGGGCACACATGAGTTACGCCCACAACCGTCCAAAAAAGAAACTGTTGTGTTAGCATGTGCATACAGGTCAACTCCAATAATTTGATGTCTTTCCTGCTATTCATATCAACACCTGCTCAGAGGGGCCCTGCACCTAGGTCTTGCACTGGGTCACGCTATCGTAAGTTTGATCATGACTTATCAGAAAAAGCAGAGACAGAGGCAGCGCTTTATGAAATAAAAACTTGCCTAATTATACAGTCAAAACCTTTGATATTGTTCCTTCTGATAATTTCAAAAATTATAAGATAAGCGCCAATATGTAAATTGCACCGCATCAAAATATAGAGTAAAACCGTTCCCTAACGATATTGACCCCTGACCACACCAATGTCTACAGGTATCAGAGAACAGAGATGTACAATCAAATGCTTTGTGAATCTTCTGTCATCTTCATGTTAGGGAAAATAGCAATTGTTGTTTGACTTTGACGGACAATCGAATGATTTTCTGCTGCTGAATGGACATTGAATTTTGTGAACTTCAACTGCACTGTCTTGCTTCGATTTGTGTAAAATGTTCTTTAAAGAACTATTTTTGTGACAATTGTTCAGCAAATTAAATTCCAAACTAAGCTGTGCACCTGTGCGAAATAAAACTTGAAAAATGATTTTTGGTTGGTTAAAAAAACTTACTGATCAACATGGTACAAGCAAAGGTGGTGAAAAGGTAAAAGCGCAGTGCGTTTTTACTTACGGTCAAAAGATACGTCAAAACATTAAACAAATCACGATCTTGACTCAACACCAGTAAATCAACTAGACACGAAGCTTATAAGAAACACCTGGATTTAAAGCAGTAGCTGTTGTGATGGCAAAAAACATGCAAAAGCACATTCAAGTACAATTGCTCTTCGCACAATCGTATCCTGGAAATCTGCATCAATGAGAGGAGGGCAGAGTGGTCAAGAATGGAATTTTTGCTCCATTTCAGCCAGAAATTCTGACTCTGATTTGAAAGAAAAACCTAAAACCAAGCAAAGGATCTTTACACGTTTTTGTTGGAAGCATCAGGCTACAAAGATTTTGTTCTATCACTTTCGAGCAATAACACATCTAATTATCAGGTAGATAACATTTGGAAAACGCAAAACACAAATCTGGAAGATAAAGCAGTGGTAAAAGTTTGAAGCATACTGACAATTACAAAAAGATGTTTTGATGCGCTGCAGCGCGAGATGGACTTCGCGCATGCGCGGGAGCGGGATGCTATCGCTTGGGTATTTGTCCACATGCAGGGGTGCTCCGACATGGCGACATCCTCCCCTAAAAACAAGGTTTTTCGGTGAAGTAGCCGCAAAGAAAGTTTGCTTACTCGTTTACGGACATTATACCGGAAAAATCTTTTGGAAAGGCAACGCTTTCTAGCATGCTGTTATGTAAAAATCCTATCTAAATGCTCTTATCTAAATAATCAAGAATTTCAAAATTTTACAAAAGTTTTTTTGAACACTTCACAAATTTTCAAAGACATTCTTGCTTGTGGGATGTTTACGCCCCTAGCCAACATGGCAGCAAGAGGAGGAGTTCTGGGTCGTTTAATGGTGCAACCGTGTTCGCACATTTCAACATTATTTGTTGTTGCGGCGATTAGTTTTTTGTTTCGTGTTTAGCTGCTGTTAAGTGCCTGATGAGCTTCTTGTCGTGCCAAACGATAGTCGGACAAAAGCTTCGTTCTATCTATCACATATTCGTAGGAGTCTCTGCTATTAAGCGTCGTGCACTTTAACACAGCAGCTTTCTCAGAACGATTCCAGCGAAAATATTTATCGCGACACTAAGCAAAGGCCGCAAAACGGTCTTAGAAAATGTTCGCTTTTCTCGTGACCTACTCTTTCTTTTAATAACTTAAAGGGTAACGCAAATAGTCGCGTGCACAAACAATGGTATTTATGCGCAATTGTCGTGAAATTCAAGTACGCAATTACGTGTCGTTGTAAGCAATTCTACATTTCGGAAAAAAACGTTTTTGGTGGCCTTGGTTCCGCGCTGTTTTTTTTAAAGGAAAGCCGACTCAAGTTCATCCTTAGTAAAACAATAAGCGCAAAGAATGCGTTTAAAGAGCTGCAGCCTTCGTAGTTGCCTTGATATCAAACGATTCTTTGCCCCAGGCGTTTTACTATATAGACCTCACAGAGGATTACAGCCCTCGCCTGTCCAAGCCCTTTTTCCGTAAGATTTACCGCCCTGGATTTGAGTGAACGACTGAGCACATTGTTCGACACAGCTGCCGTTGTTGCTGACTCTGCTAGCGCCCTCAATCGATTATAGCTCTCATTTACAGCAATGTCGAAAGTGTTAAATTTCTGCGTAAAGATGGCAATGGCCTGATAGGCGAAAGAATTTTCAATGTTAACGAGTAGTTTCATTTATTTCTAAAAAGAGTCTACCTTCACGATTTTTCATTTTCAGTTTTGTGCTGCCATCGAAGTAACAGTACACCAAGTTGTGTGGAAAATGGCACGCGACGCAAGCCGCACGCCATGTTGCCCAACCTAGTGGGAGGTAGCATTGATGGTAAGTGGAAGAACAGTGCACACGAAGGCCGATGAAAGGCGGGTTGGATTTTCAAGGTGTGGTGGTTTTAGAAACAGCATTTATAACCTGCGAACACATTCGTGACCAGCTGTTAGCAATTAGCATGACTGATATTCGCTAGTCCTGAACGCAGTTCCAGCTCAGCCGTGTTGGTTAGAAGATGATGAAAAACGATGTTTAGAGTTATGATGTTTGACAAGTCGGATGCTGGAAATGCAGTGTAGTCTGCGCCAATGTGCTTAAACTGCACATGTTACTGTTTTTCACGAAAATGAAGCAACATCTTTGCAAGATTCGTTTTCTGCGGAGAATTTTGTTTGCTTGACAGAATGAGCAGCAAGAAATACGTTATTATATAAAAAAAACTTCTATTTTTGTACGAACTTTCAAGGAAGGCAGAAAATCATGAAACCCTGATGTTTCAGTCAAATTTTTACGCTATTAAGATTGCATTTACAGGAAAAAAACTTTTTGCATCAACCAGGTGGTGATATAAAGTAGCTGGAGCAGACTGAGCAACATTTAAAACTTTTTTTTCGCTATGCACCTTTTTGAAACACAGTATCTAGTTTCTTCGAACAAAGTTTTAGCTGTGATTCTTTCCCGGGAGCAAGCTGAAAGCAGCTCCGTGAAAGCTCGACATGATGCAAATTGAATGACTCCGCGCTGGTGAGCATTTGCAAGCAAAAGAATCTGCTCATCAGTTTCGGGAAAGATATCTGAATTGGATCTGCCCTGAGCAATTGTGAGCAAGCTGTTAATTCATAGTAAGCAAATATTTTTTAAAATGGAGAAGCAGCAAAACGTCACAAAGCATGTGGCATGTAATATGGACACGCAGTTTACTACAATTTCAGGCATTGGGATGAAAACATGCAGCGGCAGTGTGTCGTAGTTTGCATACTGTAGCTCGATGGTCCCGGCTTGCCAAACGCAAGTTGTATCTTTGTTTTTCTTCCAAAATGAATAGACTACCGTAAATGTTAATGAAATTCTAGCTTTTTCACTGTATGAGCGCGATCTTAGGGTCGTAGGCCAGTGACGCCACCTTTCATTTAAGTTGTTGTCCATCGTTTCATGTACAGTGTTTTAATATAAATAAGTAGCAGTCATACCTCGAGCATCTAAAAATTTTTGAAAATTAGCCATAGGTTAGCAAAAATCGGGCAACACTACATTTTGAAAAACTGGATATAAGGTGGCTTTTCAGTCAATCGCGCATAACACTGCAATTACTTGGGCAAGCACGCAGGTGTAATGTTTGACACGAATAATCTGGCGACGGGCCTGTCGGGGTTATCGCTGTGTTTTGTATATTTTGTACACAACGTATTAGCGTTTATCTGCAGAAAAACGTAAGTGAAATTTCTCAAATTTGTTTTTTTTTGTACGTTTATGGTTCCTCATTTTAACGCCTTCTTCGTTGCGACTATGCTCCAAATCTTTCGTTGAAATCTGGGTTGACCTGGCAGAATTTGCAATCATTCAGATAAGCCATTGCTTCACCTGTTGCTTGTTTTTGTCAAAGTGCATCTAACTAAAGTTTTGATAAGAAATCTAAACTCCCGCGATGAGCCACCCATTAGATGTTATGCGAGACATGAGGCAAGTCGCCGGTCTATCGATCATTAGAGCGATTTTGAGTTGAACGAGGGGAGAACAGATTTTTATGTACAAAAGTCAGCTCTTAAGTCAGACCTTATTAACTTCAAGCACTTTCTTGCAAAATGATGGCTTGAACTGACATTCGAAGTTTTAATATCTATCAAGATCTGCCAGTGGCAACGACTCGCTTTGATTTACTGACAAGTTGCCATGGTCAGAAGTCAGTGCCGCAGTGTGCCTCACCTGCTTGGTGCAATAGCGTAGCGTTTATCTGATTTGTTAGGTCGGTGGTCGTTGCAAGTGTTGGAATAGGGTAGTTGAAAAATATTACGTAACCCTCATAAACCCGCACAGCCAAGCGCATCGTTATGCTATTGTGTGCTTGACCTAACAAGATTTATCTATTTTACCGACAAAAACGCAGTTCTAACAAACAGGATTAAACATTTTTGAAACATTTGTGTTGTTTTCAACGCTATTTTCTTATGTTTGATCGTTCCATGCTTTGCAAATTTTGAAAATAGCATTACATTTTTAGTAGCAACAACGTAAAAAACATTTAGCATAAACCCCAACCTTGTCTCTCTTTGAAACTATCAAAATTGTTAAGAATAATTAACTAGGCCAATGCGTTTTGCAAACGGAAGCATACTTGCTCAGTTTTCTATGAAATTCGTTTGTAGTTGACGCGTTAGACCAGGGGTAACCAACGCGGTGCCCGCGGGTACCAGGTCGCCCGCAAGGACCATGTAGGTCGCCCGCGGGCCTGTTCTAAAAATAACATTAGCATGATCAATGTCTTCACATTTACGAATTTTCAATACTAAAATAATTGAAGGTAAATTGAGCAATTTTTATTTCAGATGTGTGTATGAAACTAGTAGCCCTTCGCATCGGTACACAAGAAGTAGCTCGCAGTTTCAAAAAGGTTGGTGACTCCTGTGTTAGACTGTAGGCCGGGAATACCAACTTTAAGCTTTCGTATACCTATTCAGTGCGCTAGATGATAAAATCATCACAATTTTCGACACATGAATTGCTTCCGATTTCGGCTGACGGTTCTGGGAGTCTCATGAATTTTTAAACTTGGCCAATAATTAAAATACCTCTACGTTTAGAACATGTGCGGAATGATCAACTTTACTAAACAAATCATTTTATTTGAATAAGAGCTGAAAATGCCTGCTCAGTAGGCGAATTATATACTCGGTAAACTTCACTGTGCCTGATTCATTGACGTGGAAGGATTCCTTTCCACACATGCTTTACTAAATCACTTATATCTTGGCCTTTGTCGGGTTTAGCAATTTTATACCTACCCGGACTTCGATCTTGCAAATTACTCGGATATAACTACTCGGACTTCGATCTTGAAAATTACTCGGATATAACCACTCGGTCATCGATCGTGAAAACATGGCTTTTTACGCCTGTTTTCGCCGACCAGCGCCTCTCGTGTGGAGCAGATCTACATAACCACCACTTGGTTTTGATTCACTTTTTGTCAAGACTGGAAAGTCAAACAGAATATAATGCAGATGCGTTATATCAGTTTGCTCTTTCTTAAAGTTTGCAGTATAGTTTAGATCTTCAACCGTGAATGTGGTTGAAGGACACATGCTGTGTTTGCAATGGCAGATTTTTGTCATAGTTCTTTTGATCTGTTTCGGATAAGCTATTGTTGGCGGCAGTGAGCACTCAGAAGGACATTAAAGAAATGCGGAAGTCTAAGATTAAAGGCAAAGTCTTGAAAGCAATGCCCTTGCTTATAAGATAAACTAAAAGCATCGTTGCTTTTTTAAAAAGAGACGTGGGATCCTATAAACCTGTTCTGTTATTTTCCCACTATTTGACGAAAGAAAAATATTTTAAAAGTCCGAGTGACGGCCATAAAATCTGTAAAATTTCTTCGTTTTTCGCAAAGGTCAGTCTGGCATTTGCAGATTTTCAAATCTACTCAATTTCCACTCTGAAAGAAAATGAATTTTTTACACCGTGCATCTTAGTGTTTTTCAGATTTACGTCGAGTTTTATTTAATGGGCCTGACACATGCGATTGCTAAAAGTTGTGGAGAACCGGTTGTTTATCAGCAAATAGAATGACATTTGCAGGAAAGAGATCTAGCCAAACAAGTTATATTTAAACGTAGCCTACAAAATCATCGCATGTTTTAACTAACATTTATTCAACGTTTACCTGTGCCTGTGCTACATGTTCACTCAAAATTGCGAAGGCCAGCATGAATGAAAATCTAATCTGTCTACACATAGAGGGAAGGACGAAGAGAAAGTGTATTTTACGAGCGCCTCTGCGGACAACAGGTCTTATGTTTTTAAGCTTTATTCCGGCTGTTGGTTGCCAAATTGCCTTGCAGCCAGAAATATACGACCGGGATGATGTAAAAGTGAAATACGTCTTCAGCGGGCCAATTCTAGCTAGACAAAGCTTGAAACATCTCCAGGTTTTAGCTGCAGTCGAAGGCCTATTTTCGTGTAACAAATTTGCCTTACCCTTACATACAGCGATTTCGGCGAGTGCTTACTTTCACAAACAATTTGTGTTGCGAAGTAATGGTAACACAATCAGCACCCTTGGATATTGTTTTAAAGATCTATGCCTGCTCGTGTTGTTATTAAGACGGATAGATGTTGTGAACAGATGAGAGTTATGAGTTATATTTTTCGAACATAGCAAAAGTTTTATAAAAGCTAATGTTTTATCAAAGTTCTATCAAAGCTAAATAATTTCTGGCTGTTTCTCAGTCCGAACAGCTTGGCTCTGGAAAAACATTGTCTGAGCGGCACATTTATTACAAATCTCTTCTGAAAAGAGTCTATAACCATGCAGGGTGCGCAAAATATTGAAAAGATTTTACTATTGCCTTAAAAATGATCAACGTTATTGATAAGAAACAAATGTACGACAGTGTAATTCCGGGAAAAGAAAATGC
>JGI24021J15306_10002856_pt1 | contig 19070 bp, 12 predicted proteins | sample Ectturendosymbi1_FD_15306 | JGI IMG/M metagenome (IMG submission 15306)
CCGTTGCACTAGCGAAACTTGGCGTTCTTCCATTGTTTGTTCGCATCCCCATTAAGGAGCCGCAACACAGTTTTGATTTCTAAGCTACAAGGAGCATTTTAGGTCGCAACAAAGGTTCAAACGTTCAACCCGACTGTTGGTGATTGTGTCTGTTGCACGATTTGTTCTCGAGCATGCTGTTTCACGTATGATTTCCCATACGAAGCGACCATTCTTGTTCTTTATCATCGACAGGGAGAGCTGCCGACTGAATGCAAGAAACCTAAAACTTTGCAGACCTTGCAAACGCGAAAGCTCGGATATGTCCCTGGATTTTAGAAAGAAAGCTGGAATTATTCCATTCCTACTTTTTAGCGCAATATTTTAAGCAAACCGCGTGCTTTCTGGGAGTTAAATGCAAAGTGCAATGATTTGAATTTGATTTTGTCTGCCCTTTCGTTTGATTATATGCGACGTTCAGTGAATTACAGTACTTGATGGTCGTATTAGCTGCTGTTTTGATCTCTTGTGCTTTTTATTTTTTGTTTTTCTTCGCTGTTAAGCCATTACTGCAATGTTGTAGTAAGCCTGGAAGAGACGGCATTCTTGCAATATGTTTCTATTCCTCGACTGTACAAGCTTGTGACCCTGGTCTAGTTGCACCCCTTGCAAAGTTAGTTCTCCGTCGACCCAAAATCACTGTTGCTGTGTATTAATCGAATGAAAACAGAAGCACTATGGAGATTATCGTGTTTTTGCGCATGTATGCAGATCGAATAAAATGACTAAAATTCTTGCAATAAGACTGCTTCACTGGGCTGACAAAATTGGCATTAAATCATTCAACAGTGCGAGAAGTTACTTTTTCCGAAGGTTGCTGTCGGAAGTTACTTTCCCAAAGTTACTACTTCCATGGATTTGAGTTTGCCACTCTATATTTATTTTTCATAGAAAAGTGGAATGAAAAATTTGTGGAAACAGTTCTTCTGAACTAATTTATTTTGCATTAACTGATGTGATGACATTCAACGGCCGGACCTTGCAACAGTTTTCAGTAAAACCGCACATTCTATAAGATGTACAGGTTTAGTTATTACTTCCTGATAAGATCTAACGCTGAGAATATGGGTAGAGCATCAAATTCTCTGGAAAAATGCATCAAAAAGACAATTAAACATGAACAAGCGATTCTCTTCCAGTAGATACTGTGTTTAAACTCTCGACCTTACCAGGCCAGCCACACGCAGGTGTTCGTACCCAGAGACTGGTCATGTTTCCCCGCTGGAATATCGAAACATAGATTGTCCAGTCTTGATAAAATATACGCAGTGTCATAACAATTCGTGTACGTCTTGCTTCAGTTTTTCTAGTATGTTCGAGGTAGATGGTTAGTGTTGAACAGGTTTTTTAAGGTTTGACCTCGGTAACCGTTAAGACATTTTTAGAGATCTCAGCTATTTCATCTAAATACCGGAGATAGTCATAAAGCGAGGTTTTAGTGCATTTTGGTGGTGGTTATTCAATGATGTTCTACTGCATTTTGAGAGATCGTTTCGGTCCCTCAAAACACCTCAAAATTAACACCGGTGTTTGATTAATTTTTGAAATTACGAGCGAGTAGCAAATGTCGGATTAGCTTGAGTTGGTACAACTTCTGTCCTGGAAGAAGACGAGCGAGCGAACATACACCCAAGTGTCGACTTTGCAACCTGAAAGATGTAATTCGCACGTTTTGAATCATGAACGTGCGACTTGCGGAGTGATTACTGACACAAGCAATCTTTGTTTTGCAACAACTCTTCGACCTTACCTGTCTTCGTAAAGATAATGATGACTGTTCTGTTTGCTAATAGTGTTGCCACTTCTGATGTTTTACCATCAGATCTGATGCTTTGAGAGAAATTTCTGATGTCTGATGTTTTGGCGACAATCTGATGTTGACTGGGCTGTTGTCTTTTTTACCACATTTCCTCTCATTTTAGGATAAAAATAAGTTAGATTCATAATTTGTAAGCTTTTTCAATCAATCTCTCCCTTCATGTGTGGTTGGTTCTCATTCCAAATTGAAGAAGCTCTCTTCGCTGCTTTGAGAATACCTTTTTTCGTTGCGCATGACTTGCTTCTCCAGGTAATGACGACACTTCACTATATTTCGGATTCAGCGAGGTTTATCGCGCTTTGTTGGGTAATGGTAACAGAAGCATTTAGCTTACATGAAACTGTAACATAAAAATCTGATGTTATCAGGTGTTGAAGAATGCACCAATCTAATGTTATCGAGACTGAACCCAGTGGCAACACTGTTCGCGAAGTTGCATTTGCAGGCCTGGCAACTCATGACACAACATCGTGATAACAATTCAAGTTGGAACTAATAATGACAACGTATTGATGACTAAAAACAAGCAGAGCTGGAGGTCTTTCTTCTCTCATCACGAAGTAGGGGATGCTTGTTGTGAGTTACAATTATATCACAAATTTTTCAAAAAGCGGGAAAGAAAAGCATTTGCNCGTGACGAAAAGGCACGTTTGTGCGTTTACGGCTGTACAGCAACCCTGATATCGACGTACACCTAGCTAAAAATCTGAATCGGTCTCTGACTTTCTTATCTTTGGTCAAAATGTTAAACTTTCCATTGATTTTGTAATAGATGAACATGTCACTGAAGAATGTGCTTCACACTGCGGGCATAGGGAGGCAACCATTTTAATGTGTTGTGTTCTTGCACTAGGAAAATATGGGCGTCGCTAGCGCGGAGACCCGACACTTTGGGCCCTCCCATTTTCAACTGATGCTCTTACTGGCGGTGGGGTTATTATCTCTTATTGGGTCATTCGCTGATAATGATCGGTAGTTTTTGGTCCGCCCATAATCTTCTGCTTGGTCGCCACATTTCTAAGTTCGTTTCAGCCGTCTGGTATATAAGATCTGCGAAACGAGGTTATTTTTTCCACGTTGTTTTTTTTAGCTGAATTCAGATTCTAAATCTTCGTAAATCCGCATGGTAAGGTGCAGCTTCGCATTACTGCACTGATTTTACGTCCACTTACATCCTACTAGGCAGATTTGTGCAGTGTATTACTGCCTGGCAATCCTTTAGATCAAGGGTGTCAAACTGGCCTCCCTTTTTTGAAACGTCCATTAATTTTTGTGCTTTGCAAGTACATTTTCTTGCAGTTTTTACTTCAAAGCAATATTTCAAATTCACTCAGGTTCGTTTGGACATATTATCATTAATGTATTACGTTTTGCAAGATACAACTCCACAATAGTTGTGCAATTGCTTTCGATGCCAAGGTACGTAGTTTTACGTACGTGCTTGTATAAACAAACCAAAGCAGTGGCGCAACTGGAGGGGAAGGGAGACATCTCCCCCAGAGCAGCATTTTGGGGGTGCCAAATTGAGGTCGGAATGTTATGTAATAATTAGGGCAACCAAAAGTCAATAAAGTGAAAATTTTTCTGCCTTTTCAAAGCTTATGAAACGCCTGCAAACCAAATTTCACGCTGATACCATGAGCGACTCCAAAGTTATTAAGTCAAAAAAAAGTCAAAATTTATCATTAGGTCAAAATTTATCACTAGGTCAAATTTTCTTGCAGCTCGTGTTTTTTCTTTTCATCAATATTTTATTAAAGCTACAGCAACAGCTTTGATATGCGCAGGCTTGTCCATGGGAATGTCATTCCTATGGGAATCCCATGGGAAACGTCCCATGGGATTAGATGAGATGGGACAGGCATAAATTGCTATGCTATGGGATGGGAATGGGACAGATAAATATGTCCCATGGACAACCCTGTTGATATGGTTTTATACGTTTAGTTGAAATTTTTACATAATACTGGATTTTTTGCGACTTCTGACGCATTAATCTTGTTTTGCCCTCTACTGGACTAATTAAAGTACGCTCGGCTTGATAGTACTTTATACTAATGTAAAATCTTCTCAGCGACTTCAGCAGATTTATTGACACTGGATAATTCTCCTGTGCGTTTTGATTGATTTTCGTCTATGGTTTGTTACCTCTAGTTTCGTTGCGTCTTTCACACTTTTCATATTTGTTTCATTTCAACAGAAAAAAGATATTTTAAACTATCGCTTTGATGCTTTGCATTCAGCGTTTCAATTGCAAACATAGGAAATTGATAGATCAAAATAAAGTCAAAATTTGTAAATTACAAAATCAAAATGTTAAGTTTTTACGTCAAAACATTGGTTGCCCTAGTAATAATTACGAAATGTCAAATGTTAGCGGATGCTAATAATTACGAGTTACAAATTGTTGAATGCCAACCGCTGCTATCCAGTTGCGAAATCTCAACAAGATCACCAAGGTTCGTAAAGCGAGCAGTAATAGCGAAATTTAGTGACGTTTTTAGGTGGAGGTTCTGTCTCCAGCAATCGGGGCCCTCAAGTGGTTTGACTCACGCCTACGTCATAATACTTTCAGATAGCCAGGGTTGAGAATTTTCCTACTTCGCTCTCATTTTGTAATTGCGTTACAATGGGACGGGAATTCAACGCTCACAGTGGTGAGAGGCAGCGTACTTCAGTGGTTTTCAACCTTTTTGTACTGCGCCCCATTGAGCAACCCACCGTAATCTAACAACCCCATCTAAAACTCGAATAAAGCAAATGTAGTACAACTCTGTACATAAAATATATACTCGCGACCCCTCCAAAATGGTTAACGATCCCTCTGCGGTCGCGATCCCAGGTTGAAAACCAAGTGGCGTACTTATGTAAGCTCTAAAGCAGAGCTTCCCAACCTTTCTCTTACCATGCACCTCTTCAGCATTCCGACAAATGATCATGTACCCCTACCGCATTTCAACAGATAAGCATGTACCCCTTCAGAATTTTGACAGATGAACATGTACCCCTAAAACTCTTTATGACAAAATATTTTCTCATGATTATTCATAGATATATTTAACAATAAACATATAATGACTTCTGAAAATAATATTAAGTGATATGTGTATGAATATTTGAATTATAAACAACATGTAAATATATTTACCTCCTATTGCTAACCTTAAATGTACCCCTTTGGATAGGCAAATGTACCCCTGGGGGTACATGTACGATGTACCCCATGTTAGGAACCCCTGCTATAAAGCTTGACAATGCACCGTGATATGACACAATGTGTTAAACTGGTAATGAGGCTTACTTGCAGTGATTAAATTTGGTATGTATTTTTATTCTAGACAACGGAAAAGTAAAATTAAAAAAGAATGAAAAAGACATGGCGTCGTGCCTGTTTGCGCAAGATTTTTTCAGTTATTATCAGTAGTCTATAGTCACTTGGTACCTCATTGGTAGGTAGTGATTTTTGATGTGTACACTGTCTTTAACACTACAAGAGGCTGAAAATTCTCCCTGGGTGTTTTTTCTGTAGAGTTGGCCTGGATTTGCAATGCAAGGTGATTTAGGGTTTTTGACTTTATTGGTAGAAAGTGTCAGGGCAGTAGGCATATTCCAGAAGGTGCCTGAGCACATGCTTGACTTGACGTGCTCTCAGCATCAAATTAGGAACACCGTCGAACAGTGTTCCCTCTAAGCTGTGTGCGCGCGCACACAGCTTTCAGAGACTGCGCACACGCATGAATTACCTGCACACAGACACATTATGATGTTCAACGCATGAATTTACTGCACACAGACACATTATGATGTATCAAAAACAGTGCGCACACACCAAAAATTCTGCGCACACAGACTATAAAAAATTAGAGAACATTGCCGTCAAATATCATTTTCGAGTAGGCCTAGAGTTGTGAATTGTGTCAGAATTGAAACCGGTTTTAAAAGTCAAGCTCCAATTCGTGCTTGAGTTCAAATGTCAAGTCGGCCCCTGGATATTACCGTTAGCACCAAAATTAAGTGTGACTTTAATACTGTCCTATACGATTTAATTGTAGCGCATGTAGTAGCACCCAAAGTTTCAGCAAATCTTAAACTATGACGATTTGCACGTCATTGGAAAATTACTTCACGCCAATGGTAATCGATCGCAGCATTGTTCTATCAGTGACTGACGTCAAATACTGTAACTGTGTTGTGTATCTCCAGGAATAACAATTGACTGTCCTAAGTGATAAGGCAATCCTTTTCCTAATATGGATGTGCGATAGGATCACGTATGGTTATTTCTGTTCTCGATATATTGAGTCAATGCGACTGGGACAATTGCAGTTGGTAAATTGCAACGTTATTTTCAGACCACCAGCGTGGTGCGAAACAAACGTTATTTTTCGTTGAATGACTGCAAAGGGAAAATAATGCGGGTGAGATAAGGGCAGATTGCAGTGCATTAACAAACAGTGAGCTGAATGCCGTTACTTGCGTCGGGTTAAATATGTGCGTTTAGCTTTAAAGATGCCAGTGCTTCAGCAGTCATTCACCCCAATGGCATGTCACTGCAACATAGCAATATACGGAAGCCTCACAATTGGATCGTAGAAAGAGAAATGTCATACGTCATAACAGTCCGCGCCGCCGTGGAAAACGTGATGCTTTTTAGTTTTTACAGAATCTTTGTTGGGAAGAGTTGCATCACCCCCATGAATCACAGTCACGAGCCGCCACTGGTTATTATTGCTGTACACATGAATAGTTTCAAGTCGTAGGATATGCAAAATTCTTGCAGGAGACCCCTAATGGTAATTTTTTAGAACTCAGGGGGTCTCCTGCAAGCATTTTGCGGGACCGAGTTGGACTGCTACGGCACTGGCTGGACTTTTGTATTAGCCTGAGTGCGTACATCTGTGGACACATCTCCTTATTTCAGGCCTGCACAACATATGGCCCGGGCTTTCGCAATTGCAGAAAATGTTGCAACAGCCCGACTTCGGATATATAACTAATTGTATTTTCAGAACTTCTGTCAAACTACAACAAAATGAAATGGATTTTACGGCCCACGGCAAATTTATGTTGGTCACTTTGGCCTTTCGAGAATTCTGAGTTGTGCAGGCCTGCATTGTTTCATCCTCGTGCCCCCGAATTCCTGAATGCACCACTGGCCGTAACTAAATTAATGCTTACATGAAAAGTTTAAGGTTTGGGTGACGGCAATGCATTACTGGGCCAAACATCCCAACAGTCCCAGATCCAGGGAAAACAATTTGGGCTATACACCAAACTATGGCGCCCGAATGAAATGGCTCCCCTTCGCAGTATAACTGCGCCCCTTTCGTGGCTTTCAAAAATATATCACATGCAAATGAGGCAGTTATTTTGAATGTGCGGGACAAACATAGTAAAGATGACGCTTTTTGAGTAGTGCTTTGGTTGAAAAAAAAACTTAATTAATTTCACACAAATTCTACTGAAATCTTCAAATTTGATGATTTATTTTGGCTCTTCCTTTTTCAGCTAAACCCCAGGGACTAAGTCAGTACCAACCACTACGATTCTTCCGAGGGTCTCCATTCATAAAGGCAAATTATTAGCAATTAAAAGCTTCAGGTTTACTGCAATCTTCAGAGAAATATTCGACTGGGCTCTGCTTTCATGACTTTGCGTTAATTCGGACTTGCACCTATCTGTATTCAAGTAATTAGTCTACATCTACACAAAGGGGACGCAATGGAATCAATCAGCAATTATTTTACAGTAAATAGAAAATTGATTTCACACAGCTAAACCAGTGTGGGGTAAGGTAAGGTGACCTCTTTGGAAGAGGTAGCCGGATTTACATTTGCAGACTCCGACTCCTCTCTTTTTCTAAAATTTTCGAATCCGGTTCCGATGTATTTTCAAACATGAGAATCCTGCTGCTGTTCAAACTCCAAAAACCATCTCTGCAATCAAAAATAACATCTTTCCTAAACCTTTGTGTTCAGACCGTGCAGACACCTACTACTGCCGAAAAAAATCACTCTGGATCCGGGTCCGGTTTTTCCAAAATTTTGACCCCGGTTCCGGGTCCGAAAAAAAACGCAGAATCCTGCCAGAGTCGACTCCAGCACTCCGGATCTGTGGCCACCAGTGATGTAGTCGAGGTGGTAACCTCCGAGAAGAGACCGAGACCTGGCTCAAGCTTCGAGGCCGAGACTTCGTCATAAAAGCCGAGACCGAGATTCGAGACTTCAAATTTCTCTGATGGCAATTGAAGGCTGACTCCTTGAATAAAGCTGCAACAAGATATCTGGCATATTGCGAAATGCCAAGATAAAAAAAATTATTAGAAATTAATGCACACGGCCAAATAGTGAAAACGTTCTTTGTCACTTTCCTCTTAGGAATTTACAACCTCAAAGCTGTGGCCTAATTTACATATTCGTTGAAGAAATGCGTGAACATGAAAATATTGGCCGCGTTAAGATGTTCTACGTATTTTTCACTCGAAAAATGTCGGCTAACCAATTGAATATTGGAGGCGTTTGCCGTTGTTATGCTTCAATAAATTTGTTTTGACTCAGAAAAATTTGTTATTTTCTTATTCGTTAAAAAACATTACCAACCTTCTGCGTAAAGACAGGAGGTAATGCCGTTATGAAGCTCCCGTGTTCTGGCCCGCTGCTTAGTATAGAAGTATGTTATTTGAGAACGTGGAAAAGATGCGAATTATTATTATATTCTTCATTCTAAGCAACCACAATCGATTTAAGCGTGTGTACTTAGTGCAGCAGCAATAGTCAAGACAGCACAGTAAGGGGTAATTCCTCAGGAAAGGTTGCTTTCAGTCCTTTAATTTCTGCCCAGGTGTTTCTTTGTTTTAAACGCTTGCTAATGAAGTAACAAACTTTTAACAGTTTTTTGTACCACTCACCTGTTTAACTACAATTTTATTTTTTAACGTTAGGCAATAAGCTTATATTCTGCACTGACACTCAAATTACTTCGTCGCATATTTCGTCTATTTTTGGCTAACAAACCTTTGCTGTTTGTTGTAACACACACTACCTACAAATCCTACAGTGCACAAAATTTGCTTCAAGTAGTCTCGGCGTAAATTTAGATTTATATCGAGACTAATCCGGAATATCATTTGGAAACCCAAAAAAATGAATTCTGATTTTTCGACTTGCATTTAGTGACCCTTATGTCACCGGCGCATCAAGCGCTAGTAAACAAGGGAAATATATTCCGGATTAAAAATTTATTGCAATTTTGAAACAAAAGCACTGACAGAATTTCTGATGAAAGTCGAGCTCTGTGTGATAGAAAGAGAAGGCCTCCTTTGCTGAATTTCCGCTCGACGGGAGCAGAGGCGGCAGGGAGGCCCGTAGCCAAGGGGGCGTTCGGGGACAATGACCCCCCACATTTTTGTGACCCCCAAATTTTGTTGTACCCAGAATATTTTTATTAAAACATACAATAAAAACAAAAATATTTTCCACCATAAAAATGTATTTTGCATCTCCAAACCTTAAAACCTGGCTACGGGTACAGAAAAAAAACGACAGGGAAGTATGCACAAAGTAGGACGTTGGTTGCAGTTCTTTTTCCAAAAACGTAAGCCGTCGGTTGGAACCTTCTGTTCTTGAACCATTGTCATAAATCGTAAAAACTGCCTTCTGGTGGAAAGCTTTGGTATTACTTCTAATCCCGTTATTTATAAGCATGGCTATACTTGTATATTAAACCAGATCTCGAAACTTTGCTGGGAGGGCTTGCTTCCTCACTCTCATCCGAAGATATGATTGAGCAACGCTCCGTTACGGGATTATCACAAGTCAAGCAATCTGCTTTCTGGATGATGAGCTCTAAACAGAAAGTTCTCGGTGTCAATCAGTGTAATAAGCATAAGTCATTTTGTCACCATCTCAATGTGCATTAAAAATCTGTACAAAAAATTAAAGCTGCAGTATGGTGTTAGCATTCTTCCCATTACATTTGCGATTTTTAGATTTTTTCATACGCAATACATGCTGAAACAGCAGAGTCTATCAACTCACTTCCAATCATTTCTTTCCATTCAGGTCGTGTTTATTTTATTGATTCCGTACCAGAATCGATATGTACGTCCATATCAACCATTCTTAATGAAAACCGTGTGTCCATTGTCACAGCAATCAGATATACTTTGTTGCTGAAAGGTGCTTGCAAACAATTATACTCGTTTATGTTATCTACAATGCGGCAGTTCTGAAAGATTTCTCGGATGTGTTGCACCAACGATGTCAACAAAGACGTAAGGAGCCGCATTCGATCGCCCTTTGCTTTCAGTTGACTGTGCAAGTCCAGATCCGTCGGAATCACAAGACCTATAGTCATGCAGTGATCTGAAACATCAGAGACGGCGAGTAAAAGACTGATCGACAGGTTGATAGAAAAATTGCATGCGTTTCACCGCTGTAAAATCGCATGCTACTGCGATGCCTCTTTATTCTCCACTTTTGTCTATTGATTTCAGCCATAGTGTTCACTGGAAGTGAGATGAATGCTTTGCGATGATCCGAACTCATGGAAATCGGTCAGGTGAGTAAACCAAGAGTTGTTCAACCATGACAAACGCATACAAATCAAAGCAAGGTTTGCTTGGAATTTGAATAAATATAATCAGGGAAAAGCCAACGACAAATTTCCATTCTTCATCAGAGAATTTAAAAATATGTTCAACGCAAAACGTTAGGCGTTCAATTAACGCTTTAAGGCAGGGGTGGCCAACCAGTCAGAGACCAAGAACTACATTTCTTACTGCGTTACCGCAAAGAGCCACATCATACACACAGGCACACATGAATATCACCCCATCTCATTCCTCACTCAAACACATACCTTTGCTCAGCTAGATTTAATGTGAATATCAAACACCAACATGATATAATGACAGAAATTTACAAGCCATTTATTGGTTTGCATGTTACTTACTGGGACGTCTGGCATTCTTTGTCTTGAACAATCTTCTTCATATATGGTTTGTATTCCGTTGTTGCCAATCGATAAATACGGTATTTACGTAAGAGCCGCATGAAACCGGGCAAAGAGCCGCATGCGGCTCGCGAGGCGCGGATTGGCCAGGCCTGATCTAATGATACGCCACTGAACTCTACGTATCCCCAGTCCTGAAATCTGTGAGCAATTGCTTACGGTTGAAATCCTGAAGGACTAAGGCAAGTGCAGAGAAATCCAATATTATTTAGTGACAAATTATTTTGGATTTGCCACTAAAGACTTTGTAAAACCCACAGCGGAAGTAAGGCAGTAAATCGCATCACGAAATGCGACTTTTAAGTCAGTATTTTTCGCAGAGGCAATAAGATTGAAGCGACTCAATCAAAGGAAAGAAGATCACCTTACCAGCCTAAACCGACTTGAAGAAAAAGGGACCTGTTCAGACTTTCCTTTGGAGATAACAAATAAGATACTAACAAAGGCATCATAACGGGAAGAAAGACTGATTCCCCAAAATGTGACAAGAAAGATGAACCAGAGATTTGGACCGCCTTTCTGCTTACGCATCCCATTACTAATGCCGCTTTGTGTTGTGTCATCGTCACGTTGTTCCTAACTATGGTTTTACTGCTCTGTAATTGGTGTCAAATAGTTTTTCAGTTGTAGCGAAAGTAAATATTTCAGAACAGCGTTTTTTCAGTTGTTACTTGTCGCAACTTGTGTTTTGATTTTTAATTGTAGCCTTGAGTTTGATTGCTTCCTCTGTACTTGTTTGAGCCTTTCAGCGTTTTACTCGTAAGCAATTCCTTGCAAATTTCAGGACTAAGGATGTGTAGAGCTACGTGAAATCGATTACGTATCAAACATTTGCTGATTGGTTCGACTGCGTCACTTTTGCGGAGACTAATTGCTTAACCGTTGAAAAAATTGTTTGGTGGGGAAAACAAGCTTTGTCTGCATTTCAGTAGTGTTCGTGTTTGCCCAAGTTCTTTCCACTTTTTTCCTTCAGAAAGGCAAAAACTGTCCTTTCTTCAACGAGTGTAAATACTACTGCTTCACTACTCAGCTTTAGTGGACAACAACATTGTAATGAGTGGGGGCGGGGACAAATGCCACCGGCGCCAACGAAGGTCACGCCGAAAAGAGTTGGGCATTTGGAGGTCGAAAAAGGACGAGCTAGTGCTTACATAAAATTTTTCAACCATGCCAATGGATAATTTGCAGACGACTTTGGAGCAAGCCCGTCGCCAAGATTTCGCAGCAGGGGGGCAAAAACCACAAGGGCTACATTTTTCAAATACAATATTGGATGCATGCAGCAACCGGGGGGCCAAACATGAAATATGGGCACAGATTTTAAATGGGGACCGGGCACCACTGGCCCCCGCCCCGCTGACAATATTCCTGGTTTGCAGTTATTTCAATCTTATTTATTTATTAACAAACAGTCAATGATGTTAGGCCAAAGCCTGAAGAAGTTATTGGCAACACAAAGATTAACAACAAAAAACGACGCACATAAACACACAAACAAAAAAGTACAAACAGAAAACATGGTAGATGGTGAGGTTACGTTAAAAGGATGGGTGTTCGGACAAAAACAGACACGTCTGCTTAAAAAGGCATAAGGACGGATTTGTAGATAGTTTAGGATGTCCAAAGAGAAGCATTTTGATTAGTTCAGTGTGATTTAATGTGGTAAATTCAGAGTGGGAAAATATATTTTCTTCGACAAGAACCTTAAAAACATTTGTGATCAACGTTTGGCGTGATGTATAGGTGGAGGGACATTCAAGAAACATGTGAACTTCAGTTTTAATAGCACCACATTGACAGATCTCATAGTAATGGCCATCTATGATCAATTTTTTACTATGTTCTGAGCGAAGCATACACAAGATAACAGTTGTGATTGTATTGCAACCGTGCAAATGTCAAGCATTAGTTTTTTTGGTAAGGAATAAATCTGATACTTTGTAGCAGAATTGGCGTGAACTTAAATTATGAAGGGCAGTGGGTAGAGAATTCCAGAGTTTTGAGCCTTTATGGAAAAAAGAATCATGTAGGGAATGTGTTTTACAGGAGGGTAGCTGAACATTCGTATGGAAACGTGAAGAGTAGTCGGAAAGATTTTTAAAAAATTTGGGAGCAAGTGGGGATATGAAGGATGGTCATGGTCCAAAAAGGATGGTACGAAAGGCTTTAAGAATGTGAAACTGACGACGGACAAACAATGGCGTAAGACCTAATTCTTTTAGAATAATCTCGTGGGATGTGGTCCTGAGACAACCGAGGATAAGTTTGCTGCAGCAGTTTGAACGCTTTCGAGAAGATTGGAGTCAGTAGTCGTACAGATATCATAAATAATATCACCATAATCAAAGATGGGCAAAACATATGCACGATAAAGTACAAGAAGTGAATACCTGGGAAGAAAGTCTTAATCTTTTTCAACGCGTTAATTATTGACATAGCTCTGTGATGCAAGGTTGAGATGTGCAAATGCCAAGTCAGTGACCGATGAAAAAAAGCTCGAGATGCTTGTGAGAAACAGTTTCAGTTAGTGCTTGGTTGCAGAATCGTAATGGACGATGAAGAGATGGATGATTTTTAAAGGTAAGAACATGGGCTTTGCAGCATTGAAAGAAAAACTCCACAAATTGAACCACATCAGTTGTTCATAAGAACTATTGCCTTCCTTTTTCATAGCTTTACAAACTGCTTCAGAAAAACATAGCGCCACACAATTCATCGCACCTTTCCGTTTCAAATGTGTTTGTGGATAGCCCCTACTCTTAGAACACCATTTTTAGCTTAGTAGTACTGAAAAGTTGAAAACTGAGAAATGTGGCAGCGTTAGTTTAATTTATCAAAACAACAACTACAACCGCTATAAGGCGCTTGAGTGCCCCAAACTCCCAGGCGCGTGACTTATTTCCTGTTACTTCGATTCTGTCCTGCAAGCATGAATTTCTCCACAGAAGTTAAGCCATCACAGATTTTGTAGAGTTCGAAATACTTTCAACCTTGGGCATAGCAGAACTGCCAAAGCGCAGCAGTGCATTTAAACCCGACACCCTGTGACCTACGCTGGAACAAGACAGCGCGTTTCGTGAAACCACGACAGCAAAAATGAGCATATATCATGCATCGTACACGTTAGCCACAAGCACGTGGAGCAACATAACCCAGAGTGAGCCACAAACCAAGGTTTCCAGGTTGGCCTTTTTAGGCCAAATTTTAGAAACCTGACCTTTTTCCAAGTTGGTTGGCCTAGAAAACTTCATTTGGCCTTTTTCTAGTCTCGTCTCAAGTTGGTCGGCCTTTAAAAATTCATTTGGCTTTTTGGTTGTTTCACACTACACAATTTCCTCTGTAGAAAAATATTTGCTAATCCGTTTTTTGGGCAACACCCTTGCAAAATTTTTTGTTAAATGCTGTATTAGACCGACGATCACGATCTGATGTTTCCAGAGATGACTGGATTTATGTTTTTCAAATCAAAATCTGATCCAACTATTTTATTTCAAAATCCAATCCAAACCAGAAAAGTGACAGCTTCAAGATCCAAATCCTGTAACCAGTAAACCCGCGCGTGCCAAAATTTTGGCGCAAAATAGCGGTCAACATTTTCGCCCATACCTCGCCACGCGATTGAGCTAGAGTTGGTCAATCGCTCAAAAGATCGAAGTAGACTTGCACTTCCGATTTAAGAAAAAATTGGGAATATTCAAATAACCATCCTTTGTACGCAGGCTACAAGGTATTAACTACGTTCTAATCTACACAAGGCTGCTTTTGCGAATCATGCTGAAACAAATAGCTCGGCTTACAATGCACGTAGTCAATAATTTGTTCAGAGGGTTTTCACATGAAACACAGATCAGCTTAATCTTTCTTTGAAAATCTGAAATGATGCATGAAAAATTTTGGTGGGGACAATTGTCCGGTTTGCTCCCCCTGGTTGCGAGCATACTGTGAAGCAACTGCAAGCGATTTAGTTACTGTGGACAGAGATAACCCTTAGTTTTGTTTTTTGGAAATATACAAAGAGCAACTCAAACTATCATTATATAGTTGCAATATTGGGGTTGCCAGCTGCTGACCCAACGATTCCAAATTTTGCACAAAAATTTGCTGGTAAGGCTGAAATCCCTTAAAACTTATTTTCCCTACACCACGGGCCACAAACCTTTTTGAATGTGAGAGCTTCGTCTTGTGTACGAATCAACGTGATGCACATTTCTGAAATAAAAAATTTGCTCAATTGCCATTAATTATTTTAGTATTAATAATTGATGATATGCGTCAATGTGAAGACATTTATCATGCTGATTTTATTTTTAGAACAGGTCCGCGGGCGACTTACTTGTTCCTTGCGGGCGACCTGGTGCCCGCGGGCACCACGTTGGTGACCCCTGCTCTACACATTTAAGTCAAACGTATCTGCTACGGTAAGTATTAAATAGCAAATTTTCAGAGGATGTGATCTACAGATGGTCTACAGATGGGGAGAAGTCATATTACATAATAGCGTGTTTTGTCCCAACCTACAAATTCTGAATTTTTTGTAGAGAATTTGCATTAAGAACTGAGCACGTTGGTCGTAGTTTGAATTAAAAAAGGCAGTGACTTCCTTATTGCTGGATTCTTTTAATCTCTTCCTATAAAGAAGCAAGAATGCGTCTTGCTAGTAACAAACAAAATAAAAATCAAGCTGAGATTTGTAAAAATAACTGCTTTACTGCTTTATTGGGGCTTGCTTTAAACTTTTTAGTAATGCTAGAGATGACGTTGGTATTTAAATGCTTTAATCTAATATTCATTTGTGTCTTGAAAATGCGGAAAGGTGTTTAGATTCAGGGTTTCGGTATACATGAGTAACACAAAATCTACGGGGATGTTTATTCATGAGGAAAAAACATGAACACCTGGTGAACAATTTGCAAATTTTTTACTAAAGTCTAAACTACGATGTGGGATGTGGAGGTACCTATTTCTGGAGGCCTGTGTGTGGACACACACAACGTACACCCCTAAATTCGATATTGGGTAAACCCAGTGGTGGGTTTACGGGGAGGCGATCGAGGCACTTGCCTCGCACCCCCCTTTTAGTGACCGCACTCGAGATGTTTCGCGTGTAAATTTTCCTAATTTTTGGTGAAAAATTATTATCCACTTGTATGTAGGTACTCTGGTTTCAAAAGGCCACAAACAGCAATAAAAATGTTCAGGTACTCTACTTTCGAGACGACCTCCAACAGCAAATGCAATGTGTAGGTACTCTGCTTTCAAAGGGCACCGACCAGCATCTCTAACATGTAAATAAGAAAAGCTTCAACCCAACTGTTCTGAAAAGACCCTATCAAGTAAGAGCAAAAATTCATACCAAATGGTAATTTGTCTCACTGTCAGAGAATGAAGCTTCTCATAGTGTGGACGACTGTGAAAACAGGGCCCCTGCTTTGAGAGCATATGCAGTGCATATGACATCCCAAGAGTTTTCGTGCGTTCTAACATATACCTGTTTTGTACTCCATTAATCTGTATCACACTAATTTGCCTTTTTGACTAATCTGTTGTAACTTGCAGTCTAATATTCTTTATTTAATACAGCATTTTTAGTCAATGAACACTGGTAATATTTACAGACCAACACAGAGCTCGCCAAAGATTTCCCGCCAAATTTTTCGGCAAAACTAACACTAAACCTAACCACTATTCGAAATATTAATACTCGAACTAGCCCTACCCCCATCCACTAAACATGACCCCTCATGCGGCATAGAGAAGTGCATAACATCGTGGTAGAAGTTGTCAATGATGAAATGCGGTAAAATTTGTCAAAGTCTCCAAATGCGTAACGGTTGTGAAAATTTACAGGAATACTCAATTTAGTCTTTTGAGGAGCCCTTGTTAGTATGGATTTGTAAGCAAATGTTAGTTTGACATTCCATTTACAACAGGATTTTGTATAACTATTTTTTAAATTGATTGTGCACTGTCAACCCAGAGTGAGTGCTGATATGAAAGGCCTCTACCAGCAAACTGAATTTTGAAGTGAAGTCCAGTCACAAAAACTTTCCATAATGTAAATAATGTATGAATTATATTTAGGTGGTTGATAGCTCTCAGTGATAGTTTTATGCTGAACGATATTGCATTTGCTTTGTTTCGTTAGTACTATTGTTTCGTGTCTAATGTGGCTGAATTTTTGAAAGTTTGCTGTGGTAGACAATTATTAATTTTTATGATCTTTGTTATTCATAGCCTTGTCCCTTTCTAGGCTTGATCAAAAGGTCTTACCGCGGTTGGCTGAGTATGATTACGTCATCAGAGGGCCCTTTTTTCAGCCTTGCCTCGCCACCCCAACCCTAAGTCCACCGCTGGGTAACCCATACTAAAAGCGACCAGTTGTCTCAAGCAAACAGACATGTCAATTTTAAAAGCATAAATATTCTTGCGTTTCTTCACTGCGGTAAGTTTGTCAGAAAATTAACCCATTTTTACATGCGCATTAAAGCGACGCATCGCGTGCCTTGCTTAGTTTGAGAACCCACAACTACCTGGAATCTCTTGGCAGTTAATGAATCATTGGCGAAGTATCGGCGTTTACTGCAGATCTTTCGGCAAAGTGAGCGGTTCTATTGGTAACGAGCCTTTGGCTATTGCAACATGAAGTAACTATATCTCTTTGTCACTAAATACGTTTGAAACAAGACGGTAAAATATTTGTAACTGCAAATACCGTGATACATTTTCAGTGGTGTCTATTCATATTATGCAAGAGCCTCGATTCGGCTTAATAAGTAACCCACAAATCGTTTACAGCACATGCTTGTCACTGCAAACAAGCATTCACAATGTGTGCCCAACAACAAAGCATTTATGTGATTTGAAAGGGTTGCTCAATGTTCGTATGTTAAAGGTCAACATCGCATTATTCCATCTGATGGAAAGCTTTGCTCTACGAACCACGGAATCTCGCCACACTGTAAAGGGCCAGTCAGCATACAAAGGTAGACTTAAACAAGACTTTACATCTGCACAAGACAGAATAGAAAACTGCGTTAAAGCAGATGTTATGGCTTTTAGGGTATCAGTTGAATCCGGTTTCACTAGAATTCATATCCCAGCAATGAATGAAAAAACAACAGTTATTGCAGAAAGATAACGAACTAAGTTTATAGGCGTTGCAAAAATGGGTATCCATGATTTTACTGACAGTGTTAAGGACAGTGCGGAGTTGCAGTTTTTATGTCCATCACTGAATATGCAAATAATCGATTTTGTTTGTCGTGTCGGCTGAATGGAATGTTCTTCCTGATTGCCACAAACACAGTTACTTCATTAATTTGTTCTGGTGTTTGTTCATTTTACCAGACTACAAAAACAATTGAAAGCTTATAGACACACATATCGACTAAAAAAACAGATCTGGGTGGAAAAAACCCTCAGTGGGAGGCCCTGGTCACATGCGGCAAAACGCCTACTACCGTAACTTGAAGTGAACATTTGACGTTTTACTGCCGTGTTATTGTTACGCACTAACGACCAACAGTACAACAATCCGTTAGCAAGTTTCGCAACATGCCTCTGCAGGCAAAGGGAGCGAGCATGAGCGAACTGCGCTAAGCGTGTCGGGGGCCTCGTGGTCACGACTTTGCCCCAGGACCGTAACCAGGGTGGCGCGGTGGGGGCGACCCCTCCTAAAAATTTTTTCGCCCACCCTGGAAAAATCTATTGGACATAGTTTAAAAATATTGGACAGAGTTAAAAAAATTTCGGCCCCTCTCAGAAAACTCTTCGCCACACCTGGTGTCCCAAGCTGGTTACGGTCCTGCTTTGCCCTGATGGGCCTCGCGTTCATTTATCCGGCCCTGCCTACATCGCGCTCATTTATCCGGCCCATGCGCGCAGACGGCTGTTCAGATAGCCAGATGGGGTTGAATGTGTAGTTAGAAGAGTCTATTTTGGAGGTTGTCCCAAAACAGAGTAGTGTAGTTAGTGGATTATGGATGTTAACCTTGCGTCTAAGTAGGCCTTAGTCAATATTTGTTAACACTTGTAGGCGATTTGAGATACAAAATGTTATTAATCTAAACATGTGCCATGCACCAGGAGATTAACAGTCGAGACATCAGCAAGGTTTATGCATGCGTATTTCGGCCAGTAAAAAGCCCAATGCGCACGCTTTATAAGCATATTTCACTTAAGCTCATGGTAAAGTTTATCA
>JGI24021J15306_10002857_pt1 | contig 19070 bp, 14 predicted proteins | sample Ectturendosymbi1_FD_15306 | JGI IMG/M metagenome (IMG submission 15306)
AAGTGTCTGTAACCCTGTGATTCCGCCGGCTTCAATGCCTTGTACTACGTTCTGTACTGTCTGTTTTTATCAACCTGCGTTCTGCAGAGTGTGTGTGCTCATACTATGGACTTCGTGTCTGCTCATAAACAAATAAATTAAATTATGTCCCCTCCAAAGGTGGGCAAATGCGCAGAACCACCAGACCATTTGCGTAGTGAAATCTCATCTCGTGCACTTGCAACATTCCAAGTCATTGAAAAAGCATGAAAATAAGATGCTATTTGAATTAAATGCGTGGTTTGTTCGTATTGTCGCAAGATGTTACACTTATTCTAAAATCTCACAAAGTTTATAATTCATTAAAACTCTGCTAACTCAGTCTTTAAAAATCCATGCTCACTAAAACAAACATTTGCTCACTGTAAAGTTTTCTTACAAGGAAAACACTGTATGCAACTGTTGCCGTAACATCGGACATTTTCTTTTTTGCATACGTTCATTTGCGTTGCAGCGCAAACAACCAGAAAAAGATAAACAAAATGTCGACTTTGCCCCCCCCTGGAAACATTTCTGCGCACGCCTATGCCTGAACAGTGCAAATCGAAATGATACGAAAGAACGAAGTTGTATCAGAACATGGTCTATTCCACATTGGTTCTGAAATGAAGCACCATGTCGGTATTTTCACGTCCCCATTGGTAGGCAAGGTATTATATTTTTAAGCGATTCGTTCGACGGGCGGCAACCGACCAGGTATCTCAGCCAAGTTTTCCAGGTTAATCGTGGAATGTTATGTAATTTCAAGCAGTGAGCACCAAAAGTTCAAATCATCTGATATTTACTGTGCTGTAGACTTTCTACTGTACAGGGCAGTCCCGTCGCCATGGGGGTCTTTGGTGAGCTTCACCTCCCCAAATTGAAATATGAAACACTATCATTAAGAGTTGGTCAAATTTTAGAATGTCAAGCCCCCTGCGCAAACGTAAAGCACTCTCTTAAAAGACTTTCTGGCGACGGTTCTGGTACAGCGAAAAGTACGTCTCTTGCTATGCACCAGGGGTCGGCAACCTTTTGGTAAACGTGTGCCGATTTAAGGTTCCAAATCATTTAATGTGCCAGCTACATCCATATTTTTGTACAAGTCAAGGCCAATAATACTTCTTGTGAATCATAACAAAATTTATATGTTAACCTTGGAGCTTCTGCGTGCCATTGGAAATTGCTTGACGTGCCAAGTGTGGCACGCGTGCCGCAGGTTGCCGACCCCTGCTATACGCTATTCTGCTGACCTTGCCCATCACTATACCGGACGCAAGTAAACAAAAATTTACCACAAATGTGTATGCAATAGCCACCGTGGTATTCATGACGTATGCATGAGATCCCGCAGGTTAGAGAAACTTTCCATCTTGTATCCTTTAATTTCGATCGATTTTCCGCGTTTCTCGACAACCTGCTCATTTCAAAATTACCAGACAAACTTCAGATCTTCTGTTGTTTCGATTGCACAAAAAAAAGATAACACAATTTTCGTTTACACAGTGTACACAGGCAGTACCAAGTGCACCAAAAACTGTTCTGGGACCGGAACCGTAACTCATGCCGAACTTGAGGCATGTTTTCATGCAGATGCGCCTGACACTGAATACAATGGGGCACCGTGTAGAAACTCTTCTGGCCTCATTTTGCTGCTTGGATTTCTAAGACGAATGCATCGAACTCATACGTGTCTTGCTGGTAGTCTTCTAACTGCTTGGTCAAATCCAGCTACAAAAAATAATACCGTTATAACCAGTTGTGAAACATTTGTTATTCGAAACTTTTATTTAGCACATGGACGTTTGCAACCCAGTTCCTTTCAAGGGCCCTTGAGGTGGCGTTACAAGTACCGGTACGTTTTAAAGTTATATCTTCCTGCATTCTTGCAATGCCAACGGTTCGCCAAAGCGTAGGGTAGGGCCGCTGACGAGTGTGCCAAACTAGCTGTTTTCTTGCAAGCCACATATTTGAAGGTTGCTACATTTTTCGCGGAAATGTGCTGTTTCAGACTGAGTTCATTTTGTAATATCAACCTAATGTACTCATGCATTGCCCATAGTAATTGACCAGAAGCAGATTTCACAACAACAGGTACATCTGTTGCCTCCATCCATTCATGTAAGTCGACATCAACATGATCCACTCACGGTTGAAGTGGACAAGAAGTGTGAACTGAACTACTAAAAATATGCTTTAATGACAGCTTTAATAAACAAAGGAACTCAACTAAATCGTAACACAGAAGTACTATTACTAGAAACCCACACAACTGACACCTGCAGAGCAGTGAATCGCGATCGCGCAACCAAGAGGAACTGTTCACAGCAACGGGAACGTCACGACCGCGCAGGCCAGCGCGCAAGCGAAGCCTGCGGCGAAAGATTTTGGTCACGCAGCACCAAACGACAGAGGCGTTGACCATTATTACGAAGTGGCGATACGAAACCTCCAGGATACATAGATCTGCTTCTGCACAGTTGCCAGTACCACGCTAGCTTATGTTTTACAGCAGCAAATGTTACATTACAGGAAATACGCTTGCAGTTAACACACAAAATCTTCGCATTTCTACCGGCGTGGAACAAGATGATACACAATAACTAACATTCGAAGTATAAGGAGGCATTACGTGGTCAAAAACTTTCTGCTGAAACGTCTCTCTTACACAGATAGGACAACAAATCCCACTGCGCAACTCAAGACAGCAGACCATGTATACATCACCGTGCACAAACAGGACGTTGTTGACACATTGATATCCGAAAACCCTATTTGACAATAAATTAGCTTTAAAAGATTCACAAAAAGCGCAAACATAAATAAATGCACATACATACACATCTATGCAAAAAGAAAAATTTGGAAGATTACATACATACATATATTTGTATGTAGTAGCCTTCCAAATTTTTTTGGTTAAAATTTAAAACTATGCTTTGCAAAAATTTCCTCTCCGATGAACCCATTTAAAGTTTGGACAGGTATGTGCTGGGATATCTGCCTTTGGTATGAAATTATAAGTTTCAGCAATAATCAGCATGCGCTTATTGCAATGTAGCTTAACTGTACGCATTGCTCTGCCAAAGTATATACTTTCCCTGTAGTTCAGTCCTCTTGCTACCGAAGTTTGTGTCAGAATTGCCCACAATTTTTGTCCAAGCGGTAAACATATAGGTATAAGCAATACACGCAAGAAACGTGAACTTCTCGCATAAAATCTGCAATTGTCAAATCTAAGTGCAATACATATCTTGTTAGATAAAATTGTTTTCGCATCAAAGCACCATCAGCACAGTATCTCATACTCATTTTTCACTTGCACATTTTGAGCGAAATATTTAACTTTCCGTTTGTTACGTTTTTAAATATTTGAAATCGTCTAAAACCTGAACTATATCTTGTCAAGATTATTTTCGAGTTTGAACAGCAACGTCTGCTTTTTGTTAACGTCATCCTGTTGAACAGAAGCTGCAACCATACAAAAATATTAACGGATCAACCATTATTGATTTTTAAAGTTCTATAGCAATCGTACCAGGGTTTCGTCGTTTTCTGTTCCATTCTGTTCTTTAAACATAACAAGTTCAGGTACGTGTTCACATTCCCTGTAAAACGTTCCAAGGTCAGTGACGGAATCACCTCTTCCGAAAGCTGGATTCTGAAACAGCACATTTTCTGAAATTAAAAACTTAAAAAAGGCAACATAATTTTGGTCCAATCACTTTCACCAACGCTTACCTATAAGTTCAGGCCGTGGTGTCTCTACAGCGAGTAATGGGCGTGGCTGCAAGAAATGTGGTTGCTTGGATGTAGGTTTGAGGGGTCTGGTGTGTGACTGATGCGTTCAGTGCGAACTAGTTACACATTGAGTTTTAATGAAAAGAGAAAGCCGCTTCGCATGGGAAAAGGGCAGCTGGCCGGACGCCTGTTTCTACACCACCTGCGACTGACAAGCCATGTCCTAAAATAAGGCCGGAATCTTTCATAGCCTCACGATAATGAACTCTACGACAAATTACGGGAAAGCGCGATCGGGGAATTTTTTGCACTAACTTCAAGATCCAAAAGCCCATTAAAACAACATAACGGCACATTCAACGTAATCCTTATTTTAAGATACTAACTTTACCCACTGAAGAGTAAAGAGGTACAACCTGAATAATGCAGTATAATATTGAAAACAAGGGCGAATGGTATCGGTACCAGCCCATCCACCAAGCCGCAACATCACACGAAACAAATGAAAAAAAAGCGTACCAGGTCTACCATGACGAAGTCATCGGAAGCATATCTGCTTCCTTTCTCAGTGCTTGAGCTGTCCACGCTTGCTTCGGACGACAAACTGCTTTTGCTCTCGCTCAGACGAGCAGTTGGTCTATTTTTCTCGACGTTTCTTTTCAATGAAAACAGAACATGAGGGTGATTTCTGTATCAAACTGTTTGTACAGACAAAGCACCATGCGCGTATTTTTCGACGATAGATTGCATTTGCGCCTCATGAATACTTGAAATCGCATCTGTTAGACAGTTACACGCGGTCGTTCCTTGAACATGCCATGTGCCCACTACACCAGCTGGACTGATGAGGACGCTCAGGTTCTCGAAACAGCTCACAAGATCAGTAGATAACTTCTGCTTTGCTACCTTATGAACCTTAGCTACGAACTAAGGTACTAAATGATGCTAATTAAAAAGATACGGTAACGTGTTAAAAACAGTAAAGGAAGAAAACAGATTATTTTCTTGCTCAAATGCCCAAATTTTCCGAAATAACAGCAGAAATTGACTTCGTATGATTCACCTTTGCGTGGCGAACACAGATCTGCTCAGTACACATACAAAGTGGACTGGGTTCCTTGTCCCATTTGCTTCCTAAAATTCTTTGCAGAGGTATTTAAGGCACAGGATAATGATAATAAGTTTCTCATCGTACTATAGCTCATTTATTAGCATCAGTAAATTTAGTTGGTTATGAGAAGCAGAGCTGAAGTTACTGGGATGGACCACAAAAATGATGACTGAAGTACAAGAGCACAAGAATTCAAAGAAATCCAATACCTAATGGTTAGGACAAGCTTTTTAAAAAAAATTTGAGCACAGACTGCGCCAGCCTGTTCTTTAAAAAGGCATTTCGACCAATCGTAGTTAAAATGCCGGACGGAAGTCCATTCAATTTTCTACTGTAGAGTTAAAAGTGCAACTGAAGTGCTCCCTGCTGTAATTACGCTATGCGCAAACTTACCCTCTGTCGGTGTCGGCATGTGCTGCGTCAGAGTCGCTTTTCTCCGAAGAATTATCATCAGAAGTATCATCGAGATTGGAATTGTTCAGCAAAGCACTAAACGGTGAAACAGCAGCATCTGCGTCAGCTACAGCTTTCTGGGCCAAGGCAGCAGTTTTGCTTCCAGAAACAAACGCGCCTGCTTGAAAAGGCAACTGTGAAGCTGAGTATTTTCTTCCTCCAGCAGAAGGTTGATCCCAACTCAAAGAACTTTTTGCTTGTTCGACGGAAGCAAGTGAGGTTTCGCGACTGACTGTCGGCGGAGACACTGCCTTGCCAGCTTTGACTTTCGTCACGTTTTCGTTGCTCCAGTGGCGATACGTGACGCCACATGAAGGAACATCGCCAGCATTGTCATTCCACGTGTCTGAGCCGCGGCGCCTATTTCGGGCGCTTTGTAGCGTTCTACTGACTGGATAGGTGGGTGAAGTAGCACTAAACCGACCGATATCGACTGTTGGAGCGGAATATCCTGAACGCATACAAATGATACGTACAAACACTCAAGCGCACAGAGCTGTGACATAAACCATACAAAGCTGAGGTTAATACAATTCGGCCAACGAAATCTTCAGTTGCAGGAAATGAACAAATGAAGAAAATCGCTCATGGAAAAACATTCTCTACAATACAACTGGCACAAGCTCAGTGTCACACAGCCCGAAAAAGCACTCCGACAAGGCACACACGGCTCAGCGTCCTGAAAAAGCTAACGGTTCTAAACAGATCTTTACGAGTATGGTTTAAGAAATTGGCGAACAATTTTGTGCTTATAACGTGGCGGTGAGGTGGACGTGCAAAGGGCCTTTAGTTTTACGCCTAATGCTTATCAAATACAGAAGCTCGCGCTTCTTACCACATTTCAATACTTTCGAAGTTGGATGCGGATCTTGGGATCTGACTGGCATCATGATGGGATTCGAAGGGTGGCGAAACTGTCCCAGGGAATGCGCTTGAAGACTACACCAAAGTTATCAAAATTAATTTGGAGTTTCATGATGTGGAACGACTAATTTACTTACAAACCTAGCGACACTCGGTACGCAAATAACTCTTGCTTCGAATTTGCTCAATAGAGGATGGTGCGGGAATCAAAACGTTATACAGTTGAACGAAAATGATAGAAAGATTAAACACAAACCGAAAGGAAAAATTTTAATAAAAGAAAACTTTCGCATTAGAAAAAAAGCAGCATTCTCGTTGTACACAGCCTGCAACATTCATACCTTTGGTTTTATGATTAAAATAAAAAAGGCTATACACCAACTCTTCGTCGGATTTTCAAATCACATGTATGACACACCATCTCTAATCCAAATGTACCTTCATGGTATACGGAATTCAACAACGATTCAAAATTATTTCCTACAGTAAACAAATTAATCAACTCTTTCGAGAAAAAGTAAAAAAAGTCCTTCAGGCATAAGTCATCGATAATTTCATTAAAATCCCGAAAGACTTGAAAGATTTAAGTAAATAAATACCAGACGACTTCACAGTTTTGCAGATCGCTTTTTGCTTACCCAGAGATGGAGCCACAACTGTGTCTGTTCCGTTGACTACCAAGGGGTTCAGGGGGTGTTCCAACAGTGAACATCGCACCGTGTCTGGCTTTATCCTGCACAAGAACAAACCTGTTCATCACACCTAGGTTAGTTCTGCCATGCATGAAGCATTTCATAAAACTTCATAGATAATTTTTCACAAGTGAAATTTCTAGGTTAAATGATCTCACCAGAAATCTACACTTCACCTTAGATATCGGAGAAATAGAGCACGAGGCTTCAGGGGCATAATAAACCGGTGACTGACTTCCGTATGTTGAGCTTGCATCCGAAGCTTCACTAGACCTGCAACCATTACGAACCGGCTTGTTGTGCAAACAACGGTATAACTCAGGAGGCAAGTAATTAAGACAAAATATCATAACACACACTTGGCCCTGGAAATAAAAAAAATCAATAATCGGACATGCGCAAAAATATTTGTATACATAACAACAATCTCTTCGGAACAATTTGTTTTTGTTTTAATTCGAAGTACAACGATGCCAACGTAGGCGAAAACATTCCCATGAAAATATCAAACAAAGCGAGCTTCGCGTCTCACTGGCTGCACGTGTGCATGCTACCCTATGAACCTTGCGCTGAACGTTCGTTAACCCTGTTGCCTTCCATATACTGTACACATGCACATGTAAAATCGATATCTTCGACCGCCGAGCTAATTTCGTTACAATCGTAACACATTTATGCAGTCAAGCGCAAACCGATGCCATAAAAATACTTTATCTTGGTCAAATGCTGATGCATGACCTTTAACAGCATACAATCTTAAGATCTTTCAACGAGTGACGTCCGCAATCTCAGCGATGTTCCACTGTTTACAGGTGTTCTCACTGAAGCGTCCCTAATTGACATCGCATCAAATACAAGCAGCTCCGCTTACGTTAACATTGCACAATTGACACCTACGTTCTGAACCTTGATGTCAAAGTATGGCACGGATGTGCTGCAGTTGAAGGGTTGCTGTGCGCGAAATGATCACTTTTCATCGGAAACAGCAATGGCGCTTTCGGAGTCCTGCATACAAAATTCCAGTAGTTAGCGACACGTGATGTTTCACTCGATGTTCCGGCAACAACTTCGAGTGCTTATCAGATTAAAACGAAGTCACGCATCAAGGTAGAGGTGAAGTTCTTTTTACCAATGATGTGACAAGTTATGATTGGATTCTACCCACACTATTCAATGAATTGCAATGGCTCGACGCTTGTTTTTTTACGACATACCTTGACTTGAAACACAAATTTTTGAACTGTCCGCATTCATAACAGTAACTGTAGCTATTAATTGAAATCTGAAGCGTTACACGATACAAAATTACAAAACCACGTTTGGATATAAGCTGCGTTAACTTGCGTTGACTCGCTCCAGCTTATCACTCGATTTAAGTCTCAATCCCATGACTTGAAGTTTACACTTAAATCAAATTTGATAAAACATGAATTATGCAATTGTCTATTGCATAGGAGGTGTACAAACTTCATTCAATTGATTAGTAAAAGCTTCCTCCTCAGAAAGACAACAGGATAAGATTGTTTTACTGAAAAGCTTTGTCAGTGATCACTTGCAGGACCAGTTCACATTGTTCCCGACATACTTTGCTTGAGCAAGTACGCTGCTGACGTCAGGTAAAACGCTAACATATTTTCAATCGGAAGTTCCAAGCAATTCAGTTCTAAACAAGACGAGGGATAGAAAATGTTTTTAAAAATTCCACTTTCATATACAGTTTGTTAAGTCCAGATTCAAGTCACTTTTTACGGACGAAAAAACTTGACAGTGACGTGAACTTGAATTTCTAGAAACCTATCAAGGACACAACACTTAATGTCATTATCTCATCCTTTTAACTTGATTAGATGGATTGTACAGACTAGCGAACTTTTCTTTCAGTATTCACACAGAAAGTTTTACACGTTTCAACTGACGGATATACAAGTTTACATCCAAATACGTTGTTTTGATCCATTTAGTTGTTACGAGTATACAATAACCGTTGAAGATTTGTTTCCACGGCTTTGAATTCAATAAATGGACAGTGGACACTAAACACATTAATAAAAGGGGTATTGTGGAGGTGTAAAAAGTTTGGTTACGAAGTAACGGGGTCGGAACGTTTGGAAAACCAGCGTTTGAAATGTTGTTTGTTTATTTCATCGGTTTTCCACTTTGCCGATGATGGATTCCTAAAAAACAACCAAAACATCAAAGGTAGCAGCAACGTCTTAAATTCTGTGCGTCTAAGCACGATTGTTGCGCACATCACATTTTTGTCTTAATTTTTGCTTCATCATCATGGTAGTTTCGGATGTTGCCTTTTTGAGTATCTACGAGTGGCACATACCCGGGAGGAACGTGTGTTAGAATCAGAACTAACAATAACGTTCGGCATGGAAAATTCACAACCCAAACAAACGTAACCACTGAATGAAGAGGCATTTACCTAGTTACGAAATACATTGCTGTTACTCACATCCACAACCTAAAAAATAAAAGAGTAGTGACTTTGTTTTTTACTGCTAAAGATGACGTCAGTTTTAATAGTTGCGGAGTAATTTCGGCTACTAACCTGCAACTTTGACAACCAAACAGAAACAGAGTGTATGCATGACTGTGACAAAGAAGACAGCCGAGACATGGTCACTTGTTCCCACGCGCAATTTTAAACTGTTTTCCATTTCACTGTCTATCGGAAGGAAGCCTTTCACAGGCAAGAAGCAAACACTAAGATCTTAAGAGAGTACCTATTTCGCCTACTAGATAGGCATAATCAGCTCTTATTGAATTAGAATCTGCTTGGGAAGAACTAACATTTCTTCAGTAGTCCATGAAATTTCAGGTGTACGCACGAACATTTGGGACTTTTCATGTGATCAGTAGTCCCATTATAAGGATTATGGATCATCACTGCACACGAAACTTGTCGTAAATAAAGTTGCTAAACCAATCAAGCTGATATTCACGTTTAAACCAACACCAAGTGATTTACACGTTTAAACGTAACACCAAGTGATTATGCCACAATATTGGATATTATCAATGACCTTGAGCTGGATTACTTCCATGTTATGATGCTAAGTATTTCGAAGTCATGGCTCTGTTATACAGCCAATAGCGGGTTGAAGTACATGGATTTGTTGAACTTCATGCACCGCTGTTTCCTGGAGCAGGGTAATCCCATACATTATGAACGCTGCGTACAACTGTTCAACGTATAGGATTGGCAGAGGTTTTCACGGCAATACCTCACAACCAATGATGTAGTCGAGGGGATCACCGTATCCCCCACCTGTTTCAAAAAGGCAACGGTGTTTCCCCCTTGATTCCGGCTCTTGCTCAGTATTGTTCTGCTGATGAAGTGGTGACATGTACTAATTTCTACGCTGAGCGCAAATCCGCCAAAAATATATTTAGGTGATCTTAGTAATCGAAATTCAGTTTTTAAACTGTAAAAAACTTGGCAAAGTAGTACTCTCAGAACACAAACGATCAGTGATTTTAGTCAGGGAGGCTGTTTAACATGGGGTACACCGGCTCCTATCACAGAATTTAACAAAGAAGACAAACTTCTGCGGATTTGCTGAAGAAAATAAAGAATAACTAACTTTTCTCGACTTGTGACGTGGAGGTTTTCAACCGAACGATAAGCAGAAGACATTGTGATCGTTCCAACAGGACTTGCTACTGAACCAACGTGTAGGGTTTTGAAACCATCACCAAGACCATCGAGACAGACCTTTCCCATATAGACCCTGAACAACATATAAAAATCTATTGATCACAAAGCACACATACCTGAAACGTTGAATAGTTAACAATAAAAATTGATCAACCTGTAGCAAAGAACATATTCACTCCCTTGGTTTCTTGAAAGTCTGTAGGCAGGCGTAATTCGCGACAAACAAAGAAGAGATTTAAGCAACATCGACATTCTGTTGTAAATTGTTAGCCGATCCCGAGAACATTCTCCGCTGCAAAACAAAATACTTTTGCCACGTTTGAAAGTTTATATATGACATGAGAAAAATGTAAGAACTCAAGCTAGTGCATACAAAAAACGTGACGTTCTAAATGGGTTACAAATTACAATCAAGGTGGTAGACACTTCATCAGCGCAATGGCCAGGACGAACTCCTATAAACGGCCAAACCTTCGTGGTTAAGACCAAACGTGGTTTTAGTTACTTTTATAAACAAATTATGTGTTGTTAACTATTTCCAGTCTCTGGGTTTGAAATGTTCAACAGGGCACTTTCAACAGTCAGGGAGGAAGTGTGCTTTTGAAAGTTTAAAGTGTACGTGGAGACATTTTGATGTTTACATTCTGGAACCTGGTAGCACATGGGAATTGGGCCAAAAAATGCAGCCAAATTTTCAAAATTACTTGATAGAGCCAAAAAGGTCAAACAAAATATTTGCAGCCAAGCAACTTGTGAAAATGGTAAATTTTCACAATTTGGCTGAAAAAGGGCTAGGTAGGTTCCCAACGCTGAAAAAGGGCTAGGTTCCCAACGCTGGTTCCAATCCATCACTTGGTTAAATTTATTTCAATTCATGAAGGACAAATTGCCACAACAAAAAAGCTGAAAGAAAACTTTTAAAACAACTTGAAATTTTTAATGAACCTATTCAAAACTCCAACAGCCCAAACTTCCAAAATAAGAGAGTCTGCATCGCTGGTTCTCAAAGATATTTCAGTAACTATTGACTTGTCTTGATGTGGAATTCCATTTCTCAAAGCTGCTTTTACTTCATGTCGAATATCTTGATAATCCTTTATTGCCAAATAAAACTGAAAAACAAAGATACATAAAATTAAGACAACACAAACTAAGGAAGTCACAAAGTTGCTAAAAACACAAGGACAAAGCATTTCTTGTCCTTATTTTCAAATGTTCTACAGTCCTAAACATTTTTTAAATAACTACATTAGCTATGAAGCCAGCACAAACTTTAGCCATACCCATTCAGCACCAGATGGCTGTGATGCTGATTCAGTTGAGATCAGTTTGCCCAATCTTCCTTGCACGATTACTTGAGTACTTTTGTGACAGAAGAACTTTATATACTTCTCAATGTCTTTCTTATCTTGGTTTGCTGAAGAACCCATGTTGGTCATCTATGCTCAGCTGTTTATTGAGGTCAACACAATGTTGTGTTAAACAAACCTGGAAAACAAACGTTATGAAAATTTCATTATAGTTGCTTTATACACCCTTCAGATTGTCAAAAGTGCTATGTAGGTGCTCATGTCTGATTACTTAGTGTCACTGGCAAGATTTTTTAACACTGTAGTCAATGTCGGGATATCAAAACCTTTTGCATGTTTTGCCACTTTGGTAACATTTTCACTATATTGAGCGAAACAATGATGTCATACTTTTTCCATAATGGTGTGTTGCTTCTTTTGTTCAACAATGTGGGAGGCACTGTTCCACCAAGACTATCAATCAAACTGACCACAGTCGTAATAATCCCTTACACAGTAAAACTCATGTATATAATGATTTGTATTCATTGCTAGTGCTAATGGCGCAATAATTGATGCCATTCTTAAGTCACACATGTCAGGGTTTAACGATTGGCCACTTAACTTAACTGCATTCCTATTCGGTCTTGAGATATGTGCGATGGCTCCACATAGCTGAGCTTCCATTTCAAATTGTAAAGAAAACTTGCAATTGTTGTCATAAATGAGGAAAGTATCATGTGGGGACCGCCAAAAGCATTGCTACAGGTGAAGTGATGAAGTCATTATAACCGAACTGGAATGCACATAAAATATAGGAATCTTGCTGGGACTGACAAAAAACGTTGTTATGGCCAAAGTCATTATAGGTGAATTCTACTGTATATACAACAGAGATATTGATTTATATAGAATTGATATGAACAACATGACAACCAAATGTGACATTATAATTTTCAATTAAATCAAATACCTTCTCTGTTGGTATTATGAATACATCTTCAATATGAATTAATCTGCATGAAATTAATGCACTAACTAATATATATATAATGCATGATGAGGCTAAGTAGATTTAAACAGCAAAAAGTGCAATTAGATTTAAAGCAATCAGCTGGTAAGCTTCAAGAGTCATCTTGTAAAATTTGTTTAAATTACAGAACAAAATGTGCAATTGCTAAAGCTTGTGCAGTTATGTAGTATGACACAATAAAATTTGCAATGGAAATCCATGTTTCTGAAGACAGGCCTAAAAGGATATAAGAACAGCATTACGAAATATGAAATGCTTTGAAAAGGATACGCCAGCAACAGCAAGTAGCTTTTTTCTACCACACTTTTGTGGTTACTACATTGCATAAAAACAAGCCATTGTGCTTGGGTCAAAGTTAAAGTTTTGATGCAACAAAGACCTATAAAGATAAAAGTCATTTCTATATTTTATCACAATCATTGGCAAAACAAATGCATAAATTCTTCCATCAGCAATTGCTGGTGATACTGTGTTACGTAAAAAATTATATCAAGGTTTAACACTACGTTTTCCAACATCTTACTACCCCACCATTTACCAAGGTGTCGAAAATGACACCAAAGCATTTACAGCCATGCAAAAGGCAAACCATGCCGAATTTACTTAATTTTACAAATATTGATCTACCCTAGATATGTTTTTGTTATTGGAGTTGACACAAAGACTATCAATCAAACTGACCACAGTCGTATTACAATGCAATGCAATTACAATGCATTGCATTGTAATATTTCAAATGATCAAACACATGACTATCTCTGACAGCTGATCAACTAGTTGAATACAGCCAGCGAGATGCTGCAAGAGGAAAGCAGCTATTTACACAACTGTAATGTTAATAGCTGCTAATAGCGTAAATTTTCTTGTCACAGTAATGTAAATCACAGATATACCATCAACATGAAGCACATTTACTGAAATTTGGAAAAAAAACTGCAAACCATTTTTCCTATTTGCCAAACCTAAGTGCTTCAAACATTGGGGATTGAGCACCCTTGGCATTGTATGTAAAGTTATTTTTTAAATGCCAGCAGAACATGTGCCACAAGTTGCTTTCTTGCAAGTGATGCACATACACCATGTTGCAATTTGCTCCATGAGATTTTCTATGTTTTCAAGGGAATCTCAGTTGACAGAAGAGGGATTGGCCTCAACATTTTCAAGCGGAAGTTTTTTAATGCGTACATCATGTATCAATTAAAGAATGAATTTCTGTCTACTCAGTATTTTGCCAACCGACTTTTGAAACAACTTTTTTGCATGATGCCGTACTTATCGAATTTCTTTGGCATAAATGTAATGAAAGGACGACATGACTTTAGAAGCATCAACTGCTTACCCACTGTCAACAAGAAATTTCACCTATATTTTCACTCATGCATGGATGCTAATGTCTGGAAAACAACACTTATTGCTGTGAATTGGTCTGCTTCTAGCCCAGAAAATTCAAATATTTCAGGATAGCAGTAAATCCAACATGTTATATGTTTTCTGAAAATGTTAGAATACCTTAAGTTTTATTGTAAAGAAAATGAAGTGGGTGTGTGTCCTCTGACATACTGGAGAGCAGTAAACGGCTCTAGCTCACACATGCTCAAGTCAGTCATTCTCTCATTCTTGGTAAGCTTCTTTGTTGGTGTATTTGACAACTGAATGAGGAATTACTTCTGGCACTTCCATGCATTGAAAATACTTTAGTCGGCTACCTATATTTTTAAAAAATTGTGTAGGTACAGCGGTGGTAACAGTAAAACTGTTGTGTTCCGAGGTTCTGCCTAACAATGATGATCTGTCATAAACAATAAAGATTTCAGCTAAGACACCATGGGATATTCTTGTACATGCATCAACTACTTCATTACTGATGTCCTCTATGTCTGAACTGCTGCTCAGCTGGGTTGGACTGACCAATAGCAGGAATGACTACGTCTTCATCTGATTCATGTTTCTGTTCCTCTTCATGTGATATGTTATCATCCATAAACTAGTTAAGGGCCACATCAGCAATATCCGTCACTGTCATTCGAATGTGTGACATGACAGAAAAACAACCAAACAAGTTAAGCAATAAGAAATAACTTCACTAAATGCACTGTGTAAATGAATACTACCTGCATCACTATACAATGGTATCTCCAATATACGCAGTAAAATCTGACACACAACGTTGAAGTCCAAATAAAACAGGGTGTTTGCAACCAGATTGCAAACATCTCAGTTGGCATATGAAACAAATAGGTGTGAAAAAAAGCACCACGAGAAACAAGTAATTAGTTTTGGCTATCTCCAAGCATTGGGTGTCAAAAACGGCACATTGGTAAATGGCAGGGTGCAAAAATTAAAGTGATGAAATAACTATCGCAAAAATAAAACAGAATCACACCGATCATATTTTTTTTAAATCATAGTTTTTTTAGGAAAAGGCAAAAAATCTCAAACTCACAGGATGTGCAGATTTTGCAAAATTTGTATTCAAAAACACTTGATGTCAAAAACGACACCTTGGTAAATTTAGTGTTAAATAAATTATGAACAGCCGAAGTGGTAGTGCTATTTCAGAAATTGATAATGTGGTTTGTGCCCAAGTTAATCAATATTTATTCTCAACTACAACATCTCTTTAAAATTGTTGCGATCAGAAAGCCTGAGTGGTAAATGCACAAAGCTTCACAAAATGGCAGCAAGCAACAAAAGAGATCACGCAACAAGATCACGGGCCGCATCACTGTTGCTTGTCCATATCACATATAGTATGGATGTTATTTTTTGTGCACATCTCATTCATGGTGAGTTGCACATTCAACACAATGCCAACCGAGAAGCAACAAAAGATATTTTTTCCAAAGCAAATCACTTAAAAGTATATATCGCATAATCACACAAAATTTTCTGACAAATTGGATGTGTGATTAACTGGCAAACACAACTTTACAGACAAACAGGTTTATATTTAATTTTTAGGTTGGACTAACCAGGTACTGTAGGCAATGCTGCATATTGGACTATTAACCCAATTGCAATACATCTTGTTTTCACTACTTATCATATTGATATGAGAAATATTCACTATGCTGCTAGNTCTTAGGCAATGTATATACAGAGGTTAACATTAATAGAAAGAAACAAACAAAATTAAGGAAGTTCTATTCCGTGAATATTTTCTATGTTGAGATGTGATCACATAGTTTTTATTATACGGGGTGGTCCAAAAAGATGTATCTATTTTATTATCGTCATCATTCCATATAAAATTAATCCAGGCTATTATTTTCCAGGTAAATCATACAGCTCCAAAGTTTTATTTCTCAGCTTCAATGGATGAAGCAGCAAGATATTCTGTGCAAGTGAGGATCAAGATTGTAGAGACCTATTTTGGGATTAAATAAGTTGTCCTAACTCAAAGACAATTTTGCAAAGATATTCCAAGTAGAAATGCACCAACTAGAGTAAGAATAAAAAACCCCCTTGACAAATTCGGAGCAACTGGAAGTGCACAGGATATCATTACCCATTAAGGACTACAGAACCTGATATACTGACATTTCTACAGGTTTTTCTGCTATAACTCATGAACCACTGAAGCTATGTTGTCAACAAATAAGACATTGCAAAACGGTTTTAGACTGATCTTTCTAAAATTTTGATAAGCCCAAAAAAGGTATGTTTGCATTTGAATATTTTTGAGAAAAATGCAAATGTTTTCGTTTTTCATAAATGATTTTTGGCAATTTCCAGTCATCTTCAAGAAATATGCATCACGCTTACTTGCTCACTTTTTCAAAGCATTTCTTGGGCTTGATATATTGGCAAGGACCACACAACTAACCACAAATACCAAAAAAATCACTCCTCATTGTTTTAGAGGATAAAATATTTGGGCAAAAATTATATTTTTTACATTTTCAAATAATACGATTTTTCAGTTTTTATATCAAACCTTCGCAAATAGTGTTTTCTTAGAGTGTGCCATTGGATTGATTGCAATCTGTGATCGATTTACTTGCACTGTTGCAACCTTTCCGGTGGTGTTGCGTTGATTGTTTGATTCACCACGAACGGGATGTGCGTGAAGAACAACACCATATATATATGTGGCGTGAACAAGCAATAATAGAGTGATCATGGCATGTGAACTCTGTTGTTGCTTGCTGCCACAGTGAGAAGCGTTGCGCATATGCCGCTCGGGATTTCAGATCGCAATAGCACCATTCTTCATGGCTTGCCACTATATGGAAAAATAGATATGGTCAAGTTCTAATCATCGCAGAGGTATGAAAGCAGGAATACATGCTGTATTTTGTTTTCAACTTCTGAGACAGCTTTGCAAATGAAAAAAATGTATTGTATATGCTCAACAGTTTGCATCTTCATCTGATTTTTTTATTGGCTTACTTCAAATGTCAGACGTTTTTTTCAAATCTCTGTTTGTTTCTTTCCAACTACAGTGAACTAAACACTATGATAAAAATCTATCTGTGCAGTCATTGCTGTTGAGTTTGTTTTTCAGTATTGTTTGGGCATAACTAACTATCACCTAGTACCCTGTGATCTGATGTATCACTATTACCAATGAGGATTTCTGTAATCTTGCGTTGTTTCAAGAACCCCTTGCATATCTATACATGTGACTGAGACACAAATGCCCATTATTATAGGCTATAAATCTAGAAACACTGCAGTGCGTGCAAGAAAATCCGCATATATGAGCAAAATTTTTTAAAAAACAATGCAATTTTAATGCATTATCAACAGATTCCAACACCTATACATAAAACCTATCATACAAATACACTATTAACCTATTAATTCTACACTGTTACACTATACACTAATACAAAATACAAAATATACACTAATACAAAATACACTATTAATCCTTACGCCATACACTCAGTTCTCCGACCGTGCCACCATGTAAACAATCCTTAAAATCAGCTGTCAGCAACAACACAAGTTTCTTCATTGTCATTGGACTAGAGAAGATAGGAAGTACGTCACGAACCAGGGTATGCACGACTTAGCATGTGAAATGAAGTGAAAAATCAACAAAAAATTGGGTTTAACGCTGTTTTTACTTTATTCCCACAAAGGCTGAACAGCAGCTCTAGTCTGTACCAGTGATAGCGTGACCCGAGTCAATGACTCGACTCGAGTCACAATTTTTGGTGACTCAGAATCGACTCGAGTCCCGTTGATAAAGACGGTGACTCGACTCGAGCCACGTTTTTCACAGAATGACTCGACTCGAGTCACAATCAATGACTCCAGACTCGAGTCAGAGTCATTTCTACAAAATTTTTGAGCCACCTATGGGCAAACCCCGTTCGTTTGCACACAAAGATATTAGCATTTTTTGCTTCAGTGACGTTCAAGATTGGCGCAAATTTTCTATTTTGACTGTCTAGCAGAGGTGGCTATGGATCAGTGTTGCCACTGCTGTTTTTTTTTCACTAAATCTGGGGTTCTTCTGTTTTATCTGGGGTTCTAGGGTTTTTATTGAAAATCTGGGGGGTTTTTATGCTGCTCAAATTTTAAAAATGTATGTTGTATTACTGTATTTTTCATTCAAGAATGCAATATTTTCACGGGTGTAATGTGCAAAATAGCCAGTACAGTAACGTCAACGTGGGCTAGCCATAGACAAATTATTTGAAATCTAATGTTTCACTGATGCAGCACTATAAGCATGGGTCAGTACTCTAACCTATCGCTGGCATGAAGACAAGAAAAGCTACTACTATGTTTCAACTTCTGCATTCAAGCCAGTGGTTCTCAAAGTGGTCGATATCGATCCCCAGGGGTCAATTGGACCATCCAAGGGGTCGATAAATAGTCACGGGGACAAATGGAGGTCACAGAATGGCCAGGGGGAATGAATAACTGCTGGGGTCTACTGGAGCAATGAAGCCTTCAATTCAAACTTATTGTTAATTGGGCAAGGAATGCAAACGGTGTTTTTCAACAAATCAAACAAAATTAAGAGGGCTGATCAAATCTCAGCTACAGTAGTTTAAAAGCACATTCGATTCGAATAGTTTTTCATTAAATCATCCATTGTGATGACATTATGAAAACTATTCTGTTCGTCGGTTTCGCTCGACCCGCTCATTTTATCACAACAAAATTGTATTCACTCATGGTTTTATTAGTATAACTTTAAGCACTGCGATATTCATCACAACAGGGGTTTATATCAATAATC
>JGI24021J15306_10002858_pt1 | contig 19069 bp, 16 predicted proteins | sample Ectturendosymbi1_FD_15306 | JGI IMG/M metagenome (IMG submission 15306)
CATTCACGTCCGACTCATCACCGGCTGAGGAACGGCTTGGTTGTAGTTCGCGCGCGGTCGGTACGTGTTCTGTGGTTTCTTGATCCACGGCTGCGCGCTGGGGAGTGGCGCGGAGGAGCGAGACCGGGAAGACGACGGCGGGTTTGGTTCCCGCGGCTGTTCCTGAAAGAAAACCAGTCGGTTTTAAGTAAGAGCACGTTTTGGCGCAAACCCGACACAACTGAACAGGCACGGCCTGAAGGGAACGAGCAACAACTCCAGGGACCATCGCGCATAAGTGCCAGACCTGCTTTTTTTTGGTCATTCTCCGGGCATAGACGGAATTTTTTTTTAAAACCGAAAAAAATTAAGTCAAATCGGTGATAATGTCCGAAAATATAGACCAGTGAACACTGTTACGACAATTATTATGGAACGATTGACCGAAATGTCTCAGCGAAAAAAAAAACATCCCCAGACGACTGAAGTTCGCAACGGCGCAAGCAACCCTCGCATGAAGTGAGGCTAAGCGTTGCGTGGCAATAACACCATACAATTAGATCTTGTCCCGGGTAATCCGCTCGTCGCTCGGTGAATATTAAGCTGGATTGGCAATTGAGGATGTGAAGACGCCTACGCGCCTCTTAACGAGAAGCGTCACGTTGTAGATTTCGCGACTAAGCGAAGTTGTTGTTGCTGAACGAACACGTGGCACAAACCTTGACTGGCTTCGGATCGGAGTAGTCCTTGTGCTGCATGACGGTAATTTTCAGATACTTCGGTCCGTACAAGATCAAATTTTCAATATCTTCGTGTGCTTTGTCCAGTACGTCGGTTCCGTTAATGCTTGTGATGTACTGCGATGCCTGCGTTATGTACAACACTTGAAAAGCAAACACACACCATGACAAAGACAGCCACCAACAAAAGGGAACGATCAACGAAGAATAAGTTTTACTATTTATTTTGCACAAACCGCACGAGGTTCCCGGTTTTCTTCGCGATTTTAAAACGCCGGTGGTTCGTCACCATAGCACTCCCCTTCTCTAGCGCTTCTTCTTCCAAAATAAAATTATCCCCGGCAACACTTGATTAAGACGAAAGCCAAACTTAATTGCTACGAAATTTCGCGCTGAGTCACAACCGCAGTAAATGAAACGGAAAATCAGCCCTTGAGCCGATCTGGTGGCTTAACCGGCCACATTAAGTTATGCGAGAAAATTGTCTCACTCTAAGTCCGGCCTTGAATGCAGGTGAGTCCGGGTCAACGATCTTGACAAAACAGGGGCCGGTGCCCCGAACAATGAATCCGTATCCGACAGGATCCGGATAAATCTGCGTAACAAAGAAACCAATAAAACTTCGAGTGGCAGCGTCAACAGGCTGTCGCACCAAGCAACAAGTTCGCACATAACACGGCGCAGGATATGCACACATTATGCGACTGAGTAGAGTCGAACCTTCAGTTCCTTCGTGACGTACGGAGCTGCGGGATGGTGAAGCGCCTTCTTGGTCATGCTGCCGTCGCTGTTCAGAAGTGAAGGGTAGGGCGGATATGACGGTGAGCTGCGAGCAAAAACGCGGTCGTGAGCGTTTGGCGCGATCAAGCACTCGAAGACAAACGTGGCGGGAAGAGTGCTGAACCTGAGTTTTGGGAAATTGCTATCCAGCTGTTCGAAAATTGTTCATTTCAAACTGGCAGCACCTGCTGTTAACAGCACGTCAGCGTACGAGATCGCTGTGTGAATTGGTCACAGGACGATGCGGCCATACGAAGATGATGTGATCGCGAACAAAGCGTCGGTGGGCGCCTGCTGCCCGCGTACATTGAGTCACACGGGTGTTTGGAGGAGCGGTTGTTTATGCTTGACTGCGCGGTAAACGGTAGTAAAAAGAAACGTTCCCCGTACGACTGTTTGGCTGAGCGGGAGAAAGCAAATGAAGAAAAGGCCCATGACCGACAACGTGGCGGCGCCACAATCCTATTATTGTCTAGCAAAAAGCGAGTAACAATGATGCGCATACGGCTGCACAGCATGTTCAGTATTACGGTTGCCTGGCGGTTGACACGTAAATTATTGCATGCCGCGCTAACTGTGCTCAGGCAGAACATGCAAAAGGTACGAAGATGTGTTAAACGCACATGACTGGTCAATAGCAAATCACAAAAATATATTATAATAGTAACGTGTGCTCAGAGGAGCAACAGTAAGCTTTTGATCTGCCAAATGAAACAGGCGCCAGTAGAACTAACGCCGCTTGTACAGCGGTTGTGAAACGCGCAGGTTCTAAATTACAAACCTCTCGCCGACACGCTGAATAATCAAATCGCAACGAAAGTGTTTTTGAGCTTAACGGATTATGAGATACAGTACGAACTGACAATGAGGACGTCTCCCACTACAATCAATAACGCGAGAAACCGGACTGCAACACGCCTCAGAAAATCACGCGTTTTTGCAACAGGAATTGTTTGAGCATGCAACCGTCGATAGCGACATGACGTGCACTGAATTTCGGCAATACTGTACAATGATATCACGAACAACGAGGAACTGATGCATTTCTACCAACAAGCGAGGGGTTCGTGTTCCCAACTTGCCATTGTACAACTGTTGTTTAACAGAGTTTTCATGCAGAAGTCGCAGCAATTTGCCAATTCAACCTGGAGCTGGTATCAGGCAAATCAAGAGGTGTCCAACCTGCGGTCCCTCGAGTGGCTCCGCGAGACGATTTATTCAAAAGTAAAATTCACCCACACCAATAACATTTTCCTATCACTGTGTCTTCAGTCATGGTGAAATGGGAATGATTGGAAATGTTCTTTTATTCGTCACCGATTGTCACGATAGATCAACAATTGCGGTATCACGGAATAACTACCTCTGCGTTTTTTTGCCTCTACAAGTAACCTACACAGCTTGTACAGCTTAATCAGAGATAAAGTTCACTTAAGTATATTTGAACTGTTTTGAGCGCAGTTACTTTTTTACATAAGTCAGTCGCTTGTGATAATGACAACGACAAGCCAAAAGCTAGAAGTTTTCGACAGTGATAGGGAATTTCAAGAGAGATGGACAGGTCAATACTTCTTTGAGCAAGACAAAAACAAGCCGATTTGTTTGATATGCAAAACAAGCGGTTTCACACTTCAAAAAAGACTTTATGACACCAGGTATGAATTTTCTGAAGTCGAAGGCTGCAATGAAATTTTGGCCAGCGAAGTAAGCTGCTAAGCGGTTGTGGCACTGAACTCAAAAAGGTTGATACAATTCTGGGGCTCATCGTTCCTATTGCGCATACTTACACCAGACGGTGATCTACCCAGGAACAGTGCGCGTGGTACACACCAAAACCACATTGCACTATGTCGTCGATCACGAACTGGGATTAATTCACGCAAATGGACCGGAGTGACACGAGGAGCGAAGCACAACAATAACACGCTCTTACATCAGAACGGCAGCAGTGAGCTTCAGTCTATCGCGCAATAATTGAACTCTGCCCGAACATGAAAGCAATTAAAACGGAGTGCCAGCAGTACGTACAGAAGATTTACTCTGCGTCGAAGAAGTCACCACTGAACCGACAGTTCACGCCGTTTATCAGGTCTCTTACTCCATTACTTAAAGTTGTAGCAGTGTAACACGACACTGCGAAGTGCGTCAGCGTGGGAGGGAAGAGCACCAAAACAGCAGCAGATTTCCGTGGCGTACCGTGTGCACAGACCGTCGTGGCTGTATCGCCAGGGGTGACGCAAAGCCACAGAGATTCTCTCTGTGATCAGCAACGATGCCACGAGTCAACTTCAAAAGCCCTTTTCCGAGGTATTGAAAGTCAGCAACAGGAACTACGTTTGTTTGTAGGACGTAAGGTAAACTTGTCAGATTTGCATATTGACAAAACTGTTTCTGCATCTTTCCGCAAACTGTTAAAACTCTCTGGAGATATCAATCAAGGTCAACAAAAATATAATTTAAAAAATGGATTTGGACACTTTCCAACAGCTAGCTCCAGAAAGTGAAACGGTAAAACAACTGTTTCACGTGTCAAACACCTGATTACAAGTGGCACGTTTCAGTCAACAGTAAAAATAAAGCAAAGCGGATAGACAGTGGCATCAGTTGGATGTAACATGGAATTCAACGTTTTTCGACCTATTCGTTCGGACACTGGTACACAAAAAGGATCGTATAATAATGACAGACCTTTTTGCCAGTTGCAAAAGCAGCGTTTTTCGTATTTTGAGCTATTCAAAACCGAGAGTTGTTCGGTTACATGCTTTCGCCAGGATTTTGTTTGCTCCCATATCTCCACGGATGCAAGGTGTTAAACAGCAGCTTTTTTAAGAAAGTTGTACTACCCGCGAAAAACTAACTACTGAGCTGTTACAAAACGTCCGAGTAACGCTTAATCGCTTCAATTGCGGCAACTTCTCTAACAATAACCCGTGTTCCTTGACAAACAGATTCGCCGATTAGCTTCATTGCAAAAAAAATTGCTTCTAAGTTTTGTCTCACGCGAAAATCATCGAGTGTCAACTAATCACTGCGGCCAAGCAGTCAAAAAAGACAACAGTTTTCCTGAAGACAGGAAGCAACACGACTGAATCGGATCACAGCTGGCCACGGTCCGGACGTGGGCTGCAATGGAAGGATGTCGGGGGCAATAACAACATGTCACTGGCAGCGTGTCATTTGTTGAATGCCTGCTGGTGAGCTAAATGCGAGCTAAGAGTTCGGCGAAACCACAAAGTTGATGGGCGACATCCCTTTGCGGTCGCGACTTTTGACCCAGTTTTGCGACTGTGCGAAACAAACGTCAACCACTCCCTGTCGGGCAGTTTTCGCACGATTGCTGTAGATTTAATGTTGCCGATTCTAAACAGGGATCTACCCCCATTTATACCTGCGCAGACAATGGAACTACATCCCGTGTTTTGCTGATTAAAACATCACTGGCTAAGCGTTCACTGCGGTAAACGAGAGTTTTTCGCTTGTGGCTCCACTGCCGATGAAGAAAATGCTGTTAACAAACGCTTTTCGTCGCACAGATGGTCGAGGCAATTTGGATTCATACAAAACGGAATCACAAACCCAATATTTTAATGAGACTTTGTATGGCAGTCGCATGAGATTTCAAAAACCTTAGCTGGTTCCACGAACAAGAATACTTTATAGATCAGAATGAATGCAGTCCAAAATATGAAGAGCTAGCAATTGGGACATCGTACTTTCCGCCAATACCGGCCAGGAAGGTCACTGTCGCGACTGCAGACTTTCGCTTTTGCCGGGGAATTGCTGTCAAACGTTTTGGCTACAACGTTGTGACGTCTTCTCAATGAATACCAGCTTCGAAACACTCGTTGACAGAGTTGCAACCGTGCCACATACTGGACGTTTCTGTTACTCCCATTACATCTTTACCAGCACAAGAGAGAAGCCCGTTATAGAGCGGGAAAATCTAAGCTACGTGTGGAGTTATCTGCAACCAGACTCAGCTTGCAAGGTACAATCGCTTGACCTTCTCAGACACAACAATATGCGGTACCTTTTGAAACGGCGCTGATATGGAGGAACTACGCAGTCTTTTCCCATCGCAATAACGCGACCATTTTTTCAAGTCGAAGACGCGACATCTCGCAATACGATTTCTACATGTCACAATACAAGCAGCAACATCGGTAAACCTACGTTGAAGCGCCATTGTCATTGAAACCTGAATCGTCGGAAGATGTAGACACACCTGGAAAAGAAACATTTGGCACATTGTAAAACAAGAAAAATAAAGTGAACTCATATCTGGGATCGTGAAACGACAGCAACGATGTAAAAATTCTGTCGAACGTAGTGCACAGAAATAGTGCAGCCATGCACCAATAACGTCATACGCTGTTGCACAAACAGAACAAACCAGCTCATCAACGTGGTCAACAAGTGGAATAATCCAGACGGCACCAAACGCGCCGAGCAAAGTTTGAGCTTTATATGTCACATTTTTGTTGTGGCCAGTCACGTAATTTCTTCATACATTTTGAACTAAGCCAGACCAGACCATATAATGGGCACCTCTTAAAAACGTAGAGCAGCAATATCACGGTGAGCGCGGTTTCAAAAGGTAATTTGGTATCTAATATCGCGCGATGGAAATTCACTTTCTGCTCTTAAGTTCTGCTGCTTAATCTGCCGTAGATCTTATCTGGCGAGGAAAAAACCAAGAAAGTTTTACCCGTCGATACCAGCAAACAAACTAGCAGCAAGTGCACGTGGAAAATCAATCGTAGTTCAAGCGCTTTACAATTCAGCATGTGCTATTCATCATGAATTGCTAACATGTATCACGGTGACATCTCAAATACCACAACTAAATATGCTCTGTCAGTGACCCTCAACAAAGTGATGGATTTTTGTATGCTAAACGTAAGAAAGGAAAGCGCGGTAGGTGTTGGGGGCTGCGAATCGGCTGTATAGGGTGGTTCCGTGTTGGCAAGAACAGGTACAGTAACAGTCAGTAAACTGAGTTTGACAACTAGAGGTGTGTAAGGATGCCTCGTCCTGAAGTGTAGGACAGATACTGGAACCACCGATTTAAAAGGAAAGCTCACCTGTTCTCCGTGAGTTATCGGGTGAAGTTCCGCTGCGAAACTTGGAAAGAAAAGAGAAGTCCAAGAGTTCATCACTGATTTGCCTGAAACAACCGACGTCATAATTGTTGCACAATGCAGAGCAACATCACGCACAACTGGCACGCAACCCTGGCGCGTCAAGTGATTAGAAAGGAAAGGTCAGCAACCTTCCTACATTCATTGCGACGTAATGTATCTCTACCGAGGTATAGATACATTACTTGGTTAGTCGTTGATATGCTCCTGGACGTTAAAAAGTTAACAGTTTGGATCGAAAGCAGCAATCGTGTTTTGCCCAGAGCAAGCTGAGCCGTTCTGCAATGACAAAACTGCCTTTCACATTGGCACGTACAAGCGGTTTTCAATTGAGGATGCGAGACGATTCTTCAAACTGGTGGGAGCTCCTCATTATTGAAGGATTATTGAAAAACAACATGGCAAGCGACACAAGGGGGTGCGAAAATGATTGCTCCTTAGTGTTAAGGTGTGCGGGATGCGAGACCGCTGGCTTATACCATGAAGCACTGTTGTAAAAGGTCTCATTTACTCAAGTCAAGTCAATGGAATACCCACCTCAAGTGTATGAGTCTATTTCTCGTTGGGGTGCTGCTTCGTGGTGCGTCCACCTTTGCCACCATTACACGATTTTCACTGCTTAGGAACCGACTGACAGTAAGTGCTGGGCGAGAGAAGTCAACAGCAAACATGTAGAAGGAGCCGCTGTCGAGGAACGCCTCAACTTCGCCGTGAACTGAAAGTAGGAAAAAAAAGGCGTGAGAAGCTCACTAAAAACTAAATTCTGGCTTAACTGCAACAAAAGGTTGCAACGTTTTACAAGAGGCTATTCCACCATTTTGACCTAATTGTCATGGACAGGATTTTGTAAAAAAATATAGTTTCTTAACGTATACAATTCGTATTCAAATAGCCACTGAAGAGAAAGCTGTACAGTTTGGAGAGGGAAATGGTTAGTGGATAGGATCACTGTTGCAAAAAGAATTGCAGTGACTGCTGTTTGCAAGTTGGTAAGAAACTTTCAAATCAGCAAATTTCGAAACTAACTGCGGGAATTTTNAACTTTCACAAAGCAATCTGTTAACGAGTGAGTCAACNTTTTCATGCCCATGCTGGCGTCTGGTTCCTCGAAATAACAAACGCTTTTGCAGTCCGAGGTTTTTAAACAGCACCACGGCTAAAATAAACGGAAACCCTTGCGAAGGTTGGCAACCTCGTAAGGAGTTTGCCAAATCACCAGTGTTCCCTCTAAGGTGCGTAATTGCACAGCACCACCAGACAATTTGCGTAGTGCTATCTCATTCTCGTGCACTTGCAACATTCTAAATTTAATACGGTAGGCTTACATATATATATAAATCACCCAGCCCTTTTAACACTGGGAACGCTTCACTGTTGGGGTGTCTGCACGGTTGCACAATTGCATGCGCTTCGTGCGCTACAAAACAAACAATTCCTCAGTGTAGAATTTTCTTAAAGGGAGCACTGCAAATCACCCTTTTGGCGCAAAAGTGTTTACTGCACTTACTAGCAAATCTTAGTTCACCAATGACCACCGATAAGTGAAAACTTTAATTCCAGCAATATATTGAGTTCTAAACGTAAAAAACGTGCCGAGCGAATAAGATGAACACAAGTGGCAAGTTGTGACCCTTGTTTGTTTCCTTCCGCTCGCGGTAGTTTCCGCGTGTTCTTGGCTAATCAGTGTTGAACGCAATAAGTAAACAAACAGAATAAGTCAAACTGTCTCAGCAATCGCAAACCCCCACGTGAGAAGTGGGAAAACACTGCATCTCCGAAGAGACCAGTGTTATGTCTGCAACTTCGATTCCCGAAAAAAATGTTATGTAACCAAGTTACTGCGACAAAACAATTCACGCTCGGACGCTCACAGAGGGCAGCCCTCACATGATGGCAAACAATCGTGAATCATGGCCAGTGTACGTCATCGAACGGAATGAGCTTACAGCTGCAAACAAACAACACGGCGAAGCCATGCGCAGCTGGCAAGATTTTGCTTCCTCTACATCACACCCTTGCAAGAATTGGGTATCAGCGATGAAATGTTCCCCTCATAGCGATTCACGTATGCCGTCACGGCGAAAAAAACACCAATGCCGGAATTACACAACCACAAAGGTCAAACGAAGAGATCTCTATTTACTGGTAGCAACCACACTGTATGCAAATCAACTTGTTTGTATGACTAGTATGGTAGGCAGTAATCTCGTATTTTTTAATTGAGTTCAGTATATAATTACCAAGCACGGACAAACCTAAACATTCTCCGACTGATTGTACACCAAGTCATACAGCGCGTTAGTCCTTTTACAAGGTTGTGTAAGAGAAATTTCATAGACACACGAGAAGTCTTAAGCATGAGATTTCGGGCGATGGAAACATCGAACCTTTGAACAGTTCCTTGAATGAATTCCTGGGCTTCTGGAACGCATCAGCGAATTTCTTTAATTATGGATTTTGGAAATNGTGAATTGACCGACACCTAACCAACACACACGCCAAAACTCGTGAATACATATATAAACATCAAACACCGATGGACTTTCTCTTTAACGAAGTTTCTTACCACGTTCTTTTCATCTGAAAGGACAGTCTTACCATGCCCGACGCCCGTGTCTATAAAACCAAGTAGGGTTGCTAACCTGTCTTCAAAAAAGTCAGACCTTGCCTCATTTATAGGACAACAGTAAAATCTTTTCATTATTTTGTGCAACCTACATGGTTATGGACTCTCTTCAGCTTCATAAGAGATTTTTAATGAATACGTAGCTTTGACCATGTTTTTCCAGAGCCAAGCTTTTCCGACTGAAAAAAAACCATAGGTGTTCAAAAAAAGCCAGAATTTCAAAATCTGGCTTCAAAGAAAGCAAATTGGCAACCCTGAAACCAAGGCCGCCTAGCAGAGAACGCCTTTCAGCAAGTTTCAGCACTTGCTTCCAGCATATGGCGCTGTCACACGTTGGTGACGTATTATGCCACGTCTTGCCCTGGCATTGCACGGGAGCACCACGCGTCGAACGCATGATGAGTCGAATAAAAGAGCATGGCGAACCGCGAGCGTACAATGCAGAAAAGGTTATCAATGAGCGCTGCCATTGATTACATGTCTATTCCCGAGAAAAACCCGCACGTAAATGCACTTTTCTTTGCCTGTCTCGCAAAAAGCTATTCCAAGTCAGCTTCTGCAGACAAGAAGTTGAATAAGGGCCGATTGGTAAAACGCTAGTCGAGCAGCAAATCAACGACGCCAATCGCGTGTCAAAAGTACACTGCGCATTCCATCGCAGACAAAGCGCCGCGACCCAGCCTGGCTGCACGTTTCCACGTTTCAAGTTCAATTATTGATGCAGCGCTGGACAAACGCAAAAGCGTTGCTGAAAACGATGCGATCAACCACGAATAATGTTGAAGCGAAACACTATTTCAATGTTATACGACCCGTGGAAACAGCCTAGAGGCGCATTATCAAAATTAGTTTTAGCCATCAACAATGCGTATGGTAAAATCGAGGCCAAAGTGAGAAAATTATCATGTGATATTATGTATGAGAAACATGGAGGTGGCTTTGTTCACACAAAAAGAGACGGAGTCAGGTCAGCGAAGCTCCAGGGGCAGCATGACGTTTTTTGTTTACTAGAACGAAGATACTCCAGCAATCACAGGACATATGCGTTTGTTTGAAATACTGGCCACCATCGTGGAACACGGAACATAACAAAGGCGTGGCATCCGAGCTGACACAATATCGGTTAAGATCGAAGGCGTTAATGGTGACAAAGGGTATAATGTTTCCGGACAAATAAATACACGCAGCCGCGCGCCAACATTCCACCGAACAAGACAACCACCGCTATCCCACCGATGATCAACCATCACCGAAATGTTACGAGCACAGCACGTGAGGTAGGCTTGGAACGATCGCGGCCGTTCACAAATCAATAATTAAGCCAATTTGTAGAAATACGGTATTCCTTCAGCAAAGCCACTCAACGGCAATGGGAAACGCGTTTACTCCGCAAACATAGATGTCTCGTTCGGCGATTCTTATCGCGTTGCTAATGAAGGTCACTTCGACATACATTCAGCCCCGTAGCGGTGCGCATGAGTTGCTGTGACTCCTTCGTCCAACTCAGTTGCGTATCGTCAGAGAGAGGATATCTCTCGCTCTCCTTTTCCGCAAACCAACATGCACAGCTGTGCCAACTCAACTACCACTGCAGCGCAGAGGCACTGACTTAAAGGGCTAGCGATGTATGATGTATGGCCAAGTGGAAGCAACATCCGCCTCACAGAAGGGGTTTGTCGTGCTTTCAGCGAATTTTAAAACGCCAAACCAACTGCCATTCACGCATGGTAGGTGCGAAATTCTAGCTATCTGAAACCCATTCGAACTCTGACAAACAAAAACTAATGCATAAAACACACAAACTTTATTCCAAGTACGATGATAACAATTCATGGTTGTAACACTATAAAAAAACAATAACATTGGCCAATCGTGTACGCATTTTTTTCAGAAAGAAGTTGAGAGTCAAGAATCATTTTCAGTTTACTAGATCGTCATGTTTTTACCGTTAACGACGATGCTCTAAACCTCTGTGAACCAATGCTTGTAAACCGGATGTATGCTGCACCCCTGGGTGTATCAGACCTTTCTGAGGGTGAAGCACGAGATGGCGTTTACTTCAGTGGTCAACCAGGTGCTTGGTCTTCAAAATCAGTTGTTCCACATACACTTCGTTGTCACTTGAGTTTTGTGTAATCAAATGAGACATTCATGCTATTGTTTCGTGTAATAATTAATATGCTACCTAACGTACCGAGCAGTTTTTTGCTGCAGGACTGCGCCAGGATAGAAGCAATCTATCCAGAACTTTTCCTAACTACATTTGATTTTTGGGCATCACTCCTCAAAATTTCCAAATATCAAAACCTCAGTCAAGAAACGAAATTTCCATTCTTGGTCGCAGTCAACGACCAAACTTTTCTCTCCTTGTTGAAATTGAATCAAAATGAGAAGTGCGCTTGAAACAAAGTTAAAATCTTATTTTTCACAACTGCCTACCGAAACTTACAAGCAACCACTACGATATCCGTTTGTGTTTCTTTCCATTGTGTATTGTCAAAACTTCGTGTATTGCGGATTGGATCTCAGACATTAAACCACACTTTCAATTAAAGGATGTTGATAGACTTGGTGGAATTTAGTAGTTGACTGGGATGTAGGCCTACAAACTTTATGAAAATTCAAAAAAGGTGTACCACCGCAAGTAAGTTTGACAACACTGTTCTAAACTTCACTTGCTTTTCCGTAACGATACGAACGAAATAACATATATCGTTATCGCAGATGCAGTACACAGTGCGTTCTTTTTTGCCGAGACGCAACATTCGCTTTTTGCGGAGTTTGTTAAATGCTTCAGCATAAGTTAACTGTTGTCATTGACGGTAATCCGTCACACATGCATGACAACTTGCATGTCAGTTTTTTGTCAAGTTTTAAGCCCACACGACGTTTCTCTTCTGAAGCTAATTTTACAACAAATTGGATAGTTTTTCCTGCAAGAACCGTATTGCTTAGCATTTCCTTGTATGCTGTTTTCTCATGCTAACGTGAGTTTAAAACGAGCTCAACGACAAGAGTGACTTAGTAATAATACAAAACGCCACAGTTAGCACCGAGATCGCTCATGAAGGTAACTCAGCCCAGAGTACAGTCTACCTGACATTTGATCTTTGTTACAGGGCACAAAGTTCAAACGTTTGTGGCAATATGTTAATCCAGTGGTTCCCAACCTTTAAGCTTGCGGCACCCTACAGAAGAGGATTATAATTTGCGGCATCTAGTGGCGAACCCGTAGCAATTTGCTTTAAGGTTTTGATGACAGTTTGAAAATGTATTTTTAATGATATATTTAAAAAATGTATTAGCTCGCTGCACCCTTGGGGATTGTAAATGGCATCACGGCTGGGAACCACTGTGTTATACAAACGGTTCATTCCATTCTTAAGAACACTAACGGGCGATTACAAAATTTAGAGTTGAACCTACCACTGAATGACAACAGCAGCACGTGACGCATTTTGTTGTTTTTAAAGGAACGCCATCGTCTGATCGTACCAGCATTAAGCACTTAGTCAGAAAAGCAAATACCTACAGTACAGAACAATGCAGTGATAACACTTCAGTTAATACAACACAGTGGCAAACGCCATTGCATGCTGAGTCATGGATTCAGGACAGTTCACACGCCGAGACACTGCTTTGGGTGGGGAAACTTCTCAAACTGGCCGTTTGCTACCGGGACAGGGTATCGCCCAAACTTTTCAGGTGCCAAGTGTTGAGTTCTATAACCAGCTTACCAGGCTTGATGACTTTATGGCTCCACATGGATGATCCCAGCTCCACAGCTGCTTCACGCGTCTGACACAAGTTATTATTCACAAACCACGACACCATGTCTGATGCCTTGATGCATTCACATGAAATCAATTGTCCAAATGCACAAACTTTTTGAAAAAGTTTACTGGATGGATCCAAAGCACTGCAGTTTTAAACAGGATATCAAAGTTTAGAATAATGCTGTTCTTACTGAGTTTCATAAAAGTTTCTTACAGTAAAATCTGAATTAACTCGTGGCATGATAACAAACAGTCATATCAATTTGTTTTACTCAAGCAGCATGCACTTTTTTAGACATTCAACCTTTTCCAGCTCAGTTTGGCATCACATCAAAATAGACGGCATAAGTTTTAGTTGAAAGCAGAGTGTAAAACCACCAAACTAAGAATTTCAGAAATTAAACCATGAAAAACGCTGCTCTCTGATACAAACTTAGATCTTGCGACACATGCAGCAACAGTTGCAGGACAACAAAACACTTTGAGAAAGTCACTTAGTTATTGAAGTAAGTAAAAGGCTACTGTGCACGCTTTTTCTGAAATCCAGCATTTAATACCTTTTATAAAGTCTGTATCCTGCAGCCACACATCGCACATAGGCATCTGCACTAGCATCATCAGCAGAAAACCTGTACAGAGCTTTGTCGTTTTCAAATCCACCCATTGTTTGAACTAAAATACAAGGAGTAACAAAACATGAACAGTGTATAAAAATACAAGCTGCGAGCTCAATTCCTCAGATCATTACCATTGCGCAGAAGACCAGCATCCATGAGACGCTGAAACAATGCCAAAGCATTGCTCTCACTCATGCACGAAATGCTGCTGTCTAAATTCGTTGGACTTCCTTCCCCGGTGTTGCAGTTATCTTCGGTTTTGCTGAATTTTGAATCTGAAGTTGAATCTGAAAAATGTGTACCTGTGACTGTATCATTTAATACAAAAATAACTTCAATAAACCCCTACGCTTTAGATTGGACATAATATTTGGTAGCAACTGTCTTTTCATCAAGTGTATTGCACAACTGTACTACTTAACAAATTGTGCGCATGCGCTGTGAAATAAAAATGATTGAATGCAGATATCCAAATTCCTTAGAAGCAACAATACTGCGACAACTAATCAAATCAAGTATCTGTGTGGATGAAGTGTTTGCTGTAGTACTTGGCCTCAGCTTTTTCGCTAGCACCTGGTACACACTGAATTAGTAGAACCAAACAGTGAAATGTAATAAAACATCATTTCTGCCACAAAGTGTCAAGAATTTCTACCTGCAAGCAATGTCTGAAAATGAATATTTATAACTGCTGTTCAATCAATACATATTATCTAATTGAAGTGTCTCGCACTAACTTCTTTTCAGGTAATGAGATTCATGAACATGATCACCTATCATTTGTGAGTTCCAATGGTATCTGCAGTTCATGATGCATAGCTAGAACAATTAGTCTGAGAGCAGGGGTGACCAAAATACAGCTTGCAGGCCGTATCTGGCCCACCGACAAGTTTAATCTGGCCCGCCTTGCACATTCTTTTCAAGCACCACATTTGTGACTGTGGACAGCAGTATACCAGCACTGGCTGCTGCCTGGCTCTTGTTGACTTGTCTGCCGCAGCAGCACTTAGCTGCAAGCAGTGCTATAAAATCCCAAACAAAATGGTGTGATTATAATTGTTACTATTGTACCAGAATACATGTTAATAACTTACTTTTGCATAGATCATGTAAATTGCACTGTATCTGGCCCTGCAACAGCCAGGCAGTCACAAATTTGGCCCTCAGGCCAACAAGTTTGGCCACCCCTGAATTAAGAGACTGACTGAACTTTTCAGACTAAACTCAAGAGCATGCTAAAAGAATACAAAAGAATCAAGTCAAAATTGCAGGATCAACATTTCAAAGATTGACTGACAATGTTTAAAAATACCTTTATACAAATATAACAGTTAAGTATTAGTGGATCAGATATTTATATTAAAAAGCTTTGAGTCACACTGTATTAAAACACTTACTAAAACAAGCGAATGCTGGGTTTGTTTAACTGAAATGAATATAAATATTTGGGTGTATAACATCAGTTTTAATAGTGGTTGAGTCACTCAACTACAGCAACAAACATGAAGATATTAATTATATGTGCATGACAAAAAGCAAGTTTTGTTTCTCCATATTTCACACAACAGAGACCTAGAACAGATTGCAATGTCAATCAGAAGTATTATTTTTTCACTGAAAAAGAAAATAAGAGGAAATTCATGCTACATGTTGCTACATTTTTTATGACCTTTTTCAAAATCATGACAGAGAGTATGCTTTTAGCAAAGCTATTTGTTTTTGTTAACTTTGACATGCACTATATGTGTATATTAACATAGACACACTCAACATACTTTGAGACAATGGTTGTTTTAAATACTGCACAGTCACACTTCGAAATCTAGTTGAATATAAAAGAAATTTTGCAGAGAACATAAACTGCAGGTTTACAGTTCACGTTTTGGAAGATAGTAATTTCTGAGTATAATTGTGATGCATGCAAAGACAATTTTTAACAGACATTAGACAACAACCACAGAAACATGCCAACAAGTAATTTTTTTTCATGTTTGGAAATGTGGTATTCTACAATTTATAAATTAAAATGCTTTACAACATTTTTATTCACATTACAGACTTATGTAGAGGCAAAACTTCAACATAGAACTTCACATATGTGTCAATTTTTTAGCAGGACCACAAGATGTATAGTGCAAACAATAATAAGTTACTTTGGCAGTGAGCATATGAAATTATATATGTAATGACACCCAGACCCAGCACACCAATTTCCTGAACAAACACTGTAAATGGTGATCACACATCAGTTATAAAAGTTTGGTCACACTGATCAAACTCTAGATATTATTTTACAAGTTTCCTAAAGTTTGCAAACAACTAGGCCAAACACAATTTCAGTAGTTTTTAAAACAGAAACAGCAGCACACAATTCTGCAAAAACTATTACCTGAGTTAAGACATTTCGCTGCCCATGCCACAGCTTCACTTCCCATAAATACATCAGGATAGCCACGGAAGATGGGCCGCCGATGTCTTATCAAAGGAGGTTTAGAAGTTTGCATCTTGTCACTGTAAAATTTAAGTAATCATACATTTTGCACAAAATGTCTGTTTGATAAAATCAATTTACAACCACTGTATGTTACAATGATTACCTTTCAGGTTAAAGAGAAACAGTAGAAAGTTGATAAGATTTTGCACATGTTGCAAGCCCGAAAGGAATGAAAAAAGCCATTGAACTTTGTCAACATGATATAGTGCCTTAAACAGTCCAGTTGTATGACACATTACATGCACATCTCACTGAGTCTTCTACAGTTTTCACTTTTCATGTTAGTGACAGCTACATTTTGACTGAACTTAAAATACTCACACTGGGCTGACATCTTTTTTAAAATGTATGATAGCACATTATTGTTAAAACCAGTACAGTGCTCACAGAAATTAACTTGGATGCTTCATGCTTTATTGACTGTATAGTGTATGCCAGCTTAATTACTAGGTACCAAACAAAACTGCTGCTAGTGATATGAAAACTTACCGAATTAATTCAGAAAATATTATTAAATCATGATTGTAGGAGTCCATGTTGAACTTTTGGTGTCTAAACCAGTGTATGTATCTCAGAGTAGTTGTGTACAGTAGACACTCTGACAAAGCTAATCTGCAACACTTTATACTCACTACTGGANTTAGATGAAATACCTACTCAAAAAAAAACTTTACACAACAAATTCGCTGAAAGTGATATNACTGGCACAGAAATATTTTGAAGAGCTAAGCAAGCAGCTATCCNCAAACATTCAAAATAACAAAAACAGTTATCCGCAACATCTAATGTAGCTCACAATAAATAGGAAAAGTTGAATTTGCAAATCAACTTGAACAAATTTAATCACAAGTAGGCTAGCTAATGGTGTCACGTAAGTTTAGACTTAATTCAAAAATTGAGTTTCACTTGTCACGTTCACCTCCCTAACCTTCACACCAACATATGTCATTTTTAGCATGTTTTGTTAATTAAGTAGCATACAATGCATATAAACAAACAGTGAATTTATATAAACTGCCATGAGCAGCACCAGTACTAATCAGCTATAATAATGACAACTAGGTGAATGTTTAACAATCATACCGGGAAGTACACCATTATTTCGTGAATGAATATACTGTATAAAACATGTTCTTGATGTTGCATAACTTTGTAGCAATACATACACATCAAAACCAACTCTCTTGTAATAGCTGAACTTATCAGCACAAATCAAATGACTTGGCAGCAATGCTACTGTAGCACATATATACATTAAAAAAGGTTCCTAGCTGATGCCACCACCAAAAACTCAAATCTATCACAGTACCAGCTTATTGCAAAGGCCATGCATACAGTAGCCTCAGCCTGTACATACAGTAATCCATTTATTAGTTAGATAAATTACTACCTAAGGTCCTAGGAATTAGGCCTATAGCCATTTGATGGTTGAAGCAAGTAATGGTACTTATACTACACCAGAAATTGAGAAAATCTTATGTAAGCTGCTAAAAATCTTAATAGCTAATACAAGGCAGACAAGCACAGTTGTTAAATGTTAACAATCCTTTTCACGTATACTATTTTTAATTGGATCATGAATTGCATGTGATATTTTTCCAGTCCATAGTAATGTAGCATTTTCAACTGTGTTCTTACTTAAATATTGTGAATGAAGATACCACTGTGTAAATTTCTGAAACGTATCAGTCACGTCAAAAACTCTATCATCTTCTTCTGAAAACGGTTTTTGCTTTTCGTACATTACATATCCAGAGTATCCTTCAGGAAGGTGAATAACTTTTCCATCCAGTGGTCGACCTCGGAAACTTCCTGTCATTCGGTCTTCATTGTCAGCACCGGTTGAGTCAGTTGCGAAGAAAGTTGAAACTCGAGCAGTTTCGTTTGCAGCAACTCCACATGGCAAACGATGGACATCATGTATGTTTTGGGGTCTTAAACCGTCCAAACGAATATGAACGCTCATCATTAAGCTTGACCAGTCTTGCGCCCAACTCGTACGCTGAAATAAAAGCGTAGGCTACGCCTCAAAAACGTACAGCTAACAAAAGTACTTATCGACAACAGTACCAGTCCAAACTACACACATACGAAATCTCCGTTGTGAACTAGTAGGCTAGTATAGTAGGGCAATCACTACTCGATCAACGACTCAGGAGCTATCACAACGCCACCAATCACGATAATTCCCGCCGCAGGGCGATCGCGGAGCTTTGTAATGGCAGGCGTAGACAGTTACCACGTTAACCTCGTGGCATTTTTTCTCGTCCGTTGTATACCACTACCGTGTTTTTGTTGTAAGACGTGTTCACTCAACCAGCACCCTCGTCACAGCATGACTTCGCGCTGGCGCGAGACAATCCACATTAGTTCAGATTTCCGTAGCAAGAAATCGCCGAAGAGATAAAACCTGTTTAACGAAAGCGACTGTGCTACAGCATGCAGCATGTTACAATTCAAAACCTTTTGCACTGCGCAATGCGCCAAACAGAACATTCTTCGGTAAGCTCAATTGACCGCGATCGACAATCACATGTAAAAAATGGCGTTGAATCTTTGGCACGCAACTACGGGGCAGAAAAGCACAAGCAACACAGAAGGAACAAGGGCGACCTTCAGTTCAAAGTTTTAATAGACGAGAATATCAACAGGCAAGGGTGCATCTACGGGAGTGAAGTGTGCAAAGGCCACTTAGACATAAAGTTTGCCCCAACTTTAGTGTCTTAAACTTTGGCAGATTGCATTGCTTTCAGTGTGTTTCAACACTTCGCAGACAGTTAAACTCAAGAATTGCCAATCTATCGCGCATAAGTAAAGTTTGTATGCTTTTCATCAAAAAAGTTCACATCCCTTTATTTCTACAAAAGTCTAATTCAACTGGCATGCGGTGGGATCCAGTGGTGGACTTATGGTTGG
>JGI24021J15306_10002859_pt1 | contig 19065 bp, 12 predicted proteins | sample Ectturendosymbi1_FD_15306 | JGI IMG/M metagenome (IMG submission 15306)
GGTTTTGGGTTTAGGTTTTGGGTTTAGGTTTTGGGTTTAGGTTTTGGGTTTAGGTTTTGGGTTTAGGTTTTGGGTTTAGGTTTTGGGTTCAGGTTTTGGGTGTGGTTTTAGTTTTAGAGTATTAAGTCATGTAACACGGTCCTTACACTAATCCAAGGGCATCGTCCTTGTCACTTGACCGATCCAAGCAATTGGAATCTCCTAATGGCAAAATAACTCCAGCGGTGCTTTTCCCTCTGATGCCAAATAGAGACAACCTTATTAAATTTTGGAAATGGCGAAGGGCTCGGTCTATTTTGCCTCATGAGGTAAAAGCACTGCTGGAACTATTTTGCCTTCAACCAATCGTATTTGGCTAAAGGCAAAATAGCTCCAGTAGTTCTTTTGCCTCATGAGGCAAAATAAAAACACAGGATTTTACATTGGCGGATCAGGACTGGATCGGACCGATGATTTTCAAAAATTTTAAGGACTGGATCGGATTCAATTTCATCGGATCAGGAATGGACACGGACTGAAAATTTTCACAGTCCGTTCATCTCTGCTATCTTGCCACATCAGGAATAGATTCATGCTCATAAACTTGGCGTGTCCAATTAGCAGATTAAGAAGGGAATGAGATTACCCTACAGAAGAGAGATTACACCATAGACAAACCTGGAGTCATGGCACAGAAGTCTGAAAAGATGCTTCTGAAGATAATGAATGAATGATTGTGCAATGTGCAAATTTTTCCAAAAGTCTAAATCCTCGAAATATCGATAAAAGCGTTTCGGATATCCGGATCCGTATCCGGTTCTCGTTTGAAAGCAGTTTTTGCATATCCGTATCTGGTTGCAAACTCACTATCCTGCTGGATATCCAACCGGCAAACCGGATAGTGATCTTCTCTGATAGACACTAACACCTCCACTGCGTTCACCTTGATACTAGTAGTACGAACTCCGTGCTGTGTGGTGTGGAGTCTGGACAAAGGTGGATGCAGTTCGAAGAGCAAAATACTCCCAGCAGAGCTATTGCTATTGATTGCAAAATACACACTACCATTTAACAAATTTGACAAATCACATTACAACTAACATTTTTAATATGGTTCGAATAGTCACATCAAAACGACAATGTTTTCTCTGTCCAATGCAGTCCTGATCTGCCAGTTAAAAAAATTGCAGTCCGATCCAGTCTTGATGCGGCAAAAATTGGCTTCAGTCCTGATCCGTGCTCAACGCTGGCATGGGCCAGTGGTGTATGGATATGGAAATTTTGCAATGTGATTGGATCCGATATTTTTTCATAAACTCCATATCCAATGCGTATCCGAAAATTAAAATTATGGACTCCGATATCGAGTCCAAATCGGAAACCGCCCACTCTATTTGCCTCATGAAGCAAAAGTTGTGGCTAGTTTGCCTTTAGTCAGACATGATTAATTCAAGCGGTCACATGACAAGCATGATTCGCACAAGAAGACAAGGATTGGGGATTTGGATTAAAGTTAGGATTTCGATTTAGGGTAGTGTACAGTTCACGCAAACAAACAAGAACCCACTAACATAGTTTGCCAGCACTGAAAGCATGACAACACTCATCCATTGGACTAAGCCGTTACAGATGTTGTTACCAAGTGAGAAGGTCATGTGGTTTGAACTTGTCAAGACCATTTCAAACAATTGAGTTTGTTTAAAGGTAAAAGAGCTCCAGCAGTGCTGTTGCCTCCTGAGGCAAAATAGACTCTGCCAACACACTGTCTTGAATCCCATGGCTACAACTTACTACCACAATCAGTTAATAAGAGATTGTGACAAGAAATGCACAATTCTTTTTTTTATATGGTAGCGCAAATTATAGTTGTGCACAATTCTCATATGCTTTCTAATGGAGATGTTTAAATCAAATGATAGTCTACAACTAGCTTACATTTGAGTACCTGCTGGACTCCATATAACGCCAGCAGCTGTTGTACTTTGCATCATGATAATTTTATTTCCAATGAAATCATTTCTTAGAGCAGTGGGATGAATGTTCTCAATCCCTTTCTCATCTGAAACTCTTTACACTTTCCAAACTGAACTTCTAGCACTCCTAGGCTTAGAGAATAAATAACCTTGCCATTTTTTGTTACATCCAATACTTGACAAGTTTTCATTTTCAGTTCAGGTGTATTTCAACCTACAACAACAACATGGTCAAAATGACAATACGTTTTCACCATGCTTATTACTCTTACTCAGTTGTGAGGTAAGGCCACGTTGAGTTAGACAAGTGACCTACGCTGTTTAGACACAAACTGGTGTGCTTCGTTCAACGCCGAAAAAACTATTTTTAATTCCTTGATACGCACCAACATTTTACTATCATCTACTAATAAATTTATTTAAAAAATAAGCCTATCTCATCTGAATAACGACGGGCTGCGTCATGATAAAACTATAGAATCAATCATGCTCATCTTCCTACAGTTCCACACTACATATTGCTTGAGATGTCCCCAGTCTGAAAGTTAGGATCGCGAGAGGTGGAAAACATTGCAGTCTATCGAGAGAAATCAGACAAGTAGATTTTTAGTATACGATTTCGAAATATCGTAATTTTTCTTCATACAACTATTATTCCATACCAAATTTTTTTACAGAGATGTTTTATTTCATTTGCATAATCCGGTGCGGTTGAAAGGGAAACGATATCCAATTCAAATCAGTGTTGAATATGATCCGATTCTCCGGATCGCGATCCAACCGGATTCTGCAATTCAGAACCGGACCCGGATTGGACTGGATTTTGAAAAAATCTCTAGCGGATCGGCTATGGATATCCAAACTGCGTTGATCACTGCAGGCGAATGCTTAATCAGAGGGATTTTTCGGATATAAACCGGTGTCAAGCGAAATTTCTGACTTCACGCCATGTACGCATGCACAAAGTAATATTCTTCATATCAAATATGCTGAGAAAACTGATGATTAGGGCTTAGAGATTCGTGTTTAGGTAAGTGTGTCGGGTTAGGTTTTGGGTTAGGGTGAGAAAATGAAAATAATTGAGGTAAAAGACTAAGTCCATAAATTTTCAATTGTTGAAGTGATTCCCGCACTACAGCTTGTTGTGAGTAGGCTACCTCACATCTAACCAAAATGTTTCAATTTACACAACACACATTAAAAAGTAATTGCCAAACTTTATTTCTTTATTCTAAGAAGTAAAATAACTGACAATCAATAACAGGTCAGAAACTTCGCAGTGGTCAGAAATTTCGCTTGACAGCGGATTGGATCAAATATTTGGAATGTGGTACCGAATTAGGATCGGACTGGATTACACACTGAAAATATTGGACTGGATTAGGATCGCAAAAATCTTCGATCCGTTCAACACCAATCCAAATCCCAAAAAATCCGAATATCCGTCCGGATTAGACTCCAAAAACCGGATCCTGTACACCACTGGCATGGGCCATGACGAAAAACTGATGTGATTTTTTTCGACTTATTTTGCAAATTATTTCCGCAACAATATTGCAGTGTTTCTGAAAAAAATTTAACTGTTTTTTTTTTAGAAAATATTCGCGAAACGAAAGTGTTTTCGAAACGAAAGTAAAATGTTTTTGTATTTGAAACTAAAATATTTTAATTTGCAAACAAAAGTTGAAGTGTTTCCGAAACGAAATAATTTTGTTTTAACCGAAAATGTTTTCACACAGAAAACATTTGCGAAACGAAAGTGTTTTCGAAAGGAAAGTAACATTGTTTTTCTTTTTGAAACGTTTTTTATTTTTTGTTTTAAAAAAAATGCCAGAAACAAAACCTTTTTTAAGGTGTCACGCATGGGCCTAGGGCCACCATACTTTGTCCCTCCATGAAAAAATCCTCTTGGCAACTCTGCAAAATCCACTTTTGAAACAGAAATTGCCGATGAATTACATGAACATGAAGTGGTGCAACTAAAGGGTGCCCTGTAAAAGGCGGAGCTCCGTAAACAGTGGAGCTTGGTTGCGGAGGTTTGATGACGTTCCCGGAGTCGCTAAAACCGATATTTTGCGTTGAGGATTGAGAAGCAAACGGTAGTAAAAATAAACTTACTGCAAAAGGTGGTATTACACTACGGTGAAAGAAATCTATTCTGATGTTTGATAATTTTTGGTAATCTGAGTTTCGCAATGGTTCGGGGACAAAAAATAGGTTTCAACAATTGTGAAAATAATAAAATTTTTAAACATCGCAAACATCCATGTATTAGATGTTTGGGGGAAGCGCATATTTATTTGCAATAATAAAATATTTTTTCTTTGCTTTTTTTTCCGTTTAATCTATTGGCAATGCAATTTTTTCCGCTGCGTTTACGTCATCAACCTCAGCAACCAAGCTCCGCTATTTGCGGAGCTCCGCTTTTTTCAGGGCACCCAACAAAAGTACCTGTTTGCTTAGTGTGGGAGCTTAGGGACTGCTTCGGTTGTATCAAGACCATTTGCGCGTGCCACTGCGGAGCACACTTTCTTTGCACTTATTTGAAATGAAATATGCGATTAAGTGATATGGATCTGCAAATGAAAACAAAATTTCTATGCGAATATCTTCTTTGTGCGATTAAGCATGCGATTAACTGAAATAGTTTTTCTTCATGTATGAATTGTTTCGCCTTGGGATTCCAGAATCCTAGAGTAGCTATTCGATAAGGCAGCTTTGGGCTTATGCATTTTACGAATATATGCAATTAGCTTCATTCATGTGACGTGTATGTACTTGGACAGGGTCTCAACCAACACACGGCCCGTGAGCCACATGATGATGATGATGATGTGATGATCATGAAGATGTGTGTGACCCAAGTGGGTGTTTTGTGCGGTGCGTGGCCGTGATGCTTTTTGAGGAACTTTAGAATAATTAGCATGCAAGTTATTTAATTGATTCACAAAGGCCTCGGCTAGCAAGTGAACAAGTTCAAAACGAATGTGGAGACAGCTAGCTACTAAGTACTAGTAGACTAGAAAATGATTTGACAGCAGGCACGCAACCAAGGGGCATTTGGCCCCTGAAAATTTCACAGTATTGCATGGCAGTTTTCAGAAAACGCAGTGTGTGTCTATGCTTTGATTTTGTTTCTTCATTCTTGCCTATCTTTTGAGGAAGAGAGTTTGCATAGCCTCAAGATCAACAATGATGAAGAATGCTGTATGTGTTGTAATCACACCAGTGGAGCAAAGTTTGTAGCCAGGAGACTGCAGGTAATATGCCTGTAGATTTTTGGGGGTGTTGCCCAGCGTAGAGCAGAGGTTGCTTGTAAGGAAGGTCGTCGTTGCATATAGAATGCTGGTTTCCCCAAACGTTACTAACAACAAGGCAGCTTAGTCGTTGTATGAGTACTGTTCTGGTTCTAACTCCTGGCTAAAAATGCCTAGCCTAGCATTTTGATTTGCCAAGCCGAAGCAACGCGTTTGACTTTTACCCATTTTATAGCAAATTACTATAGCTTAGTTTAACAGATTTCTTAGTGCACAATCTTTATTTATTAAAGGCTTCTGATTAGTAGTAGCAAAAATGTTTTGATGATGGCGTGACCATAGGACATCAAAACATGTCTGTGTGGTAGCGATACAAAACTCGACTCACAAAACGTGGTGTCCACACTGCTGGACCAAATTTCGAATGGCGAAAATGTTGTCAGCATGTAATCTGCTCGCAAGCAGTCGACCGCTCGCACATGAATTCCTTTGACGCGATACAAGTTGATTCCAGCAAGCAAGCACATCCGGCAGAATAAACATGAGTTATGAAAAGCCAGTAAATTCGTAATGTGAAAAGGTATATCCACTATACCTAGTGACAGACACAGCATACTATGTTCACATTGACTTAGCTTTACGTTTGCCTAGGGTTACTATAGGCTGCTATGTAAGTGTTTTTGCATTTTATGTTCAGTGCTTAACTGTTGGAGGGGTTTCACACCCAAGCTTTAACATTACAAGGGAATTTCAAAATTCACAAGGGCCTCAAAAGGTATTAGGTGCTGTTCAGGTAGTCTTGGCAAAAGTGGCGAGGCCCAACCACATCTGGTGGTGAGCCTGGCCCAAACCAAAAAGTTTGTAATAAAGTTCAAGATGCATTCCTGCCTGCATTCCTTTCAAGAGTATTTCATTTGGCAGATGAAGTCTTGTATTTACGACTGAAACAATAGCCAAGTCACAAACTTTAACCTTGTGGCAAGTTTCTGAGGAATCTACCTGCTTTTTGCTTTCATTCTTTTGCAACGATTAAAACTTGCAAGTGTATCTATTTTTCAAAGTTATAGGCCACAAAGGTGTCGGCAAGTGAATCAGTCATAGTTTATTGACGGGGAAGCTAGTTTCGTATTTTTCAACGCATCATCAGTCCTGTAAAACCATAAGCATCAGTGATTAAATATATCCTAACAGTCATACTGGTCTCTTGTATCTGACAACATTACCACTCGTAATATTGTCTGCAGAAATTTATCTCACACCAAATATATTCAACTGAAGTTACAATATTCAGATAATTGATTTGATGAATTTGTTAAAACAAGACAAAATGTTGGGCAGGTTTACCAGTAGCCTATAAATCTGCCACACTAAAGCCATGGCTGCAACCAGGTGTTTGTAATTGTTCGGTCTGCATCGTGATTCAAACTAGAAAGTTCTCAGTTTCAAAAATCTTGCGAAGAGAACTTTATCTGTGATCATTTGGGAAAAAGGTGTACCATGGTTGAATAGGCACGATGACATCATCAAATGAAATTTCATGAAAATTGCCCCCCACCTGAAATGAAGAGCTGGTTGCGCTCCTGTTTGCCCAGTAACTGATAATACCTTTTGCAAGAAGTAAGATGTAAAAGCTATTCCGAATGGAGGCGTGGGTTCGAATTCCACTTCTGATACCATGTTTCTGTCTTCTTACAGAATATGCGAAAGCAGGCAACTCGTATTAATATACGGTAACTTATAATTAACTGATGAGTAATGATCACATGAAGACAAACTGAAGTAAACGCAAAGACATTGTGAACTTGCTGTACCGACTGTCATCTGACCTTTGGCCGGCCGTCAAACCATCAGACCTTATTTACACTGGTATGCAATTAACAAGCGCGACACTCACAACAATAATTGACAGAGCTTAAAGGTACACGTCCATCAACACTAGTAAGGTTCAGGTACTACCATTGTTAGAGCATCATAATGTGCCTTGTGACTGTCGGGTTACTTTGTAAGTCCTTGTAAGAAATTGTAACAATCCTACGTATGACCTCTGTACTCTAGGGGCTCTATTGTCAAGCAGAAACTTCTTACCACATATTGTCTAGCTGCATGTTCTTAGGAACAAAGGGCATGCTGTGGCTCTGTTCATGCACCTATGCTAGTACTGGAGTCACATGGTATGACACAACCTTAGCTGTTGCTTTTTGTCTGCAGATGAATTGGTAATTGCTGTTTAGCTACACCTGAGTGTTAAGTTGTGTCAGGTGGATCATTAAGCTATTTCAACTTATAAAACAGTATAGTCTTCTCTGATTGTAAAGAAAGAATGGAGCAATATGTTTCTTGCAATGAATGGTATTACGGGCAATTATTCAGTGTTTTAATAAAAGTGCATGCTCAATCGACTGTTTTCTGTAAACTAAAGGACAACAATTCACAAGAAATGTGGTTAATGAATTACTATTCTTTTTTAAATGTAATATTTTTTTCAGGGAAAGTAGCCTAGATTTGCAAGTTTGTGATCATATCATAATTGCTTTTTACTGCGTCTTGATTTAACAGTGTTAAATGCAATGGCGAAAACATGTCCACACTGCAAATCCAGTGATCTTGATGTAGATGGCAGTCGTGGTAACACAGTGTGCATGAACTGTGGCTCTGTGTTGGAAGAAAATTCAATTGTATCAGAAGTTACTATTCAAGAAAATGCTGATGGCTCTTCTTCTGTGGTTGGACAGTTTGTATCCTCTGAAGGTATGTTTGACCTTACATTTAAGTGCACTGTTGTAGTTTGATTGTTACATCCATGAGCATGGCAGCAGGTAGTTTATTATAAACTATGGGTAACTTTTTGTTGAAATGAGCACAGTTAAGGTAGAACATTATGCCTAAAAGCTGTTAGCTACCATAGTGTTCAATGCAGAAACGCATGGATGATCATCACTTTTACATATTCTAAACTTTTGGGATTTGAAAATTAAATCTGTATTTCTTAGTTGCTTGTAGCATTGTGATGAATGAAATTGATATTCATGAAATTTGAAATTATATTAACAACATCTTTGTTTATGAGAATTTGAAATGCACTTCCCCCTGTTGTCTTCTCTGTACAAAAGAAAGATGAGGTAATACCTTATCTTGCCTATGTGCTACACCATCTAATTGTAGGCAATCATATGTATCTTAAATTCCGGCATTCTAAGTAGAATTTCTGTTTCAGATACTTAGCTGGTGGGAACAAAATGAAAACATGCAGTAGGCATTGGTAGCTGCTTGCCCTTATTGCAGTTATGTTACAGTTTTAAGCACCTTCTAGGTAAGAAAATATGTTCAGGCTTTCATATTAACACTTTTGCTGCCAGGCAGTTTTCTAGCCTGTAGGTGGAGGGTGCCAAGCAAATTTGGAGTTTTTTTACCATGAAAACTAACATGTTAAAAAAACAAAATAAATAAGTGTATGCATAAGAGCTTTTTGGTAGTTTGCCTTATGATAAAAACTGAGGCTTAAGGCTGCCTTTATATCAGGAACATGGTGTACATAGCTCTGCCTACCCTTCCTACCAACTTTCAAAATGAAACATGTCTAGAAACTTGTTGCATTAATCTGTGTTTTACTACTGAGGGGATCATCTTACCCCATAGTACCATGCAACAAATTTTTTTGATGTATGTTAATCTATGTAGCATTGTGCCCTACACATAGCATTCCACACTCTTCAGCAGCAAAGGTGTTAAAACACATTCACTGCTCAGGTATTATTTTTTCCCATTTGATATTACATTTTTTTATTTGCTTATATTTTTGTACATAAAAATGTCAATGATTCTATCAAGTTTTTTTTATCCATATTAATGTGGTTATTAAACTGTTTACGAATATTTTTGCTTAAAACCTATCTTCTATGAATTGTTATAAGTATGTGCAGAATTAGGCCAAAACAAAATACAATAGTCCCTGCTTATAAGCCTACCTCGGGACCAGATGATTTTGGACTGATTAATAACTTTGGAGCTGGTCAAGTTACGCTGAAAGGTATAAAATGCCCATATTGGCCAAGTCTTTGCAACTCCATAACTCGCTAGGCAATTGTGCTGGAGAGCTATTCAAACCCTCAATAGACTCAGTAAGTCTTCTAATTTACAATGAAAAAAATTTTTTGGTTTCGTTTTTTTGTGGGTGATGTCATAAGTGGGGTAGGTTTTTGGGCATTTTGGCTCAGGTTACCTGGCCCTGGGAACAACTGTTACGTCAATGGTTCTTAGCAACCGGGGGGCGCAAGCCCTTAAGTGCTGTACAACATTAAGAGTTTGATCAATAAATTTACCAAAGAATACATTTGCTTTTCTTATTTATAGCCAAGGGAGCTTGAACAAAGGACAAGTACTTAAGGGAGGCGTGGTAAAGAAAAGGTTAAGAACCGCTGTGTTAGATGGAAGTATTTCACTCAAGTTTTTATTGCAAACTAGGCTAGAATCTATGTTTTTTTGAGCTTTTGATTGGGTTTCTAGCATTTCTGGTTCAAAAGTTGTGGCCAAAAAAACAAAAAATTTTACCAAAAATTGGTAAAAATTGCTAATTTTACTCTATCTCTTGCTTTGGTTTGTTGTTTTGTTAATGAGTTTTGAGAAAGATAGGGTTGATTTGATTAACACATTTCCTTCAACCAACCCCTATCTTGCAAGCTAGGGTAGCAGAAAAAGTTAAAATTTTGCTGTTATCATATTTGCCATGCCCGTACTTTCACACCTGCTTTTCCTGTGGGAAGAGTTGAGGAGGTAGCAACCCTAGGAGGACTTATAATATCTCATAGTTTGCAGAAACCTCTGATAGTTCTGCTGGCCCCACACCAAGATGGGACCAAGCCAGCTTGGAAATATAACCACACTACTTTTACCCAAAGATCAGACTGATCTTTGGTCAGGTGTAACCAGCGAGACTCACCCCTTGCCAACTTTTCCTGGATCACTGTGGTCACATGGTTGAATCATCATAGTTGGAATCTCTCCATTCAGAGGAGAAATGGCTTGACATTCACGATTCTATGAATTTCACAGCTATGCATAATTTGGCGAAGTGTCACACTGTGAACTTTTCACAAAAATCCCATCTTTGCTGTTTGTTCCTGAGATAGCGCTTTGTGAGCCATCTCCCGTGATTCATGATTCTAGTTGAGGGTCAGAACAAAGACTGATCTGAAAACTGAAATCTTTGTGGCATTTGAAAGTTCCCATTTTGTGTCCATGGAGCGATACAGCTCACACAATACTGTTTGCTTAATCATTCTATCAATCTTTTTCTGGCCTCAGTCATTTGTAATGTAAATACCACCAAAAGACACATGAACTTTTTGAACTGCTGCAATGTATTGCCACTTACTTGCAGCATACACTGCCTTGGTTTCTGGGGAGATAGATAACCTTATAATTTTAGTGCTGATTTTCATTCCAGCTTGATCATATGCAGCTGCACACCGGTCAAGTGCATATTGAAGGCCCTGTTCAGAGGACACAAGCAGTACCAAATCATCTGCAAAGCAGATGTTTAGTTCTCCAGCTTCCAACAATAGTACCCTTGTCAACTTGGTTGTGACTGTTAATCCAATAGGCTATGAAGAAGACTGGTGACAGCACACAACTCTCTCCAAGTTCAACACCCACAGTGAACAGTTGTGAGTTAATGCTGCTGAAAACTGTGACAAACTTCTGAGCAGGAATACAATGAGTTGATTGCTAGTAACAAGTGGCCAATACAGGAGTGTCAGATTTCTCTGCAGAGACGCTGGGGGATTTTCCAGGACGAGCTTGCCAGTAATCGGAATCGAATTTATGTCTAGAAGTTGTATCACGATTGCATTTTACACCTTTTTACCATTTCGGATGTGGGCTTTCGCATCTCAAAGTGCAGTGGAAACTGCTTAAATCGACCACCCTCGGGAATAGCAAAACCCGCTCTAATAAACGGTTGCTCTTTTGTCCGATGAGAACTTTTTGCAATAAAAATAGGTTGTCATTCACGCTAGGGGTTCACCAATACACATATCAATATCAGGGTACTGTATTTTATTCTCGTAGTGAGCACTGTACACAGTATTATAAGAAGAAAAGTTACTGTATTTTTGCAGTATTTTTGTCATGTGTTGCACAGTAGTTATTGTGATGGATCCTGTTCACTCTTGCCCCTCTTCAGCACAAAAGAACTGGTCAATTTTTTATTGTTTTACATCATTTTTGGTTGCTTGACTTCTACGCGTCAGCTTTCTGCATTTTATGGATTTCTCACGCGCTAACTGCGTGCAAGCCGTGGTGCTGCTACACGTCTAATTGCTCTAATAAGCGAAGAATTTATAAGAGGAAAAAGATAGAATCGTTTTTTTCAGCCGAAACTGCTTGAATAAGCGGTTTGCTCTATAAACCGATGTTCTATTAAGCAGTTTCCACTGTACTGTAAAGGCAAAAAAGATTCACCTTTGTTCTGAAGCCAGACTTTGTAGGCAAATTTCTTTGCTCAAATAGCCTTTCACCTGATGGTTCCACGAAGGGGTTATTTTTTTGCCATCTGTTGCCACACCGAGTCGTTTCTGTTCTCATAACCGCGCAGCAGACGAAATTACCACTGGTTCGAACAGCCGCAATTCATCTCTTACATCCGCTGTGAATTCTGCGAGAACTGGGAGAAAGGATGATATGCTGTCAGCACAGGCCTTCCTTACATTCTTGTCCACCAGCAGCTCTCACTGTATTCGGTAAGACCTCATGGTCCTGCACGTAAATGTAGACTGTAGACCAGGGGTCTCAAACTCAAATGTCTCCGAGGTCCAAAGAAGGACATTTGAAGTAACCCAAGGGTCGCATGTGACGCTGACGAAACAATGGCGGTACCTGAACCTCACTGGAAGCAGATCATTTCCAGCCATCTCTACGTTCAGTGAAAGGAACTACTCGCTGACCGAGCACTTTTAAACACCAGTGAATAAACTGAACAACTTTGATGTTAATTATTTGGAAATTCCCCGAAAGCATCGCGGGCCGCACAAAACACCCTCGCAGGCCACATGCGGGCCGCGTGTCTGAGACCTCTGCTGTAGACCCTGTTGGTTTTTCAGACGTTAGTTCCAGACATCCAGATATTGATCGGTCGAAAGTTCTGCACCCTTTTGGACACGAACGTTCAACAGTGATTGGAATAAGTAAGCCGAAACTATGCAGAAATCAATGAATGACGATTCACCCAACGCGTGTCTGCACCAGGTGGAAGAAAGTTCACGGTGCACAGTGCATTGTGCAGCAAAAGCCGTCCCGTTGTCGTTTACGTAGGATCTCCATGTTGACCAACCACACCTCTCCATACTCCAGCATCGTTTGCAACGTGTGCGTTAAAGTCTACCGAAACGATTGTTGATTCGTGAGTTTTGACACTTCGCAAGGCATCACCAATATTGTCCACGAATACTGGCTACCCTACAATCTTTTTGGGCTGTATGCCTTTATCAAACACAGGGAGTGTTCTATCAACTGTGATCTCAAAATGCGCACCCTACCTCACAATGGGATCCATTCATCAACACGGTCTGTCAGCTGAGGGCTAACGAGTATGCTCGCTCCGGCCCATCTGTTGGGTCAACGCCGGAGTAGAACACCCATTGCCTAGCTCCACAGTGGTGAAACCACGACAATGCCAAAGTATCCACGTAATATCGCTTGGTTTCTTCAACCAGCTTGCGCACTTGCCCTGTGAGTAATATTCCAGTTTCCAATTACTATCTATGACAAGATTACCGTTCAGGTGTGACTTTCAAGCCTTCCAGAGCAGAAGCACTCAGCGCTGTCCATATTTTCTTCCTCAGATGCGTATGTGGGCGCAACGTGTGTATAGTTGGTTGAGGAAACTGTCGAGAATTTTTCGGACGGGCCCCTCTGCCTAAAGCACGATCGCGGGCTTTGGTTACGTGTAATGATCGATGCCCGATGCTATTGACTGATTATTTATCCGCATTTCGTGGTAGTAACTGATCAAATTATATTGTTGTGCAAAACGATTGCGCCGTTCTGCGTCGCAACTATTGCGGAAGCAGTGGGTGCCATGGGAAGGCTCAGTTGCGGGCACTTTAGTGTAGGAGAGGCCTTTCATTGAGTCTACTGCAAGCGCAGACATGTAACAATCACTAAACCTGAAAAGTAGGAGCTGTTTTGCGCTATCACTTCTTAACGTGAAACGGCGGACGATGTTTTGGTCCCTTCTGCCTCATAACCCTTTCGTTAATCCTTATTCATACTTGAATCATTGTTACCAACTACACTATTTCTAATAATTCTTGGTCTCAGTGTTTCTAAATGCCGCGATATGAGTTCAGCTTATAAGTTACACCGTACAGCAGCAGTGTTCCCTCTCAGATTTTTACAAGTCGGCTGGTGTCCAAAATGTGCTGTCAACATCAAAAGAAACTTAGGTGCCCTTTATAAATCTTCCTGAAATGCGTCCATTTTCAATGAAAATATATTACATCAACCATTTTTAGTGAATGACCAAAAAAATGTTTTTCACTTTTTCCAGCACGTACACACGCAATATTTTTTGATGAACGACCGAAAAACGGGCATCACATTTATCAGGCAATAAATTAAATGAGCAGTATGCAAACTTCCTTCGCAAATGTGAACATTTTCTCTCAGACAGAGGTTGCCCTGCATGTGCCACGGACCTAACTGACTGTTCTTGTCTTTGTTGTGAATTGCTTACTGTCGCACTCAACCACTGGTTATCAACCTTTTTTGTACCGCCACCCATTACAACAACCCACTCTAATCCAACGACCCCCATGTGAAACTCGAATAAAATAGATGTAATACAGCTTTATACATAAAATACCTACTGGTGACCCCTCCAAAAATGGTTCACGACTCTGTGCGGGTCGCGACCCCCAGGTTGAAAATCACTGCACTAAACCAACAGCACAATACAATTAAATCAGGCTGATGATACTGCGCAATTTATTTACATAAACTTTGTCAAAACGTAATAACTTAGAAGTATTGACAAAATACTCTTCAACCCAAAGAGTAGCGTTGATCAAAGATAAATAAAATCGATATTGAAATAGACCTTGTTCAAAGACTTCTAAAATAGTTGCTTGCTGCGTAACCTAGATCATTCAAAACTACATAAAATTGTTAGAACTGCAAAAACATCAAGTTTGGATCCCATGCGCGTTGTAGACAAACTCAGCTATTTTTGAAGGCCTATCATAAAATCTTGTACGTAAATTTTCAAAGGGAAGAACCTTACATCAAAGCAGTGAACATTAGTATGTGCCCACCCACAGAGCTGTCACTGAATTTATCATTTTGACAAAACAGTAATCCTCACGTAGCATGCATGTACTCTCGTATAACGTTTATGAGGCCAAATATACAAAAGGTAGAGGTGGCTGAAAGCGAAGAGTGTGCAAATAGCGTACTACAGACCATTGCACTAATGATTTTGTGAAAATGCGCCCGAATGTAATTTCACCAGCCTTTCGTTATAGGCAGAGATCACTAAAGAGTGCCTCAATACCTAAAAACCATTTCGGTCAGAAAAAAGCCTTTCGACTACTTATACTGACTCGATCGAGACATTGTTTTTCAGCCTAATTTCGCAAACAAGCACTGACTTCTTTAGCACTTTACTGCATTCTGAGCAAGTTAACTGTTTTTCGAAATAAGTGCGTCGTAGTTATATCTTGCCAAGCTTATATATTAATTATAATTATCAATGATCATTGCAGAATTCTTCCCGCCTTTTGCAGGCTTGCTTGCTTTCATGCTTAATACATCACAAATGATCGTGAAATTTTACCGTCAAACTTCGTGGCCTCAGCCGCTTATCAGTCGCATGATGAGACGTGATAAACCAGAAAAAATAGGTTTTGCTGTCTGCCAAAGGTGCATTACACGCAAAACACAAGTAGAAGTTAAGACAAAGGCCTCTGTGAACGAATACGCTTAATATTGCCGGAAAACGTCACTTAGGTAAAATTTCACAAAATCTGTTCTTTATTTCGATGATCAGATATCACAGAATGTGTCTATGGTGCCAGTCCAAGTCTTTTTCAAAAAATTGCTTCACTTAAATCACGCCTGCACGTCGCAGTTTGTGGGTGCATTAGCAGCCAAAATGTGTCCAAATTCCAAGCATTTTAATAAAATGCAAAGTCAAGAACATCGCAATGGGCTCGAACAACACAACAAAGATTTATGGACACGGGAAATAGTAAAAATGCGCCCAGAGCATTTTTCATAAACCTTGCAAGGCGGAGAACATCCAAAATGCGTGTGAACATCACAGCAAACAGCTTCGTTTCCGGATCCATGAATCGTGAAAACGCACCCAGAATTTTTTCTTGTAAACCATGCAAGCGGAGAACTTCCAAAATGCGTCTGAACTTCACGGCAAACAGCTTCATTTTTAAACGCACAAATCGTGAAAATGTGCCTGGAATTCTTTTTGCGAACCTTTGCAAGCGGAGAAATTCCAAAATGCGTCTCAACTTCACAGCAAACAGCTTCGTTTTTGGACGTATAAATCGCGAAAATCCGCCCAGAATTTTTTCTTGTAAACACTGCAAGCGGAAAACTTCCAAAATGCGTCTCGACCTCACGGCAAGCAGCTTCGTTTTTGGACACAGAAATTGTGAAAATGCACCCAGAATTTTTTCTTGTAAATATTGCAAGCGGAGTACTTCCAAAATGGGTCTCAACGTCACGGCAAAAAGCCTCTTTTTTGGACACATAAATCGTGAAAATGCGTCTGAACTTTTTTTACACCGCTCACTGCTGAATGTACTTACTGCGACCTGAGCATGGCTTAAATCGAGAAAATATGACCCGCACATCTTCGAAAAAATAACGAAATTGTGTCTTGTGAAATTTTCTTCTGTGAAGGAAAATGCGTCCAAATTTTGCATGTGCCGGTTTTCAAAATTTTTGTCGGCTGGCGTCCTAACAAACTGCCGAAAGTGCCGTTTTCTTTCGGCTTAGAGGGAACACTGTACAGCAGTAAGCTAACTGTATGGAATGCGGCGCGTTTGACAAAAGTTTTGTATGTTCTTCATATTACTGCTAATTACGACAAGCTAACAGGTCTTGTGGGATAGAGCGCATGCAAAGGAAGCTGGTAGACTGTTCAAATCCCGGCCAGGTTATACCGAAGACTTAAAAAAACGGTACTTGTGGCTTGTCCAGCCTCGTTCTCGGCGTTGATTGTGGGTGCAAGAAAACAGTTCACCGTGGTGCTACTACCATTTGCCTGGCACCAGTGCAACATTCACTGCAAAAGTAACTGCGTGACCAATGGCATGTAGTAAGCGGATATGGGCGCCCGAATACCACTTGTGACTCTACAAAGTAAAGTCAAAGCGGAGTGTAATTTTCTTTTTTCATTGGAAAAAAAATTGTATTTAATTCACACCTCGTTCATACGCAATGGATTGTTAACAAATTTTATGTGTCACGACATAACACATGCAAACACAATTGCCAGCAGCCTCATTTTATGACGCGATGTTTATCGTCTAATGGCTATCACGCGAGGCTTCTGCCACAAGAAGTGCAAGAATTTTCGGCCTTGTCCATTGGTGAAAGCTTGACATGGGCGAGAGACTACTGTTGTCATTTTTGCGAGTGAGATCGAATGGTTGACAACGGTCCACCAAGCTATGCTGTCGGCTGGTTATAATATTCTTCTGTCTGGAAAAAGCAAGATCCGCATAAAAAATCAAACTCACCGAAAAATGAAGTTAACGTGAAGATTGTAATTAACCCTTTTTAGGAACTGAAGCATATTTCAAGTGAAGGCCAGTAAAGCACAATTTTCACTAATTTCATATTTCATTGAAACAAATGATGCTTATACTTGCCCTCACTTGCAGCTCATGTGTATTATACTTGTTTGTATTGAAAACTTTAAGTGTATCGCCTTAGTAGTGCATAGGACCGTAACCAGCTTGGGACACTACGGGAGGGGAAAAGTTTTCTGAGGGGCCCATATTTTTAGAACTAGGTCCAACACATTTTTCCAGGTGGAGGCGAAAATTTTTCATGGGGGGCTACGAAGGCCCCCCTAGTTATAGGCCTGGTAGTGCAAGTAATAGCATGTCCGAATGCATGGAAGTGATTGCAATTTCTTCCATTCGATGTTGTCAGACGACTTTTTATATAAGGAACTATTCCTGTTTGTTGAGATTTTCCATGTTTTTGCTAAATTTACCGTCGGCATCTGATTGCTAGATGTGTAATAACAAAAAACAACTTTTCCCAAAAGATCCAGATTTGGGGTACAACATTTTAAAAAAAAATTAAAACGGGGCAAATTTTCATTACTGTTGAATAATTTAGTAATTAATTATATCTTCAAGCTTTGATTTGATTCCAATTTAAGGAGCACAACGCTTGAAGTTAATTCACAACCTGCAGGGTGAACATGCCCAGTAAATCACTGAAAACGAAGTATGCAGACATCCAGACATGAAACAGAGGTCACGTATCGAGGTTACCAATGAATGAATCGTGATGCAATGTGTGACAAGCAAGGTTGCAGTATCCATTATAAACCATACATGGAAACACGTTTGTTTGCCATCACTGTACTTTGCGTTCGTCATTTTGTCAACATAGCCATGGACCAGATCATGAAATTACATACTAGATCATGAAATAACATGTTATTTTTCAACGTGTTAAAACTAGAGATAGACCGATATATCGGCCTAGCCCAGCGGTTCCTAACCGGGGGTTCCTGGACCCCTAGGGGTCCGAAATGCAATTTTTGAGAATGAGAGCTTGTATGTTGTTGGATGTACTTCTTCTCAAAAGAACCGAGATTTATTAAAGCTTGCGAGTGCTATTACACCGAAGAACGTTATTGAGCCTAATCATTCCAGCTAACGTTACTAATTTAACAATGTAAATTGCTATTTCTGCTTTCTCGGTCCAGATGGCCGGTGATGCGGTTGTAAGTGCATTGTGACGTTTGAATGTTGATGGCGCATTTATAGCGAGATTGTTGTTTGATGCAACAGAACACGAATTTTATGGTGTTCTAACCACGCAAAATTACCAGAAATTGTGTACAAGAGTCTGTTCTCGTGCCCTTAACGTTAACATATTAGTGCGAATCTGGATTATTCTTTCTACTTCATTTGAAAAACAAGATCAGAACCGTTTGAACCCCTCGAACGATTTGCGCGTGGCTCTGAGTAATTGTGTGCTAGAGTATAAGCACATAATCCCAGAGAAGCAGTAACAAAAACGTCACTAGGTTTGTTTCTAATGACCACTAACTAAGGTGTGAAAGTTAAACAGTACGACTGAGTTTTTTCTTCTATGCTGTCAGTATGTGTTACGAGTAGCAATTTTAAAATTAAGATACTGCAAAAACGGACTGTTATTGTGATTTCTGCGCGTTTTTTAAAACGAGGGGGTGCGAACGTCGTTTTATTTTATGAAAGGGGTGCCAGCTCTAAAAAAGGTTGGGAACCTATGGCTAGCCTAGCCGATATCTCGGGCCGATATTTGGGTTTCATCGATGTATCGGTGTCGGCCAAAATGGTCGACTTTATCGGCTTCAGTAGGTGTTGACAAAACGCTGTTATATTCCTCACGCATCCAGACAACTTGCACAAAAAAACAAGATTTAAAATTTTTGGAAATATCGGCTATCGGTCCACGAATGGCCGATATATCGGTGTCGGCCCCCAAAAAAACATATCGGTCGATCTCTAGTTGAAACAATACAGGGTGTCCATAAAGTCCTGCACACATTTCAAAATGTAATTGCGAAGTAACTAAAGTAGATAAAATCATACAGTTTTTTGCAAAGTGAAGTT
>JGI24021J15306_10002860_pt1 | contig 19064 bp, 14 predicted proteins | sample Ectturendosymbi1_FD_15306 | JGI IMG/M metagenome (IMG submission 15306)
TTTACCTAGGTGTTCTAAGTGGGAGTTCCACGTTAGTTTAGAGTCAATAAGGATCCCCAGGTATTTTGCAGAATCTACTTGGGAGATAGTTTGCTGACAACAGAATAAAGCTCAATCCGATTAGGAGTTATAGCCGATAATCACCCCCACCGCCCGGCGGGGGCGGCCGAGGATTCGAAATCGAAAAGTCGGAAAAAATGCGACGCTTACTTCACAAGTTGAGAAGGAACATTCAAAAATCGAATTACAGCAACTTCAAAGGTACAGAAACTTCATTTGAAGGAAAACTGATATTCTAGATAAGTAAAATTTCAAATGTAATTTCAAAGCGTGTCCTGCCACTGACAAATATCCTTTGAAATTGCACCAAAAAAAATTGAAAAACACTGATCAATCTGCAGAAAACACGTTGAAATTAGTTCACAGACTTCGAATCAAATGCTTTTAAATGGTAAATCAACCCATTCCAATGGAACTAACCTACTATTCTCTTCACAGAAAAAATGTTCTAGCTATCGGCATATTTGGCGTAAAGAACACAAATGGGTTTTGACTATCTGTACACAAAATATCTGAACAGATGAGCAGCTAAAAAACTGTCAAAATATTGTTTACCATATGCCACTACACACCGTGGGAAATGATGATTTAAAAGTAACTTGTGCAAATTCTTTGCATCTCGGGATTTTCAGTACGCCTATAATTTTGGTTTTTATAAGCACGACACACTGCTGCTTAGGAATTCTTTGATAACGATCCATGAGCTTGCAGAAAATTATTGTTATGTAATTGTCATACAAGTTACTTTTAATCGTGGTGATTCAAAATGATGTAGCGAGGAAAATCCGTAGGTTTTGCTGACGTTTTGTCCTAAGGAGCAAATGTGAAAGGTTAAGGTGGTATCAGACGCAGCAGTGATGCGTCAGCTCACCGCTGTGGCTACCACCACAAAACGAAGGCGAAAGAGTTTTTCTCAGATATGCGCAATGATATTTTAAACTCTGCTGTTTGCCAGGCCCGTAACCCTTTTTCAGACTTGCGGCTAAAACACATTTGTGGGAGGAAATATTTAGGCGTTTGGTAAGTGTTTCAAACAAACTGACGTCACAAATTGAAATCCAGTGAGCGCATCAAAATTGATAGGGCTCTACTTCCAAAAAAGCCTGCTGCGTGCCCCTGAATCTGAAGGTCTGTGGATCGTCTCAATTTTAGGTTAAAATGTCTTTTTTTTAATTGAAGATATTATCAAATACTTGCAGTGGTATGGTTAGGGATTTCACCGCTAGTGAGGAAAGTTTCCTGACTTTGTTGAAAAAAATTTGTAAGAAATTTTGTCTGGCTGCGGAGAAAATTTTAGCACAAAAAATTCTGAGAACTGAACTTTTCCGAAAGAAGAGAAAGCTGTTCTGTTCTCATCGAACAGCTTTCGTGTTTTTTTCTGGTCGCGCTCTCTGGTATTAGTCAAAACTTTAATGTAGGATTTTTCATTATGTTTACATAAAAAAAAGAAATGCAATGACAAAGCAAGTCTGTTGATGATCGACATACATTTATTTCTTATCGGTTGCGTCGAGAGCATCATGCATGATGAGGGAAGCTTTTTCAATATCATTTTTGCTTTGACAAGGAAAGTATTTCAACAAAATCGTAAAAGTTCAGGCAGGAGTTGAAAGGAGAAAGCTGCCCTTTCGGCCCGGCGTTTTTTTTCATATCGCGTGCAACATGCTTGAACGAGCTAGTGATCAGTTTGGCACATCACCTCCACCTACACTGATCATTTTTTCTTAAGGTGTAAACCTTGGTCAACGTAATTTTTTGTAGCACTATCTTTGCTTCCTGTTGACTCTTGGAGGTCTGTTATTTTATGATTATTCCAGCTTATATCCGCTGTTGGTTGATTTGTTCCGTCAAGAAACATTACTTTTGAATTAACGTTTTTATTTGCAGCAAGTATCATTTGGTCAACTTTCGTTCTGATTTTAGCAGTCATATCTTGAACCACTGAATTAACTGCAGCGTTCAATGATCTTTTTTGTTTACACCATCAGTTGGTTCAACAGGGTTGCTCAGTCCAACAATTTTGTTGTTGTTCATTTGAAGGTTTGCAATCATTTGATTTTCACCATCAAGTCGTTGATATTTTAGTGCTTTCAATAGATTATTTACTTCAATTTCACTCAGCACTTTTCTGTTCAACGTTTGAAGATTCAGTGCATGCCCCACCAACCTCTTGGCTTATTTTTAAAGTCATGGCGGTAAGGTAACGACCAACGTCTTGTCTTACTTTTCAAAATCATGGGGGTAAGATTTCCACCGACCTCTTGGCTTACTTTTTAATGTCATGGTGATAAGATTCCACCAACCTCTCGGCTTACTTATAAAGTCATGGTGGTAACCTGTTCAAGTCCACAGTGCAAAGCCGCTCAGCCAAGTGTGAATTGATTAAGCGTGTTGTGTGCGATGTGTAAAAACCCGCCAGAACTGGCCGAAAGGGCAGCTTTCTCCTTTCAACTCCTGCATGAACTTTCACAATTTTTGTTTAAATACCTTCCTTGTTAAATCAAAAATTATATTACCATTAGAGGTTTTTGACTACCATTAGAGGTTTTTGACTAAGCTGTTCGACGAGAACAGAACAGCTTTCTCGTTTTTCGGAAAAGTTCGGTGATCAGAATTTTCTTGCGATAAAATTTCCTCTACAGCCAGACAAAGTTTCTTTCAAAAGTTTTTCCACAAATTCACGAACATTTCCTCACTAGCTAGAACAGTGGTTCCCGACCGGTGGTCCTTGGACCCTGAGGGGTCCACAGAAAGACTTGGGGGGTCCATGGGCTTTATATGCATAAGATGGAAGGAAAATAGTAAAATGCCGAACTACGTGCCGCGATGGTCCAGCTTGCAAAAGACAAATTGAGCACAACTGTGGAATCCATGGTAGCCAGGTGCAGATGGACCAAAAATGCCAAATCGCTTATGAATATGCGCCAAACGGCTTCAAAATATGCCAAACCCCACACAAAACAGGCTTGGTGTTGTCGGTTTCAAATACCCTGATGAGCAACGATAGAATTAAGAAACAACGAGCAGTATGACGTATAAAGACAAAAACACAAAACTGACCGAACGTTCTTCTTTTTTTGAGCCAGTTGGTCTAACCACTGCTTGGACGAACTAGATTTTGGGAATAAGTGTACGGCAGTGCATAATTTTGGGATGCAAAAATATTTGCCCAAATTTGATATCGGTTTCCCAAATAACGTATAAACAGCAAGTCTTAATGTTAAAACTGAAACGTACCATTGAAAACTAATCAAGTTTTCTGCATGCCTAATTAGGCCTACCAATTACCGGGGTTCAAAGCCGTACGCCCTCAACTAGCAAGTCAACATTCTGCATAGCTACATGTGAACAATGGTAATGTGTATTGTGTTGAAAAATGTTAGCTAATTACAATAAAATCCAAAAATTGCTGTTCATGCCACCACGCGCGGAAGGTGTTGTTCATAATCTTCATTTTCAAGATTTTTTATACGTTATAAAGTTGTTCTTCTAACACGATCATCCTAATGGTTAAGATCTGTTCTTCTCTAGCATAGATGTGTGCATTTGTGTTGGCCACAATTGTAGTCAGTCTGGAAAAGGAGTAAAATATCGGGTTACGATCTAAAGCAGTGGGTCCCAAACTTTGGTACTCGTACCAGTAGTGGTACGCGAAGGCCTCCAAGGTGGTACACTGATTGACCTACTTTCTGTTTTTCTTCACAAAAAATATATTCACAGCTATAATTTTTACCTGTCGCGTTATGTTAATAAATACCAGAATTTTTGTCTGGCCTACTTCCCTTCTTGGTTTCTAAAAATGGCCATAACACTTTCTCACAGCCATTTTCTGTATGATGCATTTGTGTCAATTATGGTTTTCCAAACCTTTGATCGAATGATATTTGGCACATTGACTTTTCCTGGAACAAGGTGTTACGTGTTGACAGTACGGGACCCACAAATGGTACGTGACCAGAAAAAGTTTAGGAACCGCTGATCTAAAGCATTACATTGCCGCAAATAGGTCAAGTCTCAAGTAATTAGAGGGAAAGGAGGCAATGTAATACATAGCATATAGCTTACACTTCCACATTGGCATTCTTCACTGCAACATGTTGTACTAATAATGCTACAACCTACTTACGCTCACAGCTTCTAAAGTCACATTATGAAAATCAAACATCCACTCCAGTTTAAACAGTTAAATGTGCTTTGAACACAGCATGTTAAGAAAAAATAGAAATGTGAGACTGGTACACGCAAATACTGCAGCCTGTGTGGTCAACTACTAAGGAATGTGTACAAATGCACATTTCCAATGACAAATGATTCATAACCTCAACAAGAATATTTTATGAAAATGGCAGTGCTTCACTGCACTGCATTAACATAAGTGAATTATGTAGCACTGTTCATGAAAACGTTATTTCACAGCATCAAATTGAAGCAATAAAATTTAGCAGGATGCAACATATGCAATTCACTGCATAAAACAAAAGGAAAATATGAAAGCCTAAACAGTACAAAATTAAAGCTGCATTACCACCACGCAACATATTGCAGCTGCAGTTACTTAGTTAATTTTATTGATGAATACTTCATGGAAACAGATTTGCATTTGCAAATCTCACATCAAGCAAGTTTGAAACGCTAAAACTTCACACTATCATATCACAGCTACACCACATTGCTACCGCAAAACATTTTGCAGCTACAGCTACATTTTAATTGTACACTTTACAGCATCAACAATTTGAGGTTTACAAAAAATAGGGTTAGTTGGAATGGTGAGTTACCACTGCAATGTTCCTAATTTCCAAATGTTTCTAACTCTACCCAAATTTGAATGAAGTTGTTTCAGTTGGCCTAATTTTGATTTGGGCTGTTGCAATTTGCTCAAATATTTATAATATATGTTGATCTGAACAACACTCTTCCAATTTGACCAGATGTTTCCAATTGTGCCCAAGTTTGAAAGAAGCTGTTCCAAATACCCAAAGATGATTAATGCTGTTGGAATTTGCCCAAATGTTTCTGAATGTATGCAAATTTAAATGAAGTGGTTGTATATTATTGAAATTGGAATGAAGCTGTTTGAAGTTCCCTAAAATTGAAAAAGCTGTTTGAAGTTCCTGAAAAATGAATAAAGCTGTTTGAAGTTACCCGAAATTGAATAAAGATGTTCCACTTGACCCGAATTTGAATGCAGCCATTGCTGTTTGGCCAGAGTTGATTTAGTCCGTTGGAATTTGCCCAAATTTTTCCAATTTATGAAATCATTTTTAACTTCACCCAAATTTGAATGAAATAGTTACAATTTGCTCAAATTTCATTAAGGTTGTTAAAATATACCCAAATGATTTTGATTTTATCCAAATTTGAATAAAACTCTTATAATTCACCCAGACATTTCTGAACGTACTAAAATTTTTATGGAGCTTTTCTATATAGCCCATCTTTGAACAAGACTGTTTGAAGTTGCCCACAGTTGATTGAAGCTGTTGCAAATGACAAAATTCAATTTGACTGATGGACTTCACCCAAGTTTTTCCAATTTATCTAAATGTTTTTGTTTTCACCCCAGTTTGATTGAAGCGTTTCTCATTTACCCAGATTTAATTGAAGCTGATGGACCGTACCCAAATGCTCCTGATTTACTCAAATGTTTCTAATTTTACCCAACACGTTATGAAAGTTGGCCAAAATTTAATGAAGGCTGCTGGAATTACCACATGATTCCAGTTCACTCAAGGGCAGTGTTTGTTTTGCCATCAGGGGCAAAAAAGAATGGCAAAATAGTCTCAGACTATTTTGCCGTCTTTGCCATTATTTTGCCGTTGGTTTGGTTATTATTTTGTATTAATTTGGAAACTAGACACTACCTCAGTTACATGTGAAGGTAGCTGTATACGTTGGCCGACTATTGGTTAATTTTCCAGCGTTGGGGATGCAACTGCATCCCCTGCATCCCCATGCCGTACGCTTATGATTTTGGGGCAGGTGTTGAGCAGTCATTCAATAGTCTCATCCTCCAGAATCGCCAGGCCATGCAGTCCATGGTGAGGCCGATGGAATGGTCATTGGAGGACAACATGGTCGACGCTTTGTTCTTCTGTGCCGCACTCACAGGTCGCAGAGGAGGTCATACCCCGTTTGTACAAGCAGCGGACGCACCAGACATCGGTGTGAAGGTGGTGAAACAGGACCCAGGCTCTTCTTGGGAGGGTCACTTCCGAGGGGTGGGTGCCGGTTTCGGGGATGAATGTGCGGAGTCTTGTGGGATTGTCCGCCCACTCCGCATTCCATTGGTATTCCGCCCAGTGCGCCCCACGTATGTTGTTGTTGTCAGATGAACTGATGAGTTGTTGTGCTGGAGGTACAAATGGGTGTCTCGATTTGAAGTGGCGTGCATCTGCACGCGATGTACAAGTGAGCGTTGAGTGGAGCAGGTGTCAAGGCGCCATGACAGGGCGTGCTAGAAACAATGCGGCTCCATTGCTGCGAAGTTCCGCAGGTTGGAATCCCGCAAGGATTGGAAGGTTGTCTGCTGGTGTAAGACGCAGACATCCAGTCACAATTAGCAAGGCGTCGTCGATGGCGGGGCCGATAAGGTTGGTGTGAGCACTACGGCACCAGACAGGAGCGCTGTACTCTGCAGTTGAATGGGCCAGGGCTAGGATGGCTGTTCGCCTAGTTGTTGCTCCAGCACCCCAACCGGAAGCAGCAAGCCGCCTCAGGGGCGCGACGAGTGATGGATTTGCTAAATGAACAATTGGGCAGATGACAATGCATAACAATGCAAGAAATCGACTGAAACCTGCACGGAAATGCAAAGAACGTGACTAGTAAAGCAGTGAACAGCATGAAGGTACGCGGTAAATAGCAACATGGGCGTCGGCAGTGGAGGCCAGGGCCCCACGTAAATTATTAGCAAAAAAATGTTGTTTTTTCAATTTCGAGGGGTAAAAAACAAGTTACACCGCTTTTGATCCCCTGGAAAAAAAATTTGGAAAAATCCCTACTGGCCCCCACCTGGAAAAAATCCTTCCGACGCCCATGAATAGCAATCTGATAATGTGATACACTTGCGTGGTGAGAGTTAACAAGACCACAGGCACAAAAGCGGTCACTCACGGTCACTAACCTGTAAGTGACAAATGCAAGGAAGTCAGGTAAAGAGTAAATTTCACTCATGTTTCAAAACACGATGGTAAATAGGCGGGAAGTTGGGCTTTTGTCTTTCATAGCGTTGTTTTCTAGATTAGGGGAAGGTGGGGTGCAGTCGACACTTCTTTGTATTTTCAATCACTGCTACTTTATTTTAAGTCCAAACAAGCTCACATTTTGCCACACAATAAAGCAACTCTATACACAATATCATGCCAAACATGGAAACAACGCCCTTCAGAAACAATTTACAATCAATTAAAACGGGTACTTTTTCTGTCGAGTGTGCCCCATGCATGGAGTTCACGTGATATCCCATGTACAATAGGCACTTGCTGACTGCCTCCCCACTTTTTTCACATTCTAATTACAAACTATCACTGCATGGCAAAACAAATTTGCATGATTATCAAATATTAAATGGAACCAATGCATTATGCTCAAATCCATGCTTCACCATACAAATATAATGTGCCTCTAAGCACATAACAAACCTAAAAATGCTCTTGAAATTATTCTGTTCTGCATTCCAATATAACCCCTCAAGCTTCACCTTGTTTAGAATAACCTAGTGACAATGTTTTGAATGGGCCTCATTTTTTGTCAGATGTGCCCCATGCATACCTAAAAAATAAAATGAAGTAGTACCAACTCAACTTCAAAAGAATTTAAAATCTGTCATTTTCAAATCATATTGCACTGTCCTTACTACAACGTCAAAAAATCTCAGAACAAAAAATGTTGATTAACGTGGGCAAAACCCAAATCTGAATGCGATTTTATAAATTACTTTTGGGTAGCAAACACAACTTGCTCTGTAACTCGTAACAACGGCTACCTATCAAGGAAACTTTCACTTTAGTACCACGTCTGGTATGAGACTAAATCACCATGGAAATTTCAACGTTTTCAACTTTTTGAAAAAATCCAAAAGGACGACTGTGCCCCACCTTCCCCACCTTCCCCTAATATACAAAGATTCTAAACAATGGTTTTATGGCAGCTATTTTCGTGTTGTAGAACATGGAAGTAATCCCAGTTGAAACCATGGACACATTGGATTGCATGTTTTGTTAAGGCTGTTCGTTCCTGGTTTTTGAAAATATTTCTAGGTAAGGTGTCCCTTTGGTGTTCATTCAATCGAGTACTCAGGCTTAATTTCGTTTCTCCAATGTATGTATATTCACCATCACCACATGGAATTTCATAGAAGAAACCTCGACGTTTGTTAGCGGGTACGGTATCTTTTCTTGAAGATAGGAATGTACGTAGTTTATTTAGAGGTTTGAAAATAGTTTGTACACGACAGTGGCGACGAAAGTGCTGCTCGCGAGCCGCAAACGGCTCTTCAAACATTCGCATGCGGTTCTTTGTGCTTTCCTAAAAATTATGCATTCATTCCTTACTTTTCACTTCTATTGCAAAGTGTGGAATAAGTAAGTGGTACTGTGGTTTCTAACGTGCCGCACAGCGTTACGCTTGCAAATCGTTCCAAAAATAATCATGATGTCAGAGAAGAGTAACTTGCAAACAAATTCATGATTTTAGATTTTTGTGGTGCGGCTCTTTGTAACTTGGATTTTATTATATGTGGCTCATACATACAGGAGGTTTGGCCACCCCTGTTATACCGTATCTCTCCACAGTTACTAACTCATCATAGACAATTTTTAATCAAGATTTTGTGACATCATAAAAGTAGTAAAACCTTGCAGTAAAGGGCCGTAACGCACTATCAGGCATTATCAGCACGCAAGCTGTCTACTCTGGTTGGGATTATCAGAAAGTTGGTTTTGTAGGAAAGGTTTAGCCTTTCATTGATTCAAGAAATAATCAAGCGCAAAAAAACATTTCCGTGACGATTACAAGAAGGAAGTGGACAATAAGGCATTCCTAAGGCAAATGTTTCCCAGAAATCACAGGCAAATTCATGATCTGACGTTAATCGGGCAAACAGGCTTTCTTTACATGTAACAAAATCAAATTCAGCTCAGCCGTCTTATTTTTGTTTGTAGATCGATGGTAGTCCCGAAGACAGTGGAAGTGGCAGTATCAAGCTTTCTCTGTTTTTGCCAAGTGCCATTGGTCACAACGATACAGTTTGATTTGCTCGACGTTTTTGCCTATACTCCTCCCTTCAGCCCTGCCAGACATTATAATCCTGGTGTTTGCACTGGCTTGCCTCAATGACGCATCTACAATATTTCCCTTGAGCGGGCTATGCAAGCTTCTATATTTTCGTTCCTTTTCTACGCATTACTACAATTTCAAAGAAGTAATTACGACAGTTTCAGAAGGTCGGAATAAGAGCTACGTGATGTAAAACTGGAATAATTCGCATGCAGTTGAAAAATGAGGCAATTAAGCAAAAACAAACTTGTTGCCAAACGAAAGGGATTTCGTAAGGAGTTACGAAATTCTAACGTGGAATTAATGAGCGCCACTCAAAGCATGTTATCAAAAATTCAAACATCGCACTGCATCCATCCTGGACTTACATCAACCAAGCGGTATGGTGCAAATTCATCCTTATTTCAAATTTCCTTCACTAAAACTTTGGAAGGATATCTATTCCTACTTCATCAGCAACAGTCACATGCCCACAGTGCACGGAATACTGGACCCTTTAACGTCCATAGTGTCCACTTTATTGATCAAACTTTTTGATATTATGGCAATCCATAGCTCGGCAGTCAGCTGAGTTAGACAGCTGTTACAACCCTTTACGGATTAAGCAAGTCTTCTATTTGACATTGAAATTTTTTATTTTTTTCTTTTGGGGCCTGGTGACATCTATGGGGCACGTCACAAATTGGTGTGCTTTTGCCTTTGGCGAAATATGTGTGGCCCTTGGCGCCAACCTAATGAGCCAATTTTTCGAATCCAATTTTTTTTGGAATCTAGGCTGTCATCCGAGTCTTTGAAAGCATTGATTGGCGTTCCAGCATATCTGGCATATCTGGAGCAAGTATTTTGGCTAAAAAAAGGTTTTGGCAAAAATATAAAAATTTCACAAAAGGCAAAACCGCTATTTATGGCCAAACTTCCGGCAGCCATACCTCGGGAGCAGAATGAGCTAGAGAGCTATTCAATCAAATTAAAAATGGCGACAGTATTTCATTAAACTGGCGTTAGATTTGCAATTGAAAATGCCAGGTTGCTAAGTCTCATGACAGGCCGAGTCTTTGCTTTGTTTAAGTTGAATTTGTTGTTTGTGGCGTTTGGTGATTAGATGTAGTTGATCATTCAGCATTCACTTCGCAACCAAACTTTAAAATAACGTCTTGTATCCTACAGCAGCATCGACCACTTTGAACAGCTACGTTCGTATCCTCATCGCAGCATTGTTGCCAACACCGCCCTCTGCTAACAGAAAGCAAGATCCTGGAATAGTAGTATCATGCAATCTTTGTATTTTCCAAGAATTTTTTATCTCTATGATGGAGTTTGCTTGGCCCGATGTTTTCTCAAGACGATTATCAACCCTGCATGATTACGAAATCAAATTGTTGGCATTGGCTTGCCGTTTTCTTGGATTAGTTTTGTTCGATCGGTCTATAGGAGTTGAGCAATTATCGGCCTTTTTCTGCATGTTTCTTCAAATTCAAAGGAGTAATTTAGACCATTTTCGGACGTATGAATATGACCTCTGTGATACAAAAATTGGAATAATTCACACGCATTTATAAAATGAGCAAATTAGGCAACTTATGTTTGATTGTAGAACGAAGGGATTTCTTAAGGTATTACGCGAATCTTAATGCGAATCAGCGAGCGCTTGTCAAAGCCTTCAATCAAAACTGAGCATTGGACATAGACCTACTGTACACATGATAATCTAAACACATCCTAACCGTATGGTGCCCATTCGTCCTGCTTTCAAAACTTCCTTGATTAAAATTTGAGGATATCTATCCTCGCATCAACAGCAACAGCCATATTGTCACAAAGCACAGAGTACTGGTTCAGTACAATATAACATGTGGATCGTCACACAAGTCAATTTGCTTACACTATTGAAACTACCGTGAAGTGAAGATTCTTCCTTTTTTCAAAGTATCCTTCATTGTTTGCGTTGTCATGGAAATTACAAAGATAAGTGGCCTTGTTGCGGCACTTTTCAGAGTTCCACGACGACATAAACACACCGCCGATACATGAGGCTTACATTTTGTTGGAGAACTACTTTTGTAGAAGAACCTAATTCCCTTTCTTTAGATTTCTGTGAAGATAAGTGGTATCACAAACTTAACGCACAAACTAATATTCACAACATGATCCTCACACGCGTGAGATAATCATTTTGTTTCTCTCTTGCTGAAAGCTGATGTGCTTCAATTCTACAGACTGTTTTTGTGTTTCACTTTTCGCGGCCAGTGTGCAGGTGTTTTTTTTCGTGTAAGTACACTCGTGTTGCGTCTCGTCATCTTACAGTGTTGTTTAGACGCTGAATGCTGCCGCAATAACTTGGGAGTTTAGCACTCGCATATTGCAGGTAGGGTCGATCATGCCGTCCTCAGTCCTTTATTTGAGTACGATTAAGGATGTGTTGGCCTTGTTGTCGACTCAACGCGTTTTGTTCTGTGGATAGCAGTTGGGATTTTTGCGGGTTAGATCCTAGTGTGCTTGCGGCTTCCTGACAAGTTGCGTGAATCGGAGTAAATCAAAAAATGTTCAAAAGAACTCGTTCTTTGACGCAGAGGACCAGTTTTGAATGTAAAACATCCCAGAGCGCTTTTACGTTTCAACACGTCTTTGCCTTTAATGAATTCTCGTTCTTTCCCTCTTACCACACTGTCATGTTGTAGAATTTGTTTGCGTTTATGTGGTCTGTTTTTCTATTTCTTTCTCGTTTTCTTGTTCATTTATTTGGGTTGGATGCCAGGCATGCCTTTGATTGTGATTGCATTGTCGTGGTAACATTTTTTGCTACTGTGATTGTTAATTGCGGGGTGTGGCCCGATCGGTTGCGACTGGGGCGTTTGTCGGTAAAGCGCGGATACGTGTGAACGCCTGCAATTAGAAAAGGAAGAACGTTATTATATTTACTATTATTGTGATGGGCATTTATCCAAGGCCTGTGAACTAGCGACGCAATAACACATACCATGCAATATCATGCAGCTTCCAAAGCGCTTTCTCATTCAATATTGAAGGGATATGGTTTAAAGGTATCGCAAGATCCGGGATACGCATCACCTGATGGTACTTCTGCACCGCTTGACAAATCGTCACCTGCAATAGAATATACGACGAAGATCTGCTATAAACCGTTGGTGCAAGGTTGTGTTGAAAGCTACACTTCTCTTAGTTTACGCTTCCAACTTTTCACCCGTAAGGTGTTCTTTCAATGCTCAGGACTAGGATGCGTAACTTCACGTGATATCGATTTCCTATTGCTAATCGATTCGTTGCTCACACCCAAATTTGCTGATTGTTTCCTTTTATCACCATTGTAGAGAGTACATGCAGTATTTAAAGTTTGCTTAAAATATCAATTGGTGCTGTTTCAATTTGATGAACGAAACCAAATTGTTTTGCAACAAAATACAACGAAAGCCCGCAATTGCTTTATCTTCGACAAACCCATAGCAATAAGAGAAAAGACAAAGCAACCGTCATTGAAGGTTTTCATGCTTTGCGTTTATTGTTTGCTTCGTTTTATTAACTGTGCTTATTGTTGTTACGATGGTTTTATTGCTCGACGTCCGAGTTAAACGTCTCTACACGCATTGAAATACAGCAAAAGCAATCAAGCGGAACAAAGCACCAAGTAGCCAAGATGATCACCTGACATACCCTACGTCATCACCAGAAGTCGCGAATATGCAGAGGACAATATGCAAACATCGGTCATAGAAACGAAATTACTTCACGAGACTGCCACGTAACAGGCTTACCGATCGAGTTAACAGGACAACAGAAATTTTACTGATCGAGTCCAGAAGTCGACCTATAAAAAACAACCGGAAAAAAACATAATCTAACTCTAGTGTTCTTGTGCACTCGCTAAAAAAGGTCGTTGTATCTTGGCCAGGGTGAGAATGGGTGTTGGTTAGAATACGCATTGCTAGAAATAGATTGCTAGCATTGTGCTGATTGTCAACGAAAAAGGTTGAGTGTTAATTGCGCTGTCGCAATTTCACAGTGTTCACCCTCGGGTTTGAATACGGCCACAACTTTCACATTAAATATAAGCTGAGGTAACTCGTGAGTTGCGAAACGGACGCTGGTACCTTCCCTCATCGTCTTACTTGAAAGACAACGTTTGTGCGACCCTGGTGATTGGTGCTGTGGTCGTGCCACATATGGCAGCTGATCTAATACCCTGTCAGTATGATGTCGCACACCGACAATCAGTGATTTGTGCTGTATCTTCAGTGATGTAGGCGCTAGAGAGCAGACTTTCAAGAAATTCTTGTTTTCCATTCACGTAACCCTGCTCAGGTAACCTCTAAACACAAACACCGTTGTTGTCCTTGCCCAAAATGGGCAGATTTTGTTTATTCGCTTATACTGGACTAACTGACAGGTTAAGACGCGTTTGGGTTTTTGTACAACTTAGCAAGTCTTCTCAAGCTCATCGTATCAGAAAAAACAACGTGTTGATTTTGGAAAAATTTTTATATGATGAAGAACAAAAGCAATTTTCCAAACAAAAATGTGGGAAGTGCAATTAACAAATGTACAAAGAAGTATAGAAATATCCAAAAATTGCGCCAGTAGACGTCATTGGTGGTCGGTTTAAGGTTTAAACAGAACCTCATTTCAAGCTTGTGGTTCTATTTGCAATATAAGTAAATTAGGTTCAGACATGAAATGTTTCTATTTTCATTGCAATTTTCAGCCACATTAATCAACCTTGCCCAAAATGGGCAAATTCTTACGAAAATCAGGTGCATAAGGTAAACTTGCCCAAAATGGGCAAATACTGCAACCAAAAAACATGATCGAATACCTTCTCGATTCAAATGTTGCAAACAAAAAACTTCAGATTAAAACGTACAATAATGTCTGTAAAATACACTGATGTTGCATTGCAATACGCTGATCAGGTCTTTTCTTTGTGCTTTATAAAAAGAAGTCATGCTCTTGTACTTTATTCCAATCTGTTCGCCATAAGCTCCACGTTGCTTTTACAGGATAAGCACCACAACGATTTCTTACTTCTTTTTCAAAATTGCTGGGAACCAATAAAGGAGAGCGCTTCTTGCAAAATTCTTCATTTTTTTGTTAAAAGGTGGGTGCGTTTGCTCAACTTCGTATCTTGCAGAGTATTTATTATTGCACATGATATCCAACAGAATGGCTAAGATTGAGTCTGAAATAAGATGGACACACGATCAATATTTCTCTAGTTTGTGTTTGCAACGTCAGGTCGCCTCATTTCAATCTTTGTCTTGAATGAGAAGAAAACCTGACGATGAACCAAGTGAAGGATCAACCAAGCGTAACGATCAGCTAGCAACTTATTATCAGCAAGGTCCTTGGCAAACGAGAAATGCAGGCACTTTTTGCATGTATTGCCTGGCAGGATGTGACAGACAGAGAATATTGTGAAACGAGGAAGGGTTTCCAAACCTTAAACTGATTTTCAAAACAAAAATTAAAGATTGTCTGTCAACAATACCTTAGAATGAACCCATGTGACATTAATAACATTTCTGAACTTTCATCACTTATATCTTAGTCGTTGAGGAACAGCCTGTCTTGTGCAATGGAAATGATCTAATTTCTCGCCTGTACTCGCAGTACTTTCCTCTTATCCCAACGAATGCAATGCATATCTAGGTTAAATACTTTGTTTTTCGCTGATGTGCGTCTGGTAGGCATTTACAAAGTTACAATATCACTTAATAATCTCCAAACAAGATAGTGACAACTATGGAGTTGACAAGTTGTGAAACCGTTATTAGCATAAAATCAAGACGTGTGTGAATTGTATCACCTAATAAACGGAAAGACATTAGTGGAGCAAGAACACAGCGCATTATAGAAACCGATTTTAACGCGTGATTCAGGATCAGGTATTGAGCTAAATATCGACAACAAGGGTATAAGTAACTGACACCGTAAGTGGTGATTCGTTTTTCTTGTGCCTTCGTGAAAATAGTTCGTAACAAACAGGTACAGACAATCAAGCCAGTTTAGTTTTCATTGTGTTTGTACCTACAGAATAAACTTAATATTTCTGTTTCTCAACAGAATTCCCGCTCACCATTATGTTTGACATGGGAGGAACAGAAGTAACGTCACGAAAGACTCCGACATCCGAGTAACCAACCGTTTCAGGACCTCCCTCTTTCCAGCGTTTGTCGTGTCCGAGGTACTTGTTCCAATCAGCCGGCTGTGGAATGTTAATATTGGGATCTGTGGAACAAAACAGGAATAGGAAAAACAACTAATCTCAGAACTTATGTCAATGTTCTGGCAATGTTTGTTGTTTTTAGAAAAATAGCCCTGACTGATTTTTCATAATGCAGCAAAACAACAATAAGTCCTGCAACAAGCCCATCGATTCTTATCTTCAAATGGAAATTGGGCAGCAAATGTCGTTAAAGGTTGTTTACACTACATCCTACCGTAGCCATCGTATTGAAATTTACACGTCTCATTTTTCTGATTCCAAAACTTCTTGCCTCCGGAAAAGCGCATATTCGCATATGGCCCAGTGTATTTGTTGTAGCTGATTACCTTCAACACAGAAAACAGAAAAATGTTCACATATTTTAATAAGATAATTCATTTGTGTGGAAGCAGGTTTTGCTTGAAACATAAAAACTTCATTATTTTGTAAGACAATTTGTTGTGAAACATGAGCTAGTAACAGCAAGCAACAATAACGATCACTCGACGATATCACTCTCTTATTGCTTGCTCGCGCCACATATATATATATGTGTGCTATTTTTCACGCACATCCCGCTCGTTGTAAAATCGCACATTCAACGTAACGCCACATGAGAGGTTGCAACACTATCTTGTGCATACCTTGTCTATACATCACCAAGCATGGAACTGGAAAGATCGGTTGAAAAGGTCTCCGCTTCTTGTGGTGTCGTGAAATATAAAGTACATTTTTAAACGTATAGAACGGTGGCGTTGGCTCTAAACGGTACTTGGTTGCCAAGGACTCATCAAATCTTTTCAGATCAAGGGCGAAAAAACCGACAGCTTTTTTGCTCTTTATCTTGAGAAGCGCACCTGCCTATATTCTTGCACCCCCTGTTGTTGAGTGAATTTCTAATATTGTTTTTCTTTAATGCACTGTCTCTTCCTGATCGTATGGCGTAACGCATAGTGCAATACAGTACCATTTCGTACATTCGTTTGGTTTGAAGATGAAATTAATTATTACGCACCTTTATGAACACTAGACCAGTTTGTGCCCGTGGGTAATTACATTCAAGGGATGATTTCAACTTTTTGGTGAGTTATTTGAATTATTGTCTTTTTCTCTTTTCAACTTTTCAGAATGTAGTATTCCGTGTGTGTTCTGTGTAGTTTAGGTTCATTTACAACACCATACCTTCTCTGATATTAAACACGGGAGTCTCGTATGTAACATGTATCGTAGTCCGTAGTGAAGTGACTGGTAGCCCAATTCAGAGTGGGCTGTAGTGTAGTCTAATTTAAGTTAAAACATATTGCCTCCAACGAAACAAAGGTAAAAAAAGCTTTGCTGACGTTTGGATTTATAAGTGTTAAATGACTANGTTTGACCACTTGGTAGCAAAAAAAGCTGAATCATCCTTCCCATTACATTTTCAAATGGACGTTCAAATTCAAATTATGAGGTCACTTTTGTGTTGTTTTATTGTAAATTGGTTGGAAGCTGTAACTTTTTATTTTCGTACATGTTGTATTATTGTAAATTGATGGGAAGCTGTAATGTGCTATTTACGTGCATTAATTTAATTTGAAGATGAACCTGATTTGCACGCACAATGACAAACACTATTTTATTGTTTCCTCGAATAATTGCTTGGCCTTCAAAGGCACAGAGACGCGTAAATACACTAAAATCCCAGGAAATATGCATGATACCTTGATATACAAAACTACAAATAACAACACTACAAAAGACAAAGCAAGCATTTCAGATTTTACGCTATCGAACTATGCAAGGATTAACCATTTATTGCATAAAGTAACTGACCACCAAATTTGTATTTCTTAGTCACTATTTCTTTCAGTGATAATAGCGTCAGTGCAACCATGTGCAAGGATGAGTTCAACTGTGTATGCTTTCAAAATTTAGTAGTTATGTTTAGAATAAATAAACTTCATGAACCTTGTGGTAACAGAAGTACATTTATAAAACATTATGAGCGATACATTGCACACTTTAGAAAAATACAGTAGTTTCATCAACAATGTTTATCAAACAGAAGGCCAATGATCGGCAAGCAACTTTGCTCGCTGTTCCAAAAAAGCAATAGATTGTGTTGAGTTTGATCGCATTTCCTCCATAGATTTTAAAACAAAGGTTTTCAAACTTGGGCAAAGTCTGATTATAAACTTGAAAATCTAAATAGGTAGAATCCGACAGATCTTCCAACCACGTGTAAGATTTGTTTTGTTGTATTTTGGCAGAGTTACTTGAAAACGTCAATTTGTAGATTCGGTCCAGTCGAGATTAACGAAAAGCAAAGCGCAGGCAGAGGTAGATTCCCCACAAGCTTGTTACGAAGCTAGAGCTTGTCTTGTTATTAACGAAAAGCAATTTCAATAAAGAGACCACGTTTTCGCTTTCAGATTTTTCACAGTTTGTGATGATCTATCGTTCTTCTTCAACAAACACTTTTTTTACTAACCTGAAAACTGTTGACGTGAATGTGGATCGGGTGAGTGAAATAAGGACTTGGGTTTATCATATACCATTCCTGAAGAGTATTCACTTCAACTTTGCATCTACAGTAAAATTTCAAAGTAACCGATAGAAATAGGCACGTCTCATACTTGGGATTCAAATTTCCAGACAACCAATTCCAGATAAATTTTCAGCGTTTAAAACAAGAAGTGTTTTGATGTATTTTTGGCTTGGTTGAAAATGTTTGACATTTTTTCTTTTGGCAGCAAAACTAACACACACGTAATTTCAATAAAGCAGAAAACGAAACAATGACACAAATCACAAGGAACAGTGGTTTTTCCACGACAAATCTAATTCATGTTATTTTGTGCACAAGATGCCAGCTTCGACCTCCGTCTTGCTCAGTGTCTGTCGTAAATTACATTCTGTCAAACTCAGGTTTGTTCTTTAAATTATATTTTTTGGTATTAATTTTTAGTACCATTTGTACCAGATATCATTTTTGTACCAGAGAATTTTACCATTGTGTACCAGAGAATTTGAAATGATTGTACCATTGTGTACCACAATGTATCATTTTGTACCACAGAATTTGAAATGATTTGTGCTGGGAGTGAAGGATGATAACGTTTACAAAAATCTGGATATTTTCATTGTTAGACTGCTACTAACCAATAGACTAGAAAGTCATAACTTTTTAAGTATGCGGATAGGCAGATTTCTCATTTTCAACAGTTATCAACTCTAACTATTATTGTACAAAATTGGGAGCATGGGCTTCTTATGGAAGAGGAGCGCCCTTAAAGCCCTCTGAAGAAAAGAATCTGTTTGTGACAAATTCAAGTTGACATTTAGAGTTACATTGAAAAAGAGACTGTTACAAAATCTGCATGCGAAAGATAGTTGCGCAATGATTCTAAAGGCCGATGCACACATGGCCATCTGCGGCGCGGCTGCGGTACCTTTCGCACCGAGGGCGCCTGACCGCCCGGCTCCTCAATGCACACATGCTGCGGCCGCCGCGGATGGCCCAATTGCG
>JGI24021J15306_10002861_pt1 | contig 19062 bp, 14 predicted proteins | sample Ectturendosymbi1_FD_15306 | JGI IMG/M metagenome (IMG submission 15306)
AAGCCAGGGTTGGGGAGTGTTTCGCAATGCACGGAACAAAAACAAGATGGCCAAGGCAAGGAAGGAAACTAATTACAAATGGTGAACGCAGCGCGCCAAATTTGGTAAAGCGCCACAGCACGACTGAAGTAAAGCTCACGGAGCAACCAGCAAACATCCAAAAAGCCAGCGAGAGAAACACTTGAGTCCCTACCGTTGCAGGTGATGCAGGAGCATCTGGTGTTGGTGTCCGTCGTTCGCTTTTTGAGTGACCGGGCTGGATGGGATGGGAGGAGAGGCTTGGGGCGAGATGCCTTGATTTTTCAGCTGCAAGATTGGCGAGAAGAATTTCACTCAGTAGCAAAACTTGACCTACGTTTTTTACCAATAGGCGCGTATACCAGAGAGGAAATCTTCACGGTCATTTTTGCAGTCGCTCTAATATTTTTCGGTCAACAGATCGCAGGGCAAGCGCAAAAGTAGATCAAAATAATCTTGTATCCAATCATCTACACCAGGCATCGCAGAACTTTTCATAAAGGGCCAGGTAAGTGTGGGAACTGACGGCCGCGGGAAGGATGCCAGCTTTGCTCAATACAATGAAGTCATTCAAAGTGAATGGGAAAAAGAAAACATTGTCTCGTGTTCAGCACAATTTTTTTACGGGAACCTGTTCGGCTTTCTGGAGTCTGGGTAACCGGTTGACTGCGTGTCATTGTACTTTAGCTCATCAATGCCGCAAGGCAGTGGACCGGAAGAAGCAACCTCGCGGGCCGCATTCTGCCCGCGGGACGTAGTTTGTGGCCCCTGATCTACATCGAAAAACCGTGCTCCCCTCGCACTGTTTTGTTGTCCGCCGATCTTTAGAAAAGCCTCTGATTGCTGATTGCACAACAAAACTTTAACGATCACAATAAATCAACGTCGCAACGTACATGCAGTTGTTGACGGATGCCCTGAATATCTCGGGCGTGCCGCTGCTGGTACATTCGCTGCGAGAGGTCAGCTTTGTCCTTCATGAAAAGTTGAGTCAGTTGCTGGTGCTCCTGCGCAAAGAAAAAGAGTTACAAGTAATCAAAACTAGGTACCTACTGCTTGTTCCACCGCAGATGCTATTTGAGTTTTAACTTTATTTTCGAGCCAACGATTCCACGGGTTTCTAGCAATAGTCCGCAACGTACCCGCTGAAAGTCCCGCGCGGTCTGACCTTTGCAGCAGGCGTCATATAAGCGTCTTTTCAACGCAATGACTACTTCAGTATTGGTCAACTACAATTTGCTTGCAAGGCACGCCGCACAACATCACTAAACGCAGATCTCCAGTTGCGAGATCCCGGAAAGCGGTTGGGAACACCGATTTCTGAAGGCATGGCGGCGAAAGGACGTAAAATAACCGCGAATTCTTCTTGCTGATGTTTCTTGGTATGCTAGGAATATTGTAACTAAGTAATCGATTTTATGAGTTTTTTTACAACGACTGTAGCAACAACAACGCATGCAGTTGTTTAAAAAGGAAAAAAGGAACGGATTGTTTGACACTTAAACGCGCCGACCTTCATACGCAAAATATAAGGCTTTCATGAAGTTGCGCGCCGTACGGTCCTCCGCGGCAAGAATAACCACCGCACAAAGCAATTTTCACCCACATTGGATTTCGCAGCATTCACAGTTGAGTGGCGAGAAGCTTAGGCCACTACGGTGGCCAGCATCATAACAATACCCGAGATGGGCGCACGACGAGGAGAGATGCCTTTCAGAAGCGCATTATTTTCACTTGCCAATGCCTGACTGGGTCGCACCAGTTTAACGCCAGCACAGTCAAGTCGAGCGCGTGCTGAGCGCACGGTCGGATGGAAGTGGTTCTAGCCGCCTAGTTTGTTGTTGCGTTAACGCCGCTTTTTGCTCTTTCCGCTCTTTGGAGTTTGCGGCAATTCGACGGAAACTTAGCCGCAGTTACTGTGAATCCCACTTCTTAGTTTAAAACGGACAAAAAGCATTTATGCTCAATTGTCTTGATGGCACTTGTTACTGTCAGTCAGGATAGCAATTTGCAAACTGCAAGGAAACAGCAGGCCTGCTGAAGACGTGGGCTACCGGTGCTGTAAACACGTGGGTCTGTAGCAGGGGCGACTCCATGACAACAGCGTCACTCGGGCACATCACATATTCCGCAAACAGTCCATATAAAACAAAATTTATGCAAAGATGAAAAAAACTTTGCGAAGCAACTTCATTAGCAATAAAAAACTTTGCAAAACAAACTGATATGTAAGTCGCGATTATACTGACTGAATTTCTTGCGTGGCTCGAGGCTTGCGTGGCTCAAATTTCCATCTGCTCTCATTCTGGCTGGCACGATCCTTGCGTCGAAGGTTTGTTAAAGGTTTGGTTCAAGGGAACACCAAGATTTTTTTAGCCAAAACGTGCAAAATACTTCCGAATCGTATGGTTTATTACAGTATTGGCAGTCACAGTGCATAATTAGTACTACTGTGTTTACAAAAATTACAACACAAGTTTTTCAACTTCATTAAACATCTCTTATTCATCAGCAAAACCATCGGTTTCTTACTCGTCATCTGCAGATTCTACTGTCTTTGGCGCTCATCCTGTCACTCTCCNTCTATTCTTTGCTTTATCCATTTCAATCACAAATCTCGTGAGCAATCTCAAATGCACCCTCATCATTAAGCTGCTCTGGACCTAGTCTCGTCGCCACGGGGGCTTTGATGAGCTTAGCCCCCAAAAGAAGCTCCAAGTTTCCCCTCAAATTGAAATATGAAACACTAAAAATTAGTGGAGTTTGTCAATTTTCAGAATGTCAAGCCCCCTTGCACAAACGTAAAGCCTCTCTATAGAAGGCTTTCTGGCGACGGTTGTGTCTGGACCGCTCACTGAAACATTTATCAGAGCATTCAGAGTTACATCAAGCAGTCGGTTTCGTTGCTTGGTTACAACACGGCACAGAGTTGAAAATCCTCGCTCTGGCCAGGCTGTGGCAAATGGAATCGATAGCGCAATGCAGCAACATTGGTTGTCTCGTCGAACATACTAGCCCAGCATTGGCTCTGCTTGACATCAGAAACAATGCGATTACTCAACTGTTCCAAGATGAGCAAAATAAACTCGGTTACTGCCACAGAACTGGTACGCCGGAGGTCACGAAGCCGATCCCTGTGGCCAATGCCGTCCACCAAGGTTTGCAAGGAAGGAATTTTTCGATTTGCTATCTCTTCTTTCAAAACCCAGTAAATCAGATGTACGCGCTCAGCTACCGTGTTAACTTTATCTGAAATGCGATCCTGATAAATAGCCTGAAATAGTGAAATGCGTTGTTTTTTCCAGGCTATTGGCTTTTTGGTGTTGATCAGAGCTGAGATGATTATCAGGTGGTTTGGGCGTGGAGGCCGGGCAGGCTCGGTAGTGTCAATAATATATTCTTTCTTTGGCCGGTGGTAACTGCTGGATGCTTAGAGCATAGCAAAGATATTATGCCTCCGCCAGCATGCAAAGTGAACAGATTCAGTTGTAGGGATTCATCAAAACCTTTCAACTCAATCCATGATTGAGAAGTCTTATTGTTAGATGCTGCGGACTGGCTGTTAGCTGAAACTTTTGAGATTCTTAACAGTTGAATGCTGTTCTTCCTGCACAACAGAATCAAAAGAACCTTTGCAGTCACTGCTGCTGGCGTTTACACTTTCTGGCCGGCCAACAGCAAGACATTTTTGTTTAGGCTTACTACAAAACTACTGCTTTATGCTTGGATGGCCAGCTTTATATTTTTGCTGTGACATTATCTTCTGAGAATGCCCACACAAGAAAGTAAATGCATAAAATCTGGAAAAGGCTTGGCTTGATGAAAACGTTTGAAAAAAGACTTGGCTTACAGAAACCGCCAGACTCAGTGGCATTCAAAGCGTTAATTATTACGTAACATAATTGTTTATCTCATAAATGCTGTCAAAATTTTGATTATTGCTTTCCATGGGATTTCAGAGACGATTATGAACAGTGTTGCCACTCTGTTATTAAGAAAAACCCCAGAATTTAGCTTGAAAAAAAACAGAAAATAATAAAAACCCCAGACATACAAAATGTTTAAAAAAAGTCAAAACCAAAGCACGCTACCGGTACTTGCACATAAAAATTAACGTAATATGCATTATTTCAATATTTGCAACATATTTTTAACAAGTTCAAGTCTATTTTTAAACATACTGACAATCACACTTTACAAGTAAGCTAGCAGCAAATCAAATTTATGAAGTAACATGAAAAAAGCTAGTCAGATCTTTTCTGAAAAAACGCTTAATGTTTTCTTTTACTTTCACTAAAATGCACAAATCGAAACAAGTACATGATACATTCAAGGTCTTACAGTTTTCTTTTCACTCTAACCATTGCATTCATTGCAATATTTTACTACTAATTTAACTTTCAAAATTTTACATTCATGTCACAATCAATGCGCCCGTAAAACAATGAAGAGATTCTCAACCACAGCTTCTTCAACACCAAAAAAAGCATTCAGAGTGCTGACCTATGCCTAGAGAGTGCTTAATCTGTAAAACATCAGATTTCAAACAATTTGGTTAAGCCTAGCCCTACTACTCACATCTGCACTGGCTACTGATGACTCTGCACATATTACGTCTGTGAAACTACTGTATTCTTGAATGGAAAATACAGTAACACAACATACATTTATAAAATTTGACCAGAGTCAAAAAACCCCAGATCTAGTAAAAAAAACTAGCAGTGGCAACACTGATTATGAATAGGCAAGGCTGCTGTCAGCACTGCACTTATTTGGTGTGACGCGAATCGGCGAATCGGTTTTGGACATTGTTAATTGAAGCAACAATTCAATTCAGCTAAACTTTTCGTGGTTGTCCAGATTTAATGTGAAAGTACCAATTTTATGGGTCCGCACAAAAAATTTATGGGGACGTTTTGGACTCATAAAACCCTTTGAAACAGGGGTGGGGAACCTGCGGCATGCGCAAACATTTAATATTGCCCACATCGGAATTTTCATGGCCCAATTTAGAGTACAAAATCGCGCCAAAACAAAGCTCCATGAAAAGCAGGTACTTAAGGTAACATGTCATCAGAAGCCTCTACCCTCGTATTAAGATAAAAGTAGAATTTTAGGATAAAATCAATTGTTATTTGCGGCCCGCAAGCGATGATCTACAGTTTATACGGCCCGGGATAGTAAGTAGGTTTCCCATACCTACCTTAAAATAACTCTGCTTGCGTGTGTTACGTAACACATTGTTACGTAGCAACGAATGAGAAGTTCAAATGGAAACTCGTCCATTATTGCGTAACGTACGTCACGAGCAATGATAACGCCAGTTAGTCCTCTGCGTACAGCGCTCATTCGTAATAGCCCGAGTTACTGGACAATTTGCCGGTCGTTCGAAACTATTCTCAAATGGGAAATGTACACAAGTGGATTAAATCCAATGCTCTATTCAAACACATTGCTGAAAAAAACATTCAATTTGAAATGAATTATATTTTTTGAAATACTTAATTGCAGATGGCAGCTCAGACATGTAACGAAAATACATGAACAGTGAAAAGGCCCAATGAACAGGGTCCGAGTTAAAAACCTTAATTAGTGAAGCAGGTGGAGGCACAAGCATACGAAGCAAGCAAGCTCACGTTCCACAATGTAAAATCGTAATCGAAGACTCACGCCAAGCCTGAGTTGCCACTGGTTTGCAGTTAGATCTTGATAACGGGCATTTTTCGCGCAGCCAGTAACTTTGTTACAACGACGTAGACACGTATCTCCTTAAAAAACTTAGTGCAAAAAAGCTGATCTCAACCTTCTGAGTATTTTCAAGTTACGACGGAATTTTGGCGCAACACCACTGCAGGTGGATTATCGAGTAAGGATAAATGGCTGTCGAGTGCTTCTAATGTTCACAAGTTGCACGTTCGGTCCAAGCTTTCATCTCTCACAAATCTAGCAAAATGTAATTAAAGCGCAGGGTTCTCGGCGTATCTAAAAAAAATTGGTCGAAAACATTTCACAGCAGTCCTTAAGAATGAGCCGGCGTTTTTTGCAACGCTTAATCATTTTTGTCAGCTGCTGAATCAACGTGAGCAGCTGTGCACAGTGGTGGATTACCTGAGAAGCGAGAGAACCACAAAGCGCACTGCTGGTCTCGCAATGAAAAAAAAAAATATTACGCGAAGTATTGGAATGTCGCTGGTAAACGTGCAACCACTGCACGGACGAAAGACACGAAAAGCACACGATTTTTCAATGCGGGCTCAAGCGTTAGACGCGCTTTCGTTTACGACCAAAACGCATCAATCAGCGACAGGCGGACGTTTACCTGATGAACACTTTCGAACTGCATTTGTTTTGCCGCTTCCATTTGCGCCTTGAACGCTTGCAAGCTGGCCGAACTGTCAGAGGCGCGTCGCAGGTAGCGGTCCGCGGACTGGTACGGCTGTTTCAGCATCATTCCGTCCCTGCGCGGATGTCACAAAACAGACGCCTCAGTTGTTTTCCGCGCTCGCGTGAACAGGCGATGAATCAAGACATCGGTCAAAACCGATTGCGGCGCCGCGGGCGGCGTTTGGACAGGACCGGTGACAACGTCGGCCCGAGTGATGTCCGGCCGATTGGCCATCGTAATCCCCGCTCGGCTCGTGTAAAGGACCGGAACACTTGACGCTTGGCAAGCTGTCGCCGCTCTGTCAGCGCGATGCCGCAAAAACAATGGATGAAATTTAAAAAAAAAACATCCGAATGCCACTGACGTGATGAGGTCTCTTCGGCCTCGTTCTGGCTGCGCTGCTGCTGCAAAGTGAGCGCTGACAAAAGCTCTGGCGCTTCAACTCGATTCCGTGGGCGCAACAAATTACAGCACTGAGGGGTTTGCAGGCGCTGGTTGGCAACAGCATAGAAATGCGCCGCGACACAGAAGGCATCGCCGGCACTTCAGAGCAGAAGAAAACCCGCTCCGTGACGCAAGAACGCGCGACATGAACTATACCGCTGGCTGGGTCAGCGCGACGAAACGAGCGTCCAGTCATAACACGATCTCTTACACTTCGAGAGGATGAAGAAAGCTCGTGCGCCGACCGGCTCTCATCGCTTGCGTCTTGTGGTGGACGCCGCCGATGCTCGCGAGGTGATGGCCGCTGGATCCAACCTGGTGCGGGTCCTCGTCCATGCCCGGGCCGCCCATCACTGATATCGTGTGGCGCTTGTATCGTCCTCTCGCGGCCAGATAGCTGGAACGAGGAAACGCGGGGAGTGAAGTGGGTTCGAGCGACTGGAATGCACGCGCGCCACGAAGCGTGATGCAAGCGGAAAGCATCGCAGGTCGCGAAACCGGGCATCAGTTGGAACGCAGCAGATTTTAATCGGGGAACGTTATCTGCGTAGATCGATAGGGGAGGCGATTGGTCAGGCGCTGCTTTCGATTCAAGAAAGCGCCTTGAGATTGAAGTGGCAGAAGCGGGACTGGCGCGATCGCGAAAAGGGCGCTACCTCCACAGGTGATGGAAATTGCAAGCGCTCTATTGAACTCATCACCGACGCACGCTCGGAGAAGGCATCGATGCGTCATACGTATGTAATCAACCGAACAACGTCACGCCGCATAACAATCGCAACTGTTACTCACAATTGCATTTTTGGGTTAAGGTGAGCTAAACTTTATGACATATTTAATGATAGAAAAAAAAACTTTTTAAACAATGCAAACGGAGCGCGGAAACCGGAATACCCACGAATATAGCACGTGTATATGGGAAGCACTCTTCTAGTTAATCTCGATTTTCTGAAACAACCACTTTCACAACTGTGCTTTAGCAGCAATTAGCTGACACATAATGAATGCGAAGACAATATGCAGGTGACACATGGCTGCACAAACTGTTGGCCTATATTGCTGAAGCGGACCAATAGGCCTAATTGCATTGCTTTTTCAGTCATTAGTACGTGGCACAAAAGAGACAACTTCCTGTTAGTACAAATTACCACAAAAACACAACTGGCGAAGCTTATTGTGTTATGCGTATGCAGCCCGAACACTTTTGTTTCAAGCCATTGTTCTGAAGATAAACCACGAGGAAAAAGTTCACCAAGCAGCTTGCCTTTGAAAACGAAGTCACGGAATGACGAAACATTAGCAGGCTGACGGACATTTACTTGCAACTTGCCAAAGAGCCCAGAACATTAGATGAGGGCTCGCTACAATAGTTGAGAAGCTAATTAATCAGAAGCAGCATAAATTGCAACAAAACCGATACAAACTGAGGCTGCTGTAAAGGACGGTGTAGAAATCGGGCGCGAACATGTAAGGCTGTAGTTAAAAGCCATCTGTAGGAACGTGAAGCTAACATTGAGGTAATTACATTGCTCAACATGTTTACATTTGCTTGAATACTGGTTGATTTTACCTCTGCATTCCTTTACACACGTATCCTTCGTTTGGCCCGTACCTCAACTTTGAAATCGTGGCTAAGTTCAAGCCGACCGAGGTCACGTGATGCTCTACGGGGTCTAAAAATATTTTGCTGAGCCAGGTTGGAGCAACCTGAGCGGAGCGCAACAATTTCCTCGTAATGCAAGAAAGAGATGGTCAAGCTTCGTGCAGTCTGGCCAAGACAGTGTAAGTCAACTCACACCCTCTCTAAAAGGCTTAACTCTGTTTACGCGAGGCGTGTCGTTTAAATCCCATGCGTCCCAGCCACGTTTTTCTGTCCATTGGTCAATACTGTCGGAAAGTTAGACAGTATGCAATGCATGCGCGGGCGTTGTACACATATATTCAGTTGCACACGGTTGCTCTGTATCAGCACATTACCGTTGAACGGCCGCCTGGTCCGGTTCTTCGCTGTCGGAATTTTCTTCCGTTCTTTCTTGATCGAGCCCTCCGTGAGGGTGCTGCCGGGAAACAGTCACAGGTATTTGTTGAGATAAGCGCAGAACGCAAGTCGATGGAGAAACTGCTTCGTAATTGTCGGTTGCTCGCGCTGCCGAATACTTTAAACGCACGAAATTGAAGCTTTGGTTTCAATGGTACCGAATGAGAACTACCTCGTTCCTTGAAGTGACTGCTGGCGAAAGACGCAAGCCTACTTCAAGTTGCACGATTATAAATACTTGAATGCATTTGCTGTGGTAGTATTACTGTAGTCATACTGGACATGTAGTGAACTTAGCGTTTTCATCAAATTCATACTTGCATACAGGAAAAGGTAATATTTTGCAACGGGTAATATGTATTTGGCATTCAATATGCGAATGTGAACTTACGAGCGAATCACCAGCTCTGCTCTCAACTTGAAGCATGCAAGGAAGTTTTACGATTTGTCTTCGGTCGCAAGAAACAACGATCATGAAAACTTCAAAAAAAATACATTCACCTCTTCCGCTTCGTCGACCACGTGTGCAGCCATGGTAACCGGGGGGGCCTGCCTGGCCAGTTGAGATTGACCTCGCGCCGACGCAAGTTTTCGGTGATTGAATTCTTGCATGAACAAATGAATATTGGCACCCCCGTCCGACGCCCGCCGGCCCATAGGATCACGGGCGGTCAGCTGCAAGGCCGGTGGTTTCAGCAAACCTGGATCCTGCACAAAAACCCGAGGTGAAGTGAAAGGGCGCTTTTCCACAAATCAGGGCGCTCGAGACCGTTCGTGCTTCGTCAGAGTTTACGGGGCTTAGCTAAGAAGAGCGCCATGACATTTTTCCCGGCACCCGTTCTCACATAATTGGCTGCAATAAGAGACAGCGCCCGGTGGTCGCGTTGCAATTTTCGCTCAGTGAGGAGGCAGGTTACCTGAATGCAAACAAACGCAGTATACCAGCGGTTCTCAACCGCGGTTCAGCGAGCCGCGTGCAGCTCACAAGCACCCTTTGTGCGGCTGTCAGCAGACTTTCAATAATACCTTTAATACTTTGTGTAGAAGAGTTCGTTCTGCAGTAAAACAAAACGTGTCAATTGACCTGTGTTAAAAATTTTTTGTGCCGCTGTCATTAGAAAATCGCAGATCTGGATTTGGCTCCCTTCATCGAAAAGATTGAAAACCACTGCTATGGACGAAAACCGACCAGGACTGCAATGTCATGCTGCGCCGAACAAGAATATAATAATAAAGCTGTTTTCGCCATTTCAGAAGCTTATAATCACTGCAAACGCTTTTACCAATTTCCCAACAAACGCAGAGAGATCAACAGCGCAGGTTCGAATTTCTTGCATAGCCTGCCATTTTGTGAACCGAGTAAAGTTTCACACAAAACGAATGAGTCTCGAGCCGTTAACCGTTGGTGTTCTGTTCGAATCGCAACATGCTATGCAGCTCAGCGGACGCGTTTTTAAGGGGGAACAACAGGGGTAAAAAATGCTAAAAGGACTGGAATTACATCGAAGGTAGCTCCCTCGAGTTCAACGTGAACCAAATTAAAAGAAAAAAATAACGCGATCATAACAGTTCAATTCCTCTACTTAAGGAGCGCACAACCTACGACCGTATGCACGCGACCTTCGATAAAAGTTTATGTGGCCGTAAACGCGTAATTTAAAATGTAAGTTATGGTGGGCGTAAAAACTCTGTCTACTGAAGGGGTCTCTAAACCATGGCCTGCGGACCAAGTCCGGACCGCGAAGCCGCGGGCCACAAAGACAATTGTCAATAATTAAAAACTAATATATTTAAGAAGTACTTGTTGATTTGGTAGAATTTCAGCATATCCCGAAACAATACCATTACCTAAGATGTCCGGCCCTCGAACAGTTGTTTAGTAGTTTATGTGGCCCTCTGACAAAGTTTGGAGACCCCTGGTCTACTGTATGAGGATACTCAGTAGAAAGACGGCCAAACCGACGTGTGCAAAGCAGCAGGCAAGGCTCAGTGAGTGGAAGTAGAACAGAAAATGATGTAAACAAATAAAAACATCTCGAACTCACTGGCGGGCGTAATTCATAAAAATAAACGAAATGCAGCGGTCAATAGCGAAACGTTTGTGAACCCCTGCTCTGGTTCTGGCACTACCAATGTGTATTTCGCTACGTCTGCAGCGAAGCTAGTTCATTCATTGACCTAAGAACAGGTCGGGGACGCGTCAAGGGGCGAAGCACAAAAAGAACTTCCGAATTCGCAATATTTTGGCGCCAAACCTTGCGTTTGTTTCACACACAATTTATCTTCTTTTGCAGCAATCGTGAGTATATCATCATGGCCGCAAGTGCAAACCACGAAAAGCAAACAGTCTTAGAAGCGCGCGTTGCTAACTACAATTTTAATGTCACGTGCTTGTGGTCTGTCTCGCACTGATGTAATTTGTGTGTCTTTGCTTCGAGACGGGGCTTGTACATACCGAACGCAGTGAGTTGTTGGAAACCGTTAACGTGGGAGGTGGCGCCAGCCGCAAAAGCAAACAAATTTCGCTTAAAGAACATGGAATCGTACGCGCTCGGCAAACACGCGAATCGAGCGGTGATTACTAGTGGACAACAGACGGCGAAACTTGCCCGCTTGTGAGCGATTCACGGCCGAATTAAGCTCGACCGTCGCATTCCGCGTCGAAAGCGCTAACGATTCGCAAAAACCTGACCAGAAAACTCAATTCCTCTGCAAGATCGAGCGCTTTTCGTTCTGCTTTTCCTTGCTGCCGTGCAGCGAATTTGTCGGCGCGCAATCGCGAAAACCTTTCGAAAAGCTCAGCACAGGCGAACGCGGGCCAGCGCGCCCGTAAATGGAGCTGGCGTTTCGGAGTGAATCATCTCCGCCTCGCATCGCGCCGGACCCGCACTTGACATGCAGCGCCCGACAAAACTGACCGTGTCAGCTGACAGCCCGGGTCAGCGCGTTCGCGATCTGCGGTAAACAAATGGCTTCGCAATGACGCGGCACAAATCGCGTTACGGCGGCGACGAGGAACGCGGTGCTTTGGCGAAAGCCCTTGGCTCGGGTCGTGCAGCAGCACGCTCGCAGCTGACGTCAGAAGCGGTGCACGTCACGAGTCGAGGACGCAGCGCTACTCGGTTTTTGATCTGACCACAAAAGGAAAAGGCGGCAAGTGGCAGAAGAAACCGCAGCTCGATGGCATTCCGGCGTTGTTGACCGCTGAGCGCGATGCGGTACTTGCTTAGAAAAAAGAAAACCGCCAATTAAAATAATTCAACTTTGCTTCACAGCAGCGCGTCACATGAACGCGCGGCAACCTGTTCCAAGCGGAGGAGCAGACAAAGGCCACCGGGCGCGGTTCATTCGCCATCGACAAAGAACGTCGCGCTCGAACATGTGCAAGCGTTGCTTCTCTTAAATGTTACCAGTTATCGTGAATGCTGTCAGTGAAGCACAAGGCTGCTGCAGTAGAAATTCAATTGATTTCTGGCCGGAGACTCTCGTCAAGCCTTCCCTCTCGTTACCTTGACAGCCGGGGAGTGGGCTGTTCTGGTAGGTGGTAATTAGGGATGTGCATTATGGAACATTAGAAGTTCTGGAACATTCCGGAATCTTCATTTCGAATCTAGAATATCGAATCCTATTCGGGAAAACTTGTTAGGAGCAACATGAGCTGATCGCGCAAAGGTTTAGAATGCCGAACAGCGATCACATGACTTGTTAATTAGATGGTTACGTCACTATGCAGTGCCGTGAGCTTGTTGAGTGTTTCTTTCTTCCTCTTACTCGCGCAGAGTGCCGCTGCAAAATTTATTGAAATTATATGTTTTGCCAACTTTGCAATTTTTCACGTTCATTTAATCCAAATATATTTCGAATCTGAAAATTCGAAAAAACTCTTTTGGATTCGAATCCACAGGATTCGATATTCCATTATATGCATCCCTAATGGTAACTTTGAGCGAGTCGTCCTGGATGCTTGGCAACCTCGCGGCGAGTTGCCACAAATAAATTCAGTGGCGTGGTCACGGGACACGATCCACTTCAAGATATTACCCGGAAGAGCACGATATTTGTTGTCGCATCATCTCCACTCTTGTTTTTAACTTTATCGTAATCGCGGTTGGCGGGCAAACACATCAAGCCTGGTGATTCAAGCAGTGCCGGGGTAATTATTATCGTTGCATAGCAAAAGCAACGGTCAAAGCAACTAAAGCAAGTGACAAAACGCACCAGGTGAGTTGTTCGTCGCATCGAAATTCAACGACGCTCTGAACACAAATCGCCGCACGCCTCCCCACCTTGATCTGCAGAGGTTGCTGCACGCGCATGAGAGGCGTGCTGGGTCTGTTGAGTGGGCGAACAATGTTCGGATGGACGGGGGGGAAATGCTGCACGTGATGGAGCAGGCCGGGCTTGCCGTTCTCCTCTTTGCTGCTCTGGCTTCCGATCGCAGCGGCGTGTACGGGGAGGTCGGCCCTGGAAAGAAACCAGGCAGTTGGCGCCGTCGCAGCAACCATTTCACTCTTGTTGCTTTTACTCGGTGTTTTTGAATTTGTTTGCAACTTTGAGTATTAAAGCAATGCACATCGGCATATTGCGCCTGTAGTGTTCACAATGCGAACCAGGTGGCTATTGTTTCAGGTGTTGATAATCATGCGAGAAAAATCGGGCTCAAAACATGCTGCGTACGGGTTTTGTAAGCTTTAACTATAGCGGCCAAATTTCGCACAGCTTTACTGTCTGACTCATGCATCAACTGTCAGCGAAGCAGTCGCGAGCGCTTGCGTTATCGCAACAACGCGAATCGACTTCATTTAAAAACGCGAAACGCCCTGGCGTCGCGCTGAAATCACCGAGTTTTTCGTCACGTTACATGTACAATACAATCGGAGCGTAACGCATGAGGTCACGATTGCACTTCGGGACCGTTCAGCAGGAGTTGCGTACACTGCCCGTTGCTGACAACATTCGGGGCGAACAGCAACACCTCCCGTCGCCGCTTCTCGCACGCTCGACTGCGGCGAACAGGACAGAAGCGCAATGAGTCTTCGCCCGAACGGAAACGCGACAGGACAACAACGCAAGCGTGCGTCGGTAAAAAACGCATTCCGCTGACAAGAAGCGACAGTTTACATTCAACTGCGTAAGGCGGTGCACCGCAGTTAGTTTGGACGAAGACAAGCGCGAAAGGTCACGGTTTGGACGAAGACAAGCGCGAATGTGCGAGACTACATCGCGCTGCCGCGAGTGGAAGCGCGCGCGGAAACGAGCGTTCGCGTCACAAAGCTCACCTGCCATCCGAAACGCCGACGGTGTGACGTCTCATTGACAGATAACGCGCTAATGCCTCGGGTGCGGGCTCGTCCCCGTCAGATTCGTCAGAGATCTCGCCGTCCTGCAAAAAACACGCCGCACGAGCATTGCTCATCACCGTCTGACTGCTTTAACGAGCGCGCTGACGTGGTCAGCATCGAAACAGATTCGGGATTCGAACTCGGACATTTACCGCAACTCGTTCGAAGGAAACGGGGTCGACCACGGAAGTCATGCAGAAGGCATGTAGGAGCAGAGGAGGTAAGAGGGACTGGGTTGCAGAAGGACGACCTCCTTAATCGAGCAAGATGGAGAAATGGAGCAAAGCTAATCGTGTCAGAAACGGGGCAAATCCGGCCACCCCCATTTAACGGGGACAAAACCGGAACAAAACTGGACTACTAATACTACATTCATTTCCGCGTCCGGGATTTCCCCTCGGAAGGGTGGCCGGGACGCGGCCGAGAGAGGTACCCAAGCAACTCACGGATCTTGGCAACTTCCCAAGTTCTGCTGACTCCACCACACCAATGCCCGGCCAAGTCGCGTCTGACAAGGAATCATGCCACGATGGTCTTCGGCCGGCGACGTTGGTTCCTTTTAATGGCGCCAGCAGAACTTGCCTCGCCAACCGTTCACGGGGAATTCTAGTCCCAAATTTATTTTACTGCGCCAACGCAGAACTTCACCGCAAATCAAGTTCGGAAACGACAACCGCGAAATTACCATTGCTCTCAAAACGTGCAACACCAACCTGGATCACTTGGTTGTTTTCGTCGATCAGCTGAAGGTGCGGCACATTGAGATGAACCCTTGCTTTTGCATCGGCTTCCATCGCCACCTGGGAAATCAAAACCGCAGCAGTTACGTCGCGAGTCAGCCTGCACTACGCATGTTGTGCGTCAAAGGTCTTAGGGGCTTAGTGAGCAGTGCCTCGAATTCTTTTGATCTACTTAAGCAGATTTTCCCAAACTAGGGTCCGCGGACAACTGGGCGTCCGTAACGACTGCACACGCAGTTCGTGGAGATAAAGACATAAAATATTTTTAAAAGTCGAACATACAGTATACATTGTACAGTATGTACAGTACACTGTCATAAATATTTTCCACAGTGATTCGTATATGCAATTATTGCTCTCAACTAAGAGACAACTAAAATTAAGACAACTAGAAAAAGGCAACTAAAATTTTATGTCATTTATTTTCCGTTTTGTACCGTCTTTCAGCGATGGTTGGGTGGAAAAATACGACATCGGTTTGGGCTCCGGCAAAAAAACATATTCACACATGGGGTTCTGTGGCCCAACAAGTTCGGGAAACTCTGTACTGGAGCATGTGAGCTCAAAGCAAGTGACATCAACATCAAACTGCTACAGAACCAGTAAAATAGTAGCATCAAAACCTTAAAATCCACCCAAAATTTCGTATTTCTACGTACACCCTTGACGCGCACCGGGTTCGCGTCACCATCTGACCACCGTTCTGCGCAAGTTCGCGCAGTCGAACAATGCAAAGGTCAAGAAACCAGATCTATCGTGACAAGTTACGACACGAATGACCACGTTGGTCTGTTTGTCACTGACACGAGGCGTAGAATACAATCACCACATATCAGAACAGCTGGCAGAGAGGAAAGGGTTAACCCGTGCTGGTTGCTTCGTTATGATGCGCGCATTGGTGCCGGGGCGGCGCGGCGCGGTTTAAACCAAGAGTGATGTCGGTAGAAGCGAGCGAATGAGAGGGGTGGGGAAACACGTTTCACGGCAACTTGCAAGTCTTTTAACTGTTGCGTTTCGTGCACAATGACAATGCTGAAATTCGTCACATGCACGTGTTTCAACGGAGACTCGAGAGCATCATGATCGACGCGTTTACCCAGATTTTCCTGGTTAAACTACATTTTGCAAGAGTGCGTTTTGGTAGTAAACGAAACTAGTCCTTTGCTGATGGCTTAGTTTAGGACAGTGGTTCTTAACTTGGGGTAAATTTACTGAAACATGAACTGCAGCCGATGTAAATTTTTATAAATCATTCTAAACTATACCAGTTTTTTAATTTCGTATTTTGAATAAATGAGCACCATTGAGTGTATTGGGGGTAAATCTGGTAATCTTGTTCAGTGAAAGGGTAAAATATGTGAAAAAGGTTAGGAACCACTGGTTTCGGATGTACCTCTTTCATGTCGGTATCCATCGCCGATTCGGTGTTAGGCTTTCGACTCTGCTGAAGGTTCACCGTCGCAGCCACGACCGGAACACGAACCGGTTCGCGCGGTGGGCGATTCAAAACCGACAGCGGGCTGGCGACCGGCAGTTGAGGTCTGACCGGTTGGTGGAGCAAATGCCTGGCATGCCCTTGCAGCGGAGTCGGTTTGTACGCAGGCACGTGCGCGACGGAAACCTGCCAGCAGCAGAACGGAACCAGCGTTAACTGCCGTGGTTTCGGGCAAAGCTGGACGGTCGCACAAAACCCGAGAATTCATTCGCAGGAATAACAGGGTTACCTTAATGGGAGAAAATGCACACGAAAGCGTAGAGGATGCAGAAAAAAATTAACTTGTTAAAACGAGCGGTTTATGGCAAATTGCAGATAGTTCTCCTAACTTCTTAACAATTGCAATGGCTATTCAAGTAATTCAGTATAAGTCGCAATTCAGCAAAAGGGTTTTCGCAATGAAGTTTACTTCCAAGTCAGTGCACTTCCTGATCTACAGGCTTATCAGCAAGAGTCTCTGATCCAGAGGTTGACAGATCGATCAACGGAACTCAACAGCTTGCAAGAAAAGTGCGAAGGTTTTCAGCCGCAAACTTTCAAAACAGTCCTGGGCAAGTTCAGCAATGGTCCTAGATACTTAACTATTCGCAACCATGCGGTAAAAGTTGGTCATAACACACGCCGACGACGTACAGGCGCTAAAACAGCACTACGCGTTGCTAGTTGTGGGGAAGGGTACACTGATGCTCTTGACGTCACTTCGCGTCAAGTTCGATGCAAGACCGCATACCATTTCAAAACAACTTCAATTAGGAGGAAATTCTTTGTTTCAATAAAACCGGGTACAGTACAAACAACGAAAAGACTGTACCAGCCACTTCTTGCACCTAGTAGCACAAGTAACAAACTTCATCAAAACGAAGGGATTGACAAAACTGATCATTGTTTACGCAACTGACGTCACGAATCGATGTTGTTTTCTTCTGCCAAAACAACACCGTTTCTACCGCGAAATGGACAACAACGGAAAAATGCAAACTTTCGCCAGCAAAACGCGGTGTCCTGCAACCAGTAAGTAGCTACAGTCATTGAAAGATTCATTGATCAAACGCGAGCACAGCTGCCTCTGCATGCCCGTCGGCAAACACAACGGTCGAGCCGAGCAACAAAGCGAGGGCCGATTTTCGCATCGTCAAATAGCCATGCTATGCCGGGCGGTTGTTATCTGGCAGTTATACACATGGCAGTCGGCATGTAACTTCCGTGACGAACGGAACAAGCGTCGGGTTAAGCGGAGGCAGGTGACTTATCTTGGCGCCCATATTAAACTCACCGGAGGTGCTTTGTCATGCGTAGCTGGAGACAGCAAGGACGCTTTGGCCGTCCGGTGTCTTTTCCACTTGTCCAGCAAGACATAGTAGTACGCGCTGTAGTTGTCATATTCCTTATTGGTCACGGACTGAAAAAAGAGAGATCTTTTTCGCTCAGGAAACGGGAAGCGAAAAATGGTTAAAGTCTGATCCCGCTGCCAGTCAGCGGACAGAAGGAGCGTACGTTGAAAAATGAAGTAACCTTTCCCTGGGAAGGAAGATATCCACTACGTGTTTTCACAGACGTCTCCAAAAGATGCACGCCCTTATAGATAGTGCTTAATAACCGCAACTGTAAACGACGATTGCATTCGGCACGACATCAAACTTCTATTTTAAAAAGTTGAGCCACCGCTGCACCCATCCTTGCCAAGCATCATCAATGGCGGCAAAGAAATTAAGACAAACACATCAAGATTCCGGCAACACGTGCTCGCTGAAAGCATCTCTAATGAGCGGCGTTCAAGTCTAAACAAACGTGAAAGCCGAAGCATTCGAAAGGAGAATCGCCCGTCGCCGGGAAGCTCTGCACAAAGAGGCAGCAGCGCGAATGGGATGGCCGGGCAATTTCGCGCTTAATAGGGAGGTAAGCTTGCGCCTTGAGCGCGCGAGTCGCCTCGGCAGGTAAACAGGTTTCCGAACGCCGTTACATCAGCGTGACGTTAGCTGGCCACACAATTATTGGTCGCCGAGGGAGAAGCCCTACCCAAACAAGCAGGGTCGTGTTTGAGCTGCAAGCTGGAAAAATACACGCTAACAGGCCCGACGCGCGCGGCATAAACACAGGAAGGGTCAAGAGACGCACGTTCCCGAAAATGCAACTACCGACGGGCAAGCGGAGCGAATCGCCAGTCCGCGCAATAAACAGCCCGGGGGGTGGCTAGCGCCGACGCGGGCGAGGTCGAAAATAGCGGGTTCCCGAGCTCATTACCTTGACGATTTTCTCCCGGTCGATTCCGACGGATATCATCTGGTTGACAATGCAGTCGTTCAGGGGTTCGCGGTCGGCCTCCTCCTGCGGAAGAACAACGAAAATCAGTTTAAACGACGTGCGACGAGGGTTTCAGCTGGTTAGACGTCGATCCAACTGAACCCGGATCACAAAGACTCGATCCAACTGAACCTAGATCACAAAGACTTAATCCAACTGGACCTGGATCACAGAGACACACTAATTGAACGGAGTTTCGCGCACTCATGCTGGAAAAATACGTGCCTGCTGCAGCTGCTGCCGAGCCCGGTTGTGAACAGTCGGGCGAACTGCGTAGTGTTGGTAGCGTGAAACTGGAA
>JGI24021J15306_10002862_pt1 | contig 19060 bp, 11 predicted proteins | sample Ectturendosymbi1_FD_15306 | JGI IMG/M metagenome (IMG submission 15306)
GTATGCAGTAACCGGTGGGCCAAATGTGAAATGGGGGGACACCGATTTTAAATGGGGGGGCCGGGCATCACCGGCCCCCCGCTGGCGACGGCCCTGATCATGAGGCGCGCATGCGCGGGTGTTGCTCGCTAACCACCAGACCTTCGTTGTTGATTAGTTGATAATTTCGTTAATTTTATCTATGTAGACGGATTGTGACGTCATAAGTGTCTAAACGTGTAGTCACTGCAGCGTGTATGCACGTATCGCATTGTGTGGTAAATACAATACTTACGTCATAGTAACAGCATGCTTTTCAGTAACTTCAGTATTTTCGCTATAACCTTATTAAATAACTACCACGTGAGGTAGTTCTTCAACATAGTTAGGCTATGCTGTAGTTACTATTTAATTCATTTACAAGCTGTTACGAACTTACGTGTGAGGTGTGAGTTTATTTAAACCAGGGGTGGGGAACCTGCGGCCCGCGCGAACATTTGTTATGGCCGCATCAGAATTTTCGTTGCCCATGTTAGAGTACAACATAGCGTCAAAACGAAGCAAACGAAAAAAAATGATAAACAGGTACTTAGATAGTATGTTAAGAGAAGCTATTCTTTCTCATAATTAGATAAAGGTAGAAATTTTAGGATAAAATTAATTGATTTTGCGGCCCGCCAGCAATAATGCACAATTCATGCGGCCCGTGATAGTAAATAGGCTCCCCACCCTTGATTTAGACCCTGAAATTCTTTGCAGAAGCGATTCGTTGCTTTTCAGTTTGCAACTTTGCAATAGCGTTTTACAAAATACGTGGCTTTTCTTTAGAAGCGAATTTAACTAGATCTTTAACCACACACATTTCCGTTTCAAAGTGTAAGTAATCAAAGAAAATCAGAAGTTTAGAACCGTTTCTACAACAAGGTCCAACAAGCACCAAAATGTGATTTGTGTTCCGTTATACAGAAGGAGTTGGTTCAAGCACCGACAGTTTGGTCAACCACTTGAAATCAAAGCACAAAAACTATTCCGGCACAGCAAGAGCCTGATCACGAATTGTGAAAGAGGAAATGAGTCTTTTTGAGGCTACAAATAGAGGCCAGATAACCTTGAAAAACTGTAGCATGTCTTACTTACAAACAAGCCCACATCAGTGGAACCAGAGAGGGTTTTTTCAGCCACAGGACTCTTTGTCACAAAGCTCAGAAACAGGCTGAATGACGAGAGTGTGCTTTGATTGTTATGCGTCAGTATTATATAAACATCATTGAAAACTGTGCTTAACTTAATTTAACAATTCGCTAATAAACTGCGGATTGACCAAAAGTAGTGCTGTAGTTTCAAAATGATAATGTGTTTTATCGCGCACAATCACATTTGTTTCAAAACCCGAAGAAACTCGGATTTTCCCGGCTTTTTTTGTCATCAACCCGAAACCCAGGTTTCAAACTTTAGCCCTGAATTGGAAACACTACTTTTGAATGTTTTTAATGTGCAAATGGACTGAAACATGTTCATAGTAAACAATTTTTGCTTCAGTTGACGCGGCAAGAGATAAGGTGCGCAGAAAATGTGGTCGGTTGCAATGCTGTCAATTGCTTAATCGCACTTTGCACGAAACTTATTTTTGGCCCACTGGTTCTGCACTCCTACAACATACCCAGCTGTTCAAAGGAACTTGCTTGACAGTAACCCAACGACTGCTCACTAAAATGTAGCAACAAAACCTTCGCCAAGTCCAGCTTCCTACAAAATCACAGTCAGTTGTAAGTTTCTGTACAAAAACAGAATACTGAATGCAGTGCCATAAATGTCTTTAAAATATGTCTCAGTGACAAATAAAAGAGAGGTGCCCTGTTTACCGACGTAGTCACGAATAGAGATGGCGCGGACAGAAAATTTGTGCCCGCTGTCCGCACCGCATCAGCAGCTTCTGTCCGCTGTCCACACTGCGTCCGCATTTGTCGTACATTACCCTGTCCGCGTCTGCGCTGCACCGCAATCCCAAAGTTTTACCCCCTAACAGCAATGGCGATTTTCTCCCCCTCACCTGAAGCACTGTGCTTCTCACAACATTGTTTTGGGTGTAAGATTAGCCAATAAATTTAGCAGTGTCTATTTTGCCGCATAGTGTTTATTTTGCCTCATTAATAGCACTGCTGGAGCTATTTTGTCTTTAGCCGAACTTGATCAGTTGAAGTGGTCACGTTTCATGACAAGTTCGAAACATACGACCTGCTTAGTTGACTGTGACATCAGAGTCCAATGGACGCGTTTTATCATGTCTTTAGTGCTGGCAAATTGCTAGCATATTCTTGTCTGTGTTGCATGAGATGTAGGCTAAAGCTTAACCATAAACCTTATCCCTAAAACCTGACCCGAACCTCTAAATCCTTATACCGTATTCCTAAACCCTAACCCGTTGTCTCTTTGCATATCCTAATCCTATTTGTCACGTGGCCGCATCAACCTATGGTCTTCAACTATAGGAAAATTCATAGCCCCAGCACGGGCACCATATATATACTGTAGGCCTACATCATTTGCCTCATGAAGAAAAACAGACACTACCTATGAATCTACAAAATGTTTTTAATTCTTTTAAATTGTCATGCCACTCTTTGCTACTGTGTGCAAAGTCATAGTAAGCTTTCAATCACAATTTATCAAAATAAGATATTTTTTTTTACAGTTACACTAACTGACACACATGCAAAAATCCCTTTAATAGCACTGTTTCCACCAACATGCATCCCCTGCTTGCATTATGTCAAAGTTTTATACAGTTTTAGTAACTTTATATGTGTTCCCTATCTGATGCAATTGAGCATTGGTTATGTCAAGGACTATATGTTTCATTATCTATCGCATATCTAGTCAGCATGGTAAGGTCACGATATGTTAACTTAAACCTCATTCACCCTTAATTTTGCATTAATTGTCAATGGAGAGACGACATATATTCAGAGCAGTTTTGCCATACAGTCAAAGCAGCATTATATAGTATACTATTGCAAAAATACAGAAGAATGGGTAGTTGACAAACCTTTAAACTTGCAGTCCTGAACCTAAAACTTGCAACCCTGAAAGCATTTTCTTAGTTAGATGCCCACCAGTTAGCTGTCCAGAGTTCTGGATTAGCAATTCGCAATTCGCATGCCAGTGCATCAGAGCAGTGGCTGCAGCACGCCACCTGCAGGAAAACTAACAGCAACATTCTACCTACGAATCTTCGCCCAGAGGCATCGCGAAAACGCAGGTAAAAGCTGTAGGATAAACAAGAAAAACAACTGTTTTTATCTGAGACAACAACTTCCGAAAAGTCTCTTCGTTTTGCAATGATCATCATTAGATGAACGTCCACGCGGTACGCGGCGCTGGCAAGACTGAACACTTTTAAAAGTGACGTGGCGCGGCTGGTACGCGGCAAAATTTTCCAAAACCGCACCGCGCGGAACGCGGTCGCGGCGCGTTTGACATCTCTAGTCACCAAGCCTTTCTGATCTGATTGCCACAGAGTGAAAAGAAATGTAGCAACCTAGCACATGAGACAGAACGACGACACAGGCGCTGGGTATGACCAGTGGTGTGTTTAAGGGGAGGCGAGCGAGGCACTTGCCTCTGGCCCCCCCTTTTTGCTCCCCCCTTGAGGTGTTACGCGTGTAAATTTTCCCTATTTTTGGTAAAAAACTTCTTATTCACTCATACAATGTACTATAAAGCGGATCATAAGTATATAAGTATTCTGCTTTCAAAGGTCCCCGAACAGAAACTGCAATGTGCAGGTATTTTGCTTTCAAATGGCCCCCAACAGCAACGGCAATTTGAATGTTTGAAAGTAAAAAAACAGCCACTGAAATGTGTAAGTACTCTGCTTTTAAACTTCATTCAAGGGGCCCCTAAAAGAAAATGTAATGTGTAAGTACTCTGCTTTAATAGGGGCCCCCAACAGCAACTGCAATGTGTAAGCACCTTGCTGTCACAGGGGCCCCTACAGCAATTGTAATGTGTTAGTACCTTGCTTTCGCAGCGGCCCCAACAGCCATTGTAATGTGTAAATGCCTCGCTTTCACAGGGGCCCCCAACAGCGACTGTAATGTAACATTCCTTGCTTTCAAAGAGTCCCCCAACAGCCATTGCAATATGTAAGTACCTTGCTTTCAAAGGGGCCCCCAGCAACAACTGCAACGTACTATGCCTTTCATAGAGGCCCCAAATGCCAACTGTAATGTGTAAGAACTCTGCTTTTAATGGGGCTTGCAAACGCAACTGTAATGTAAAATTCCTTGCTTTCAAAGAAGTCCACACCAGCAATTGTAATGTGTAAAAGCGTTGCTTTCAAAGAGGCCCCCAACAACAATTGAAATGTGCAAGTGCCCTGCTTTCAAACGGGCCTCCAACAGCAATTGAATGTGTAAGTGCCTTGCTTTCAAAGTGGCCACCAACAGCAACTGCAATGTGCAAGCACTATGCTTTCAAAGGGGACCCAAACAACAGCTTTAACGTGGAAGTACGATGCTTTCAAAGGGCCCCAACAGCAACTGTAATGTGTAAGTACCATCCTTTCAAAAGGACTCCACCACTAGGAAAGCTTCAAACCAACTTCTATACCTAAAAGAATTGTGGGTTAAAATTTATTCCATAAAGTTCTGAAACGACCCTATCAAATAAGAGCAAATAGTTATACCAGATGATAACTTTTTGTACCAAATGATAATTTTATACCAAATGATGATTTTTAGAGATTGAAGTATTTGGTATATTGATAATTTTATGAAAATGCCACAGTTGAACAGAAAGTAGTCTTTATTATGTCTCTGGGTTGAGAAGGTTAGACAAATTTATCATTTCTTGTGATGTTGTACCTCAGTGAACATTTCCATCAGAAAATAGGACAACATGCAATTGTTGCAGCAGGGACCACACTACATCTTTTAATTTATAGGACATTTTGTTCTTAGTTTACAGAGTAATTTTGTATTATTGCTGTTGCGCTGCAAAGACTGTTAATAAGCAAGGCTACATTCATGCTTCCTGTCAGGTGGCAGAAATGGCAATTTTTGAGTATTATGAGTAGGCCTACTCATTTTTTCTACAGATATTTCAGGTATTTTAGGTGGTCTGAATTTAGCCTATGCTTGAAGTCGCAGGTTATTTGAAGCTTGACTAGTAAATGGTTGGTTAAAGGTAGACTTGGTGGGTGATGTTAAATTTTTTTTGCTAGCTCTTAGCCAATATAGCTTGAACCGTGTTTTTAGCACAGACTTAATCAATTGTGTAGTCTACTTGCTGCAGTAGAAAATGTTTGCGATAAGGTATATGATGAATTTTTTCCTAGTTTTGCATATTTTTCAAACAACTAGTGACAATGCAAGAAGAGGGCAGCATTGACTCATCCAGCCTCAAAGCTTTCCAAAACAATTCTCAGATTGGATGCTTTTGTATGCTATGTTTCTGTAGTTAAAAGGATGAAATTTAAAACAAATTTAGTGTTTCAAATCTTTTTGGTTGTTGTTTATAGTTTCATGGATTCCCATAAAGACATGAATGTGAACAAATTCAGGATACCAACTACCAAGCATTTTATCAAAGGGGGATAGTGTGAAACTTTCAATTGTGTAAATTTTGTAGTTTATTGATAGTGAATGCAGAAAAATGGGGCGCAAAAATAAAGAAGTGGGAAAAATGCCAACTTGCTATTGCCTAACTCTTATGTGTTGCCAGCCTTGTCTTCCTAACTTTCAGTGTTTTCAAAGTTGTGTATCATGAGCACCCTTTTGCATTTTTTCCTTTTCCTATGTCAGTAATGCCGTAGTCTCAGGAACGTATCCTTGAGTGGCCATATCTCAGGCTTGATTAAAAGTGCTTATCACGGTTGGCTGAGTATGATGACGTCATCAGAGGTCCTCCTTTTTAGTCTTGCCTCCGTCCCCCAACCCTAAACCCACCACTGGGTATGACTCCAATGAACTTCTGATTTTATGGCAAAAAGTTTCTCTGTTGTATATTTGTAAAGGAGTCTTACCAACTATGATTCACAAAGCCTAGCGTGTTCCCACGTGGTTTCGTAGACATGAAACTACGCTATGCGTAAAGCTGCAAATTTTTTTCTCTTTGACGATGATCAAGACAACAGCCGCCGCAAACCTCTGCGGAATATCTTTTACCGACAACAACATTCAGAGCCCGTCCGTAGTGAAAAAGTATTGGAAAAGGAGGCCAATAAAATCATGGTGTAAATGCTTTAAAAAGAGAAAAATCTCCAGTAGCGTAATGGGAATTTTAAAGTCATTTCGTAGGCTAAACACCATTAACTACACTTGTTTTCTAAAAAAAGAAAAAGATCTTTAAATGACGAATTTTCCTGGTCCATTCCGGTTCTGGTCTCCATACATTCAAATTTTGTGGCCCGGCTTTGATCCCCATGAAATTTGGCCTTGGGCCTCTCCGTGCGCATCCCCGGTATGCATAGTTTTCTAGCAGCAGATCAGCATGTTGGGTAGATTCAGCAATTTGAGGTTCGTGAAAAAAACTGTGAAGTTCTATCTGTGCAGGAGTTGCTTCAGCCATGCAGGAGTGCATAGTTTCAGCAATTTGGGAATTTTGAGAACAGAAATAGAAATAAAACCTTGAGTTCCCAGTTATGCATACAATCGTGTGAAGCGCACATGTAACGCATAGTATTCTTTATTTTTTTGTGGAAAGGCTTGGCTGAAAAGGTTTGGTATGCTTTTTTATTTTTACGTTGTATCGTACAATTTGAAAATGTAAGAATGACCTCTAAAAGTGCGCTGTTTATGACAAAATTTTGCGTAACAAAGTGTCAGCTCCACGGTGTCTTTATTCATAAACGAAAATTTTGCCTTCAAATGCGCGCAACCAAGAACCTCATTTCTGTACACCATGCACACTCCTTGAGACCACACACTATGCTGCCAACGAGTGTGTAGCACACTTTCAACGAAGCAAGCAACAAAGGTGATTTATAGGAAGTCCTGCACTCGTACATGCAGCAATTGAAATTGTACATGTGTTTTCCTTGTGGGATTTCGCCAAGTGGCAAGCTTACGTCAAAGTCACCTCGCCTGTCGCTGAAGTAGGCTCCCTGCGGCGATTCGAAATTGTCACTTAATTCTAGTAAGCTGCGGTACCTCTTGAAACTATTTCGCTCGGTCGCACCAGCAGACAAAGCTGCAAAGGTATTTCGAAGTTCTATTTTGATGGCGACCTGACTGCTCTGCAGCAGTCGTCGGAACAGGCAGACAAAGCGCTCGAAGACGTCTCAGTTGCTTAAAAGGTCAAACAAAATTTGTTCATCACGTCACAAAAAGCTTCCGCTAAACTATAAGCAGGGCAGAAAGACAGCAGATAGCAGAAAGGAGTATTTCATTTATCAGACATTTGCACAACGGCTGAACGAGTTGAATATCTACTTTTTGCTAGCAGTGCGACCTGGATACGAAGGTTTAGTCAGCTATTCAAACTATTCGAAATCCTTTCGAATGTCAAGCTTTCGGTTGAGTACGATGTTTCTTTTTGTCCTTCCGCTCAAAGTATTTTGATAAAATAAGTGCAAAAATGCTTGAAAAGGGGCAATTGCAACGCAAACATCTCTGCGCTATCTTTGATGTAAAAGTAAGCAATGAATGTTCGTCGCAGCCAAGTGGCAATGTAAGGAATTTCTATGGGCCGCATCCATGAGAAGTAATTGCTTGGCAATTTCATAAAATATCTTTTTTTTATTTGTTTCGCTTTTGCTTAGGTAGGTTGTATGCTTTACAGTGCACTGCAGTATCCAGTTTAGCATTCTCCCGAAACAACAGGGAAGCCTGACAGCAAAAAAATTATTTCAGCATGCTTGGAACCTCCCTGCAAATAAGCATTTACTTGGTATATTGTTCTTTTATCAATGAGTTACGAAACTCATGCGGTTCGCGTCGAACAGCTTGTCGTTTCGCGCTCTGTGATTTCCAAAGAAATCATTTGCAAATTGCAACATATACGAAAGGACAACGCTTACATTTTTTTAAGGTTCAACAGCAGCAGAATATTATGTCGTATATTCGATACAGACGGTGCGATGAATAACTGACACCATTTTCACATTCCTAACATTTTGTGAGATGTCAGATGTTAGCAAGAGCGTCACTTATTGTTAGCAAGAGCGTGAATCACGTTAAGAAGACAATTTTTCTTGAAAATAGATCAGGGTATAGCTGTCATGTGAAGAATTTGAAACATTTTTACAGCTGGGTTACTGCACTGTTGTAGCACATGTCAGTGATTCACTGCATAACCGCGCCGAGAAACCGCGGAAGCAAGTAGTGACCTTTACAAGCACCAACTACGTGAATGTCACTGTTGTGGTGGTGTTAACTCACGAAAAAGTTTTTAATTTCAACACGTGCTTTGTTACGCATGTTTTGCAAAAAAATCGCGGCAAGATCGAAATGTAGCAAGGAGCTAGCTCACAATAAGCAAGCAACACGAAGACTGGAAATAGACACTGCTATCAAGCGTGAGCGGATCGATCAATGCATGGCAAATCGTTGGTCTAACACTCTTGTATATCTATTGAATGTTGAAACAAATGTGTCACGCAGAAACAAATGTAAAAATTTCAAGACTGTCAAGGCAGTAACAATGAGATATTTGCAATGATCTGAAAGTACATGGTGTGGTGCTGTGAGTATGGGTGAACTTTTAAATATTTTTCTACACACGATTCAATGAATTTGATGGCCCACTGATGAATTTATCGTAGCGCCCACAACCAACGATTTATAAGGCTTGACCTTATAGTGACCGTTACGGCATTTTGAGAGACCGCGACTACTTCACCTGAATACCGAAATTGTCATAAAGCGAGGTTTTAGTGTATTTTGATGATGGTGGTTATGCAGAGAGGTTCTAGTGTATTTTGAGAGACCATTGAAAGAATTTGAGAGACCGTTTCTGCCTCTCTTAAAAAAAAAACTTCAAAAAACATTGCCAACAACTATGTTAAGCTAACCCTGACCCTGAGCCTGATTTTTCAAACTGGAATATCCGATGAGATCCAAATTCGTGACCAGGTGAGGTCACCGCAGCTGGCTTTCAAGCTGTGTGGTCGGAGGGAAAGTCATATTTTTGTTTAACAAAAATTAAGTCACATCTCGTGTCGAATCTTACATATAGTCTTGTAAAATAGGAAACACAAGCTTGCGTTTTAGTTAGTAATGTTTCCTTTGAACTTGCTGCGCCAGTGTTGGGTCGTTCGTAGCATTTTCAGTCTTTCTCACTGTTTATTTAGCTCGATTTCAATTGGTAAGAGCCGCATCACGACCCGTTAACATGTGCGTTTTCTGCACGTGCGTTTTCACCAAAGTATAGTCTCCACAAGAAAATTACTCGAAATTTAGTAAAAAGTGAAAAAAATTATCTGTGCATTGCCAGAAAGCAAGCGCTGCAAACTAAGTTTCCAATTCTTTCTTTTTTGTCAAATCGATCATAGCAAACTAACGAGGTTGCTTTCCAAGTGGCTCGACCAAATCATTCCCGTCAGTTACATGTTTGATGCTTTTATGAAACGTTGCCCGTTAGTGACAATGCCGGGAATCGCGATCCGCGTTCTGTAGCGGATTTGTTTTGAATCGTTTCTACAATTTCTTATTTTGGGGGTTTGTGTTGAGCTAACCACAGTTTTAAGCTTTTCAAGTCCATCGATTCACCAATTAGATTGTTTAGGGTGTTATGCGGCAACAACCCTGGCCAGGCATTGTTTAATCGCACCACAGCACTTCAGACCGGATGTGGATGTGTATCTGATAACGCATCACTTTACGTGCCACCAAAAAGGAAAAATTTTATTCAAGGCAATCGGAAAACACCATTTATTGGTAAAATGAAACCGACTAAGCAGATGCTGTTTCCAAAACACGTGCTTTGAAAACTTGTATAGGTCACAGGAGCCAGTGGTACCACGAGCAGAAGAAACTCGTGACCATCGTCTGTAACATACATTCCACTCTATTGCGAGAGCTTTCAACGTAGCACGCTAGTAGCGCAAGCGCAAACCATGTCTTTCGCAACGCCGCTAACTCGATGCTGATCGGGAACGTTGCGGATTTCTCAAGAAATTTAGAGGATTTGTTGTTTCCAGGCTGACTTTCAGAAAATGGAATTTGTTAGACTCTTCTCCAAACAGTTCTCTTCCGCACCGGTTTGTGGTGATTCAAATGGAAACAACGTTTAATTTAAGACTATGTTTGATAAACAAATATCACACTGCCTGCTTTTTGCATTTTTAACCGCTTGATTCCGTGATAAGATCATTTGATAACTTACTTGTAAAGCCAAGGACTATCAAGCAATGTTTTTGTTTAAACATATTGCAATTACACCGTTGTTATGCTCTGGGAGCGTATAGCCCGTATTCAGTCCACTTTAGCCTGAGGCTGTACGCCTACGCGTCAGCATATTTCGTGCAAAAAACAAGCAGTGAGATTTGTGGCTTACGCTTCGAACTGAATAAACGTAGATTTTTGTAATGACTGCTATCAATGGGCTCTAAGCTAAGAAATATATTTTTCGACAGCCCGACCAAATGCCAAGTCATCAGTGCACGAAGGATGACAATTAATTAAGACGAGCTGGTAGAGTTCGTCGCAGCAGGAGAAGCACGAAAAAGTTGTTAACGTGCGTAGGAGGCACAGACATGCGAACTACAATACTTTGTTCTGACAGTTATGGCAGAAATCCACTGACCGCACAATTCTGCAATTAGATGACTATGCTGCGATCTTGTGAAACGATGTCTTCCCCGCGCGGACATAACATTTTACTGTATTTTAGGCCATACACGAGGAAAATGACTTTAGAACCAGTGGTACAGGAGCTGGGGGTGGAGGAGGTGTAAGCTCATCCCTAAAAGTTTGGATTTGTCAAAATTTGGGCAAAATCTCAAAAAATTGGGAAAAGAAGTTTCGACCCTTTTTAACAATAATAATGAAATTATACTTCTTTGTTATTCAGTTTATAAATAATAGTTTATTTTGTCATAGAAAGCACATTAACAACACGTAAATTCAACCAACCTTTTCTTGTAGCGTTGTGTTTCAGTATGTGAGAGATGCGTAACTGACTCACTTGAAGGTTTGAGCAAAAAAGTCATTTCATTTAGGTGCTTTATTGATTGTACAATGAGGTAATGGAGTATACTGCAGGGCACCTATTTAACATTAGTAGAATCCATACCAGGCAAGTGCAGAAAAGCTTTTGTTTTTAATTTTGACTACAGTGTTTGGATCAACAAATTTTGTCATACTGTTTGTTGCATACGTTTACAATTGATGAGGCAATGTTGTGAGATTCGCGGCATTGTCATAATATAAATAATATTATGCATGACACATATAGGTCTTCAGAGAAGGAGCAGATCTAAGCGTACCTCAGCCAAGTGTGAGGTTCCTTTCCTGACAGCAACAGCTGGAATGTGAATGAAATGCCAAACTGCAAAACTGTGGGCAGGTGCTCACGAGTACTGAGCCATCTGGCTTCTGACAATGTTCTTGCACAGCTTATAGCGTACTTTTTCTCAGGTGGGTTGTTAAAAACCAATTTGCAAGTACCAAATTTTCTATTTTCGAGTCTGTGGCAACTTTGTAGAGGAAAATATAATGTATCAACAGCTACAAAAAATTGTAGGGAGAAAGTCGTCACATAAACGTTTTTCAGAGAAATTTATGCAAATTCAGCCAAAATATCCTTTGCACCTCCGTAGAATTGCCTGCTCCTACACCTATGTTTGGGCCAACAAACTCGTCGCATGGAAGACGCGAATTGTTGGATTGCTGCTGTGTGTGTAAAAATTTTATAAAAAATCAAGTGGAAAAAATGGAAAAAGAGGATAATCCCAAATCACTTTGACATTTGGTTTGCATTCAACTCAATTGCAATTGATCCTGCGTAACACGCGTTCAGTTATACGCGTCACGTATAATTGAAAAAATGGTAAATAAGTTTTTTCTACTCACCAAGAACTTCCGTTGACCACTTCACGTTTATCTGCTGGTTATTCCAACTTTCACTGACAGTACCAAAATATGTTCCAGGGAAAAGTAATAAAAGATTTGATATTGCAAAATGAGAACTTGCTTAACCAAATTGTTTGCAAAGTTTTTCATGGTTTTTCGGCCAAAACGTCTCCGTAAAGAAAAAAAAGAGAGACAAAAAAAGCCACATGCTTACTCATGCTTGCACTAAGGCTTGTTTCCGTCTATACTTTGTTTGGCTTCATCGGTTGCTTGATAGGCTACGCATCACCGGAAAACAAGAGTGACATGTGCAAAGACAAACAGCTTTTCTTCAGGGCACGACATATGTCAAAACGTTTTTAAGTGGATTCTCAGGACGCAATTGTAAAGCATACTTGAACCGCCACGTCACTACGACCAAGCCTACTACTGCTCCAGCCTTTGATTTAAGAGACCAGATCAAAGACAGCTGTTGCTTGTCTTCGCTTTCAGAACGTATTACAAGAAACGTTTTACTTCGGCTTTTTCATTCGCGTTTCAAGCCGCTTTGCAAGAGTGTGGTTAAAGCGATTTTTTAATTTTTTCAGTTCCGTGAAAATTTATCAGTGTTTTCTACCGTTGGTCCTTGCCTAATTTCTCAGAATACTCGTATTTCTCTGTTTGTGAAAAACGTTTTTCTTTTGTTGAGCTACAGCGTTTAGAACAGGGGTTCTGAACCAGGGATCCGTGAACCCCTAAGGAGTACGTGGATGTCATTTAAGGGGTCCGTGAATGTAATTCAAAGGGTTAATAGGCTTTACAGATATTTCAATTACTACTACGATGACTAAAACCTAATTTCGACTAGTTCTTGCAACGTTTCTTCTTAAGGGGTCCGTAAATTTTATTAGGATGTGCTAGGGGTCTGTGACCCAAAATGTTTAAGAAACGCTGGTTTAGAACTATTACGCGCGGCTGCTTTCGAAGCTTCCCGCAGTTTTTCAGGTTATCACACGAATCACGACACTTGACTCCGACAAATGCCAAACCTACTTACTTCATCCCGCCTGCGAAAAGACTGAGCTCTTTTTTTGTGTTTCCAACAAGCCTACCCCTGCTTTTTACAAACCTAAATCAATAAGGTCTGAAATGTCTGGGTTTCGTGCCTACTGTGACTCTTCAAGCGGTTTTTGTTTTCCCGTACGTAATACCGATTAGTGGTCGCCGGTGTTCACAAGCCGCATTCTCACGCCATTGGCTTCCAGCTGTTCACACAGAGAGAAACGCGCAAAGTGTAGCAAAAGGTACGAAGCAGTGTGTGGTTTCTATACGTGAGATATCAGGCCGACACAGAGGGATTTTTTGCGTGTTTTTTACTTTGGCTCAAACGTGAAACGCTTCACTATTGGTTAATCGCAAATCATACGACGTGACCTTTTACTTCCGAGCTATAGTGCCGTGCAGTCATGCCGTATATTTTTGACATTCTGACGTCAAAGCAGAAAACAAGCTGCTTGTAATGACCGCAAATTGTTGACGGCACGGGGAGAAAAGATGCAGTTTTCGCGAGAAAAGATTCAGACAAAGGTGCTAGATTTCTTTTTTGCGAAAATTATTTTGAACCTTTTGCAGCCTTACAACTCGGTTTGTTTAATATCGCTTGGGGCGCCGGCATTTTGAAATCGGAAATGCTCTGAAAATTGTCTTGAACGTGGTTTAAATTGCTCTGTAGATGTCTGCATTGTGGCATTCCGATTTAGTTCTTGAAACTCAAAAAGATATTTAACTATTTGTGACTGCCTCGCATTGTTAACAGAACATTTTAAGGATATTCCAAGGACAAGCGAGTTATAGCTGCTGGCTGATACAACTAAATATTATTTGCGGCATAGTTCTGCTCTTTGACAGTGTTTGAGCTTCTTAAAATATGCACGTTTGCTTTTTTAATGAAAATAATTGGTTCAACGATTGTTTGACCTCACCTGAACTTCGTTGTACTCTGAATCAAAAGTCATCTAAGGCAGGCATGGCAGGAACGGAGAAATGACGATAACTTCCTGCATGTTGCACTTGCATCTCAATGTTTTGTTCGCGTATAATGTTTTTGCATTGCGTTTTGTCTCGAAAAAGCAGGGTTATGAAGGCTTAAACTCTGACATAGGGCAGATGGGTTCATGCATGGTTCAGAGTCTTCTGTACAGCCAGGCCCGTAGACACGGGAGGGCATTCGGAAGCAGAGCCCCCCAAATTTTGTCGTGCCCAGAAAAATTTGTTTTAAACATAATAAAAACAAAAATTTAGCCCCCTTAAAAAGCTTTCCCCCCAAAGCTTGAAACCTGACTACGGGCCTATGTACTGCCGCACATACAACGCAAATGCAGAGGAACATCAATTGAATTAATCAGCACAAAACAAAAAGTTGGAGATAACATTGGTGCCAGAGGTGAGCACTGATCAGGACTGAAGCCAATTTTGGACGGATTAGGACTGGATCGGACTGCAATTTTTTTGAAAATTGGCACATCAGGACTGGATCGGACTGAGAAAATTTGTTGTTTTGATGTGATTATTCTAACCACATCAAACATGTTAGTTGTAACGTGATTTTGCAGATTGTTTAAATGGCAATGTATATTTTGCCATCAGTAGCAAAGCTCTGCTGGGACGACTTTGCTATGCATCCAACTTTGTCCACACTCCACATATAGCGTTGAGTTCTCAACAAGGTGAACATAGTCAAGGTGTTAGTGTCTGTGCCTGCTGTGCATGTGTTCAGCAGTTCTGCTCCCACCCTTTGCTTTGGCTTAGCTGGTAAAGATCACACCTTTGATGGGAGAGCTTTTATGTACTCTTGGAAAAGATTCAGGTTTAGGTTTAGGGTTTCGTTTTGGGGTTTAGTTTTAGGGTTTGTTTAGCTTTTGGGTTTGAGTTGTGAGTTGAGTTTAAGTTTTTAAGTTTAAGTTAAAGTTTTGGGTTTAAGTTTAAGTAAAGTTTTGGGTTTAAGTTATGGGTTTAGGTTTTGGGTTCAGGTTCAGTGTTTCAGGCCATGTGACAGAGACCAGCATGCACTAACCCAAGTGCATCATCCTTAGCACTTGACCAATTCTACCAATTGGGTTAACCTAATGGCAAATAACTCCAGCAGTGCTTCTACTTCTGATGGCAACATAAGCACTGCCTTATTAAATTTTGGAAATGCCGAAAGGATGTGTCTATTTTGCCTCATGAGGTTGTGTCTATTTTGCCTCACGAGGCGAAATCAAATACATGGTTTTATATGGGCGGATCAGGACTGGATCAGACTGATGGCTTTCAAAAATTTTGCGGATCAGTATTGGATCGGATTCAACTTCTGCGAATCAGGATTGGACTCGGACTGAAAAATTTCACAGTCTGCTCATCTCTGGTTGGTGTACCACGTGCCTGCAGATGGTGTGCTTGCAATACAGTCAGGTTTGTGCGAATCAGAAAGTCCATTTTTAGCGAAGTATTCTAGTTGCTTAAACTTAAATTGCTGCTTGTTCCAAATGCTGCACGAAATGCAAATATCATTAAAATGGAAGCTGACGATAGCTTTTCTTGCTTGATCACCTGGACTTACGTCGAGGATGCTTTTTGTCACTTTTCGAGAGTCAAAATAGTCCTTATAACAACATCTTCGGAGCTCCATGCTTTGGACAGTCTGTTTTCGAGCAACAAACCCCTGGTATTTTAATGTCGCATTTGGGAGGCTGATTGCATAATTTTGCATTGCTGTCAGAATATAACCAGCGGATCGTGGGCTATGTGTTTCTGCCAATCGCAACAGTTGTTTTTTGGCCTATAAAATCATCGTCATCCCATGCCGGCTGAGGCGCATCAGAGAAAGTTATGTTTTTAGCATATAATCGATGACGTCTTCAGCATTTTTGCTGCCACGGAATGCCTGGAAAAGGTCACGATATCTCTGTGTGCGTGTCGTAAACAGAGCGACAATTTTTTTCAAAACGTTTTACCTTTGGTTTAAAATGCACCTATCCAGTCCTTGCTATGTAACACGGTGTCTATAGTTAATGTTCATTGCGTTAGCATGTTTCAAGCGTGTTTGAAAGTTAGCTTATTTTTAGAAGGTAGTGAAAGAAAAATATTGCTGTGGTACAAAGCTACGCACTCGTCATCGGTTTACTGTACCTCTGAGATGAACTAACGTATCAGAAGAAAACTCCTTATCTCGATTGCTAACGTGCAGTGATGAGTTTAATAATTTTGGAGAAACAGTAAGTACATGCTGCAGCACAGATAGCTGGTCGGCAAGAATATCGTTCCTTTCACCCGACATTTAAAACAAACGCATGGGTGAACATGATGCATTCTCCAAAAGTCCTTTACGAGGCCCTCGTCCTCCTGGAAATGTCGCAATAGCTACAAAGGGTTTTCTATTTGAGGCATATGCACTTATCAAAACCTTGGCACGGTCAAAATCTCGAAATTTACGAAAATATTTGAACGCTTCGTAAAAGACTTTGCTTAAGGGATGCAGGGCGTCTTGTCAGTACCGCGACCGAGGGATTCGTGGAGAACTTGGGGCCAACCTTGTTTAAGCATCGCAGTGAATGCAACGTCTCAACTGTCAACCGTTAAATGGAAACAAATTGCCGCATAATCTTGATTAGTCGGTGCGACTTCGATAGCGAAGCAGTACTTTCCTTGAACATTTTCAGAAAGCACATTTCTAGTTCAAAATTTGCGCTGTTCTTTTCAGCAAATTTGTTTGATACAGTTTCATTGCACTCGCTTCGTACTCCCTCCGGAATGTTACGAGTGGTGTGCGCCCTCCACCCTGCTGGATCTGCCGGGGCAACGTAGCTAATCACCTGCACTAGTAGCAAGCACCTTTCCCTTGTACCCAGTAAGTCTGAGAAAGAAGCAAGAGAGGCTGCATGTACTGCTAAAGAAGCTTTCGGTATGGTCCGGCGGGGAATCGAACCCTTAACTTTTTAGCGATGCGTGCTCGACCCGGGTGTGCGAAAGTACGGTTGCGCATTATTTGATGGTAAAAGGAGGGCGATTTGAAAATAAGCTTTAATGGCTGATTTTTAGCGACCGGTAAAATATGCGCAGGAAAATTGTCACTAATTTGGTCTCCACGCAAAGAGTTATTTTTTTAATAATCAGTTTTATATGCCCAGGGAAGACATGACGACTTTGGAGATGATCATGTGGGGCATGGCCAAAAAAAGGCTGGAAACATTGGAATAGACGTAAGAGGCGGGAAAAAAATGGACAGCAGCCCTTGTGTAGGTAAAAGGTTGTGAATCTGGCAAAAATTCTTTGACTTCTAGAATGTTCCAAAGCACATTCGTAATAAAATTTTGACAAAATTGCGGAAAAGTGAGGCAGAAGTATGGGCCGAACGATTTTAGCCTTTTGTAGATTTTGTAGAAAATGCTGCAAAAAGCTGGTGCATTAGGACGCGCATTCCCTCCACTGCATGGTTGTTGTAGTGCGCCTAGGCTCTTTTCAGGTCAGTGATATCAGCGCATAATGACCTTAGTAACACTAGTGGTATTATTGCCAACATTTATGATGTCAGCGGTGTAAACCATATTGGCGACATTTATGATATTAGTGGCTTTGGTGCAATTGGTGATATTAGCGATATTAGTGTCTTAATGATATTATAAAAGTTAGTACTGTAATATTTGTGATTACGGTGATTTTGGTGGCACTAGTGATTTTAACAATATTAGCGACACTGGTGATATTGCAAATATATGCAATACTAGTGATATGAGTGATGTTAGTGGGTTAAATGATATTCGTGATATTCTTTATATCATCGATATTAGTGACATTAATGATTTCACTGTAATTCGTGATTTCAGTGCCACTGGACCCGTTTCAATATACAAGTCAAATATCTTCCCCCGTTAATGTCTGTTAAAAATGGTGCTGTTTGACACGTAGACAGAACTATCACTTGCTTAATTTTCTTGCGCTTAAACCTATTTTGCAAAAGACTGAGTCTTTCAAAATATAGCTGCAGTTGTTATTTATCTCGCATGACACTCTTTCTACCACACCAGCAGCCCAAAGTGTGTACTCTCATGGGATTCGTGTTTATAAAAGCCACCTGAGCAGTTGGTGCCATCGCTCGTGACAGTGGTCACAATACGAAAACTCAAACTGAAGTTCTGCACAGTATCTTTTACTATTTGCAAACCATAAAAATAGCGACTTGAGTCACACAAAGTTGTGTTTGATCTGGACTGCTGCACATATATCTGTTTTAAATAATTTTTTTCATACTTTTTCTACTCCATTTGGTCAGAGTCCTATTTCTCCTTTATTCCTTGAACCAAAGCCTCCTGTTTCTCTAGGAGGCTTTGCTAAATATCCGTTTAGCTGTGCGCGGAAGTTACAGAATACGTAGCCACTGGCCAAATACGGTGATTTTCGACATGGATATTTTCCTGTCTATTTTCACTGGTAAATAATGATTCACGTTCAAGTTTGCCAGAGTTAGTTTTCTATACAAGCCTTGAATTAACGTACCGTTACAACAGGCTACTTCATCCCTGTGACACGATATTCTGTAAGAATGCAATGGTGCGTTGTTCAGGAACAAAAATTGTTAGAATTTTTGTGACTTTTACAATAAGCCAGTGTCTCAATCATAATTCCAGGGCCGGCCTTAAGCCGATGCAACCGATGGAGCTGCATTGGGCCCCGCACCTCTGGGGGTCCCGCGCCATAGTGTTAAGGTAGATTGCTCATTTTTAAGATACCACTTGCGCTCGAGAATTCAGTAGAAACGGTTTATTAATCTCATTGTTGACAAACAACGCTATCGTTAGAACCAGCGATGACTTTCCTCTATCAAATGTTAGCAAACCTTCAAATCTCGTGCTGAGGCTTTATATGTGCACCCAACCATGGTCGTATACAGGGGCGGAGCTAGGAGGGTTCCAGGGAGGCCACTGCCTCCCCAAAATTTTGCCTGGCCTCCCCAGTGGCCCCCCAAAATTTTTCAGGTCTCTTTCTGAAGGTCCTACACAGACCATTGACAGCTCCCCTTGTTGCAAAACTGGCCCCTCCAGTGGCCCCCC
>JGI24021J15306_10002864_pt1 | contig 19057 bp, 11 predicted proteins | sample Ectturendosymbi1_FD_15306 | JGI IMG/M metagenome (IMG submission 15306)
TTTTCTATTCCTCTATTTTTTTCTTCCTTATTCATCCGGGCATCTGACTAGAAAACCGTATGGTTATTTCGGATGTCCTGGGAACAAAATAAATGCTGTTCGAATGTGGTTTGTTGTCTATTGTATGATTTGATGCTTGTTTATGGTTGTTCCTAAATAAACTGATACTACTACTATACTACTACTACTACTTTTGCGACCAGCAACTCTGTTGTTTGTTCCTGCGTGAGTTCACGTTTGCTGGAATTGATCTTGAGCTTCACGAGATCCTACATTTTCAGTTGTAACATGTGGATTCAAAAGAAACTGACACACGTCTCAAAATGCTGCTCGCAATGGATCTCAATATTTGTCTTAGGAAATCAGTTAGTTAATGGAAACCCGGGGTGAAAGTGGCGAACCACAAGATTGCATTCACAAACTGTAATAGTGAAATTTGTTAAAGTATACCCTGCCCAGGAAACGTTCAAACGCCATACGAGTCAGGATATGAAGGCTGCTATGGTAACCTAAATTTGATTACGTTACCCTGGGATCTATTGCATTTCAATGTTTCCAAATGAGGATAAGTGCTTAAAAATCTTACTGTAAAAATGTTGAACCAAAGATTAACGTAAAACCAAATATGTTTGAAGCATTTTTGATAAAATGTTTTGAACTTCTTGTAATTTTTGCTACTTCAAAATGTTGTAATTTACCTCCACTATAATTTTTAATCCAGGAAATGAATGTTGTGCTTAAAATGACCTTCATTCAACCCTACGTGGTCACTAGACGTTGCAGACGTGTGCTCTTCGATTAACATTTTTTCAGCGGCAATCTTGGTGTGTGTGTGTGTGGCATTTGCAAAGGTTTTTATGCAATCACTTTTGCGTTAAATGAGAACCGGTAGATTTCGCTGAAATCCACGTTTCTTGCGTCACATAGCAAATCCAAAACTCGCCAAGCGATTGTGCTAGAGAGTTTGTCAAACCCTCAAAGATGCGGCGAGTCTTCAAGATTGGATTCAAAAAATCGTCTGAAGCTTTTGGGCTTCGGGCCTTTGTGTGGGTGGCGCCACGAATGCGGTGAGTTTAGTCATTTTAAGACGAGTTTATCGGGCCCTGGGCCCCGATCGCAAGAGCTAATTTTGACTCAACTTTTTATTGAAACCTAGGCTATAATCAGGGTCTGTTGAGTTTTTGATTTGCTTTCTAGCGTTTCTGGTTCAAAAGTTATGGCCAAAACGCCATAAATTTGTCAGGAAATCAATTTTTAGTGTTTTGGAACTTGCACCATACAGCAAAGTTACCAAATACAAGAGTTATTTGAAACAAAAATCAAGTCATTTGATGTATTTGTCAAAAACGAATGTGACTCAAGGTACTTTTATTTCAAAATCATCAAAATCACGCAATAAATGTTCGCATAATTCCAACGATTAAATCTTTTCATCGAAAGCAGAAACTTGTTCGATTGTTTCCGGTTTCCGAAGCAAAATCATATGAATGGGAATTGCTCTTCTTCATGCGGAAGCTTCACACATCCATTAAGAATTTAAAAAATCTTTCATAAACAAGTTGGGCTGATTGCTTTTGATTGTTGAAAAACTCTTCAGTTCACCTCCGTCAGCTTCTTTTCAAAGACAGATTCAAAAAATCTTTTCTTTTTCTCGACTGCAACCAAAAAATGTTTTTTTGAAAAATGTCGGAAAAAAAGTTTTTTACAAACCTAGAAAGCGCTTTATAAAAATATTACTGCCAATTGCTTTGCGTAATTTTTTTTGTATAGTAATAAAAATACATTGAGTTTTCTTCGAATTTCAAAGAGTTTTACCAAAACTGTTTTTTAAAAGTTTAGGAATCTGACAAGAGACTACTACAAATACATCTTGAAAATTTATGAATCACCGATGGAGCAGGCGGTGATGAAAAAAATATCCTCCGAAGCAGTCAAGTTTGTTTCAATCCTCAGTCTGAGTGGTTCATGTAGAATATATGCGGGGATTCCTCCGCAACCACAAAAACTGGGTTTACGTCTTTTAAGAAGAAACTGGGCCTGGGTCTTGACGATCCCCCGTTTCCTCTTAGTATTTGACCCTTTGGAATTATCTCCAGGTCGCCGTTCAAGAGATGGACTTGAGCCAAATCATCATCATCCCTGCAAAGCAGTTCAGCGCTTTTGATGCTTTTTTAACGAGGTAGCAGTTTGAATATCAATTTTGGGCATTTCAGTCGGTTTTGACGTAAGGTGTCTAACAGCAAATTCACGAAGAAAATACGAGCATGAATAAAACGTTATGATTGCTTTAAACCAGCTTTTCTAATTTTAGTTTCCTTGAAGTAGGAAAAACAAGCCGCAATAAGCACAATCACGAACAATGTCACCCGTCGTAAGGTTTGAAAATAAAATATGATGCAGACGATGTGAGATTTTCCTTAACGTTGTTGTAAATCTATAAATTTTTGGATCGAAATTTTCTATAGGAATTGAATGATATGAATATGAAACCAAGCTAAACAAATGTTAAACAAATTTGCGAAGAAAAGCAAAGACCAGTGGTATGGAACACGAGAATTTTAAACACAATACTACCTCCTTTAAAAATCTCTATAGACTTTTGCAAACGTAGCTCTCTCAGTTGCGGCAAAGAAAATGCGAAACGTTGTGGTATAGTTCAAAAAAAGTAAGGAACCGTTGCAATGCCATTAGGTGTTGTTGTTGAACAAAGTTTGAACAATTTCTAAATATAAGAGAACAAAACTTTGGTCTTCGATTTATTGCTTATTCGACTCATTCGATTTCATAAACGGCGTTTGAAGGCATTTTGAGAATTATTTCGAATGGCTGGCCTCGCATGTGATGTCACACCAAACTTTTCGTTATGCACGCTAGCAGTTAAGAAGCTGATTGCTGTTTTCAAGGTGATTTTTAGATTTTTGTTCAGCGTATAATCGTCGAAGCAAAAACCAATGTTGAACTAGAGAAAAAACTAAGCCTAAAATCAACTTTTTTTGCATTTCGAAACTATTGGTTGACTACGTTTGCATTCCCTTGGAAGGTAATTTACCTAACTTGTGCGCCGTTATAGATTCTCTGCGGAGTCGCGCCATTCCCTAGTGGTCTTGTACGTTTTTCATCAAGCCTGGTGTTTGAATTCCAATGCACTTGCCATGGTTGCTCCTCATGCGTTGACCGCTGAAGTGGATTGCGGTTACTTTTAAACCTATCATTAGGGGTGGTTAAAACCACAGGTTAATTGACTACTGCAGCGATAGATATACAACAGCATGGTGCATGCCCATGTGTTGTATTTCATGCTGCATGTGCCCAGTTGCTTCAGTTTGGACGTTGCTTGTCTATGCTTCCCAGCATTTTTTCCTTGAAACGAAAATTTTGTCCTGATATACTGTTAGATGGAAAAACATTCACGATGGTTTAAGTTTCACAATAAAAAATGTTCTGACTAAAAGTAAACGTCTTGTATTAAAACAATTTTAACTTTTGAGGACAAAACTAATTTCAGTTTTCTTCAGGTTAAGATTTTTTTCAGTCAGTTTTTGTTAAGAAAAAGCTTTCAAATGTATTGAAAAAATTGAGGGTATTTTCTCAAAAATTCCGTTTTTGATATTTTGAAAAATGAAATTTTTAAGAAAACATTTTCATTTCAAAACCATTATAATCTTAAAAACCATTGCCCATCTTATTCAAAGAGTTTAAATGTTATTGTCATGACCAGACATATAAAGAAGCTGCATGTTTTAGACAAACGCAGGAACAATTTTTTTCACAATTCAATTTTACTTAAAGTAACATAAAAAATACCGCATGACTAGTCGTCGTCGAAAAACGATAGTTCCGTGCAAATCGCCAAGTTCCATATCCCCGTCATATATGTCACAAATAATCACAATTTCATCATTGTTGTGTTTGTACGGATGTGGAACATAGCAAACAACGTTCTTCTCACGCACTTGCTTGTTTTGATTTTGACGAATATTCTTGAAAACAAAAAAAATAAATATAATAAGGAAACCTAACGCAAAAGATTTGATTAAAACATTTTTACTCAAGTAATATGTGAACACACTCTACTATTTGCGAGAAGTAAAACTCATCAATGAACTTTTACCCAATATTGGCCAAATGTTTTTGTATGTTATGCCCAGAAACATCAAATTGTGACATCAAATTACTTGATTTGATGGCGTCTTTACAATGCTCTTTCCATGTTATTTTTTCATCTGCAATTACAGCAAATTACTTGCAAATAAATATTCTTTCGATACGATTACCATTTGCGTTTAACTCAAAAAAATCTGTGCTTACGTTTTTATTTGTGATTGACATATATTTAGTTTCACAAACATTTAGTTAGAGTATATTTGTGGCTAGCCAATACATTGCCTTGGTCGTTTGACAATTTACCGATTTTTGCAATTTTTCCAGATTATCGTCATTCTGCGCTAAAACTGTATCATCAGCGAAAAGTACAGTTCTCATAAGGTTTGAATTTGGCAGGTCATTTATATACAACAAAAGGAACAATGGGTCTAAACAAAAGGAACAATGGGTCTAAACAAAAGGAACAATGGGTCTAAACAAAAGGAACAATGGGTCTAAACAAAAGGAATAATGGGTCTAAACAAAAGGAATAATGGGTCTAAACAAAAGGAACAATGGGTCTAAACAAAAGGAACAATGGGTCTAAACAAAAGGAACAATGGGTCTAAACAAAAAGAACAATGGGTCTAAACAAAAGGAACAATGGGTCTAAACAAAAGGAACAATGGGTCTAAACAAAAGGAACAATGGGTCTAAAATGAGGTCTTGGGGGATCCCAGCAACATTTGATTAGATATGATTTAGTGTGTCTACCAGTGACGAATTTACGCATAGGCCAAATATGCCATGGCTTAGGGCCCCTCGCTTTTGGGGGCCTCGCGCAACTTTTCCTATGACGGCTCAATATTAACTAAAATTTGCCCAGAGACATAACTAAAAAACTGGGCAGAGATATAACTTCACAACTCACTTCGAAACGAGCGGGAAATACAAATGTCTACTCTGGACTCTTCTCAGTACACTAACAACACAACAGTATTGTGCATCTGGGCGTGAGAGAGATACAGGCCGTCTGTCTGAAAGCGGTTACAAAAAAAATGAAAAAGAAAAAAAAACGGTACTTAGTTGATGCCCAATTTTCCACTGACAAAAATCTCGCAACAACGCAACACCGCCAGACACTGCAAAACTCCAATGAAAAGCAATATTATAAGTATTGGAGCCTACGTTTGGTTGTTCTTACTAGATTTCCCTCCAGCAGAGATAGCTTGCTGAAACTCTATGTGTTAGTTAAATCAGCTAGAACAGTTTCTTTTGAGCTTTAATGGGAAAAAGTTGTCTACACTGTGCTTACTTCATATGGTTAACTGAGGGTGTTTCGGCAATACTTTGCTGCTGTGCAAACCTTGTCTTCATGCTGTTTGCCATTGGGCTATGGCATAGAGGATTATTAAAACACTATATTTGTATTGCTTGGAAAATAACGACTTCAAAACGGCATAAGTAAACCCTGTGTCCACTGAATGGATTATGCTTATTTGGTTCATAAAACATGCGGTTAATATATATATATTAATATATTACTATCAAAAAAGGAGTTTACGTACAGGTAATCAAATCGACAGTTAGACGATATTTTCGAGGGCGGCAACACGGTCCCGCATGAAAATGTATATATCCATAAAACAAACCTACTAAAAACTCTAGAAATCACGGACGTTTAACGAAGAGAACTTCTGAACTGCATAGAAGAGTTGCAAATTCCAAGAAAAGATCGCAATGCCATTTGTTCTTTAGAAGAATGTAGGAAAGGCTTTAATGTCTGTTGAAGATCTTAGGCAATTGCAGAACCAAAGTCGGCACAACAAAAGATAGATATTTGAGGGGGCACTACATATAAGAGGGGTATACTTTCACGCTTTTCAGACAAACAGCCAAATAGTTCACACCTGCTTGGGGCCCCAAAAGCTAAGATGGCCCAGACTCCCGCGCTCCTAAATCCGTTCCGTGTCTCTACCACGAACATACTGTTTTCCGTCATAAATCTGCGACTATATCAGTTCAGAAGCATTTCCTCGTACCCGGTAGTGCTCAAGGTTTGTCAGAAATATGGAGTGATTTACTGAATGGAAGGTTTTTCTTAGATTTGAAAAAGGCACAAGATATACGTTTATATATCGTGATTTTGGAGAACGTCTTCGTACAAGTCTGTTATGGCGAAAACCGTATTGTTGCTGACTCATGTTGTTTTTGGTAAACAAACGGTCAGGCCTACATGGAGCACTTTTTCAAATATTTTTGACAGGTCTATCAGAACTGATATCAGTCTGTATTCAGTGGGAATTTCACTATTTCCCGATATAAAATTTGGTACTACTTTAGCAATTTATAGGTTGTTTGGAAAGACACCATCGCTTATGCATTTGTTCATAACAATTGATGAAATGTCAGCAAGTATTTTGGTAATTCCATGGCGCGCACCGGAATATCATCTTATCTACATGACTTTTTGAGGACTAATTCGTTGACAAATTTTGGCTGGAAACACATTTTTTCGTTGCTGCGCTGGCAGCCTTGTGTTGATAGCAGAAGCAAAGGATTTTCCACCACAAATTAAAAAAATGGTAGGACTCATTGATTTAATTTTGCAGGTCTTGTGAAGCAGGGGCGTAACGAGATGGGGGGCAAGAGGGGCACAATTCCCTGGGCGCCAATTCACTATGTGGCCGCTGGATCACTGCAGGGGCGCCGAATTACTGCTGGAGGCGCCGAAAAGTCCCAACAGTGTCACAAGTACTTTCTTCAATACAGTAAATTTGCCTTTGAAAGAAATCAGATTTGACCACAGGAGCGCCAAATGTCGACCATGGGGGCGCCGGTTCGACCAGGGCGGCGCCGAATTTGTTTTTTGACCCTGGCGCCATCTAATCTCGTTTCGCCCCTGTTGTGAAGTCTTAAAAGATGAAAAACAAAGTCACCAATGAAAAACCATAATTGCAGTGGAGCATGTTCAAAACGTTGCTGTTATTCCTTGAAAACCTTTAATATTTCAACCCAGAAAAGGAGATTGGGAAGAACCACTGATGGTCCGTGATTTCTGAAATATTAGCTAAATCAGATAAAAATATTGATATCCAACAAAGTCTTAAGCCTGGTTGCGATATCAAAGTAACCTTTATATTTATGAAAAAAACAACAGGTTGCATTAGTGTGAGACGCTAATACGCCATTTTGGAACAAAAACTTAAAAATAGTAGTTGACATTCCACTTGGTTTTTATGATGTGCGCAAGGTTGATTGCAAAAGAGGAAAATGTTTTTACCAACTAGGCACTCTTACAGTGCATGCACGTGAAACGGTATAGTGAAAGACACAAAGGACTTCATTTTAAAGTTAAAAAAACTGTCTCATCAACAAGGACTTTTTGACATTGTTTAATGAGTGCACGTTTGTGAGCAAGTTTCTGGATAACTTCATCTTTTCACCTGTTTTAAAGTCGGTTTCTCAAAGTGAAACTGCAGATTTAGCGATCAAAAACGACGCAGGAGAATAGGTAGTGCAGTGATGTGTGGCGGGCTCAAATTTATCACATTTCGCAACAGCCGCTCTTGCATTCAAGTCGCTAGTGTTGCTATAGTAATAGCTTTTATTTGCACTTGTGCTTGAATGATGCCGTTTTCCTCTTTTGTAAATGCCACCAACGTGTTTTATAGTCTGTCTGTTCGCGTTCCATTTGTTAAATCTTACTAAGATTGTAAGCAGTTGTTTCGCAATGAGAGCAGTTGTTTCGCAATAAAAATACATGGTTTTATCTGAACCATCGGCATTCTTCAACTTATATCTGGAAGCAAAATGCAAAGTAGCTAAACACAATATCACGAATAGTAGTGGTCTCAGTGAGTGTGCAGGGCGTGCGGAGGGTGTGCAAAATGGGAGCACCAGTTCTGAATTTACGCGCTTTGAGGGTCCCCCATTTTAGCTTCACCCGCTTTCAGAGATTTCCGAGCTTCTGTTTGTGATTGTATTTTTATTATGATTACCTATTATTTAATAGAAAAATTAGTTTCGTTTGCTATACATGAGGTTGTGATTATCAAAATGTTTTAACACTTTTAGATTTTCAACCTGTAGATAAGAAGCCACACTAAAATGTTAAAACACAACAGCCTTTGATCAAAGCACAACAGGCCCCAGTCAAAATGTAAGAGCTCCCCAAACAACATGTTAAGTGCCCCTAGTCAAAGGATAAGAAGGCCCTTTATTTTGGTTATGGGTAAAGGGCCTAATATACTTCAATGAAAAGATATGGGGCCCTCAATCAAAATTTAAGAGGTTTAATTGAAGAATATTAAACCCTCATATGACTCATTTTGCTAAAACTTGCAACGCTTGGCTGTAATCCTACCTTTCTTTTTATAAATCCACCAATTACCAAGTTTGTATATCTTTAACCAAAAAGCTTGCAGAGAAAGCCATTAGAATAATTCTATTTTTTCAGCTCATAAGAAAGATTTGCAGTTTTGTCATATTAGCTTGTTTAAATTTTTACTGCCATGAATGTAATGGCTGCAGGCGGTGATTAAGCAAACATTGAAATCTGATTAAATTGTTTGACTCAATACTGCATATTTCATTCATTCCAGTCTCATCATAAAAATGATGTTTGGTTTGTTCTTTCTCAACTGATTTACGGTAAGTAAAAGGCACGTGTGCATTTTTGGACAGTGAAAATCCAAGAATAATACGTTGTCACAAGCCTTAACCTGGCCTTAGGGTAACTCAATTGTTCAAACAGTTTTGTAAAAAACTGGTTGTGTTAGAGAGAAATGGTACGTAAACACCAACGTGCAAATGCATACTTGCATTATATGCTTTATACTTCAGTTGCTGCTAATGCCATTTTACATCAGTTCCTCCTAAGATTCTTTTTCAATCAGAACTGGACGTTTCAGTGTTTATGGGGAAACCTTTCTTAATTTCTTGAACCATAACTGCTTTCCTTTGCCCTGCAGCTATTTGATTCACACTGCAGAGATCCGGAAATTAAAGTTGGCAGGATGAGTACAATAAACAAGGCACTTCTTTTCTGAAAAAACTTTTAAAGTGCGATAAGTCAGATATTTCGAAAAACGTCACCGAATGTATCGGGTTCATTTGACACAATGCAATGAAACATCATGTTAGATTTAGTTCTATGCGGTCCAACTCAAAAAAACGATACAGATGTTTTCTCACCATAGGTGCTTCAAAGAATGTCAAATATATTATGATTCTTGAAATACATTTTAATTATTTTAGGTTTTGTTTGCTTTTGTGAAAGAAAAAAGTAAATCAAGGAAATGTCATCAGTTTGATATCTACCCAACGAAAAACACTGACCGCGAACAATTAAGAAAAACTGCAGCATGTTTAGACCTTGTCATATAAAGCTTATCAAACGTTTTCATTACCAAGTGCTCAAGCAACTGTTTGACCAATGGTGACATTGATTGGAAGCCAATTTTTTTTTTTTTTAATTCATCATCATATGTTTTAGACAAGTACATTTGATAAGTTTACACAGCAGCAATTGATAAATATTTAAAAAAGTGGTTTCTTATGTCGCTACTATTATTTTTCAACTTCGAATTTATGCAAAATCAGAAACCTACCATTACTCTGCTTGAGCTGCGGGGCTCCTCTTGCTCATTTAGAGGGCTTGGGTAAACTTTGTAGTCATCTAGTTTAAACATTTCCGTTATTTGAATTACGTAACCTGTCAGTTTGGAACTTCCCTGTTTAAAAATTGTACAAAATGCATTTCACAGCTTTTGTTTTTTAAAAAAGAAGCATGATTAAAAGTTTTCTTGACAATATGAAAGAGGATCACCACTTCCACTTTTTTCATCTTTGGAAATGGCACGCTTAACCACTTTATACTTTTCTGCACAACAAATGTTAATGTTGGAATCTCATACACTGCTGCCTGTTTCTGTGATCTTCAAAATTCAAATACAAATTCATAAAATGCGTAGCATCTTCGCATGTTGGGCAGGAGCCTAACCTATACTCGACCGAATAGATACGATTCTCCTGCCTGGCAGTGGACATGTAATGATTTTGTTGTCGTCAGGCATTAAGCAATCTTTCAAATCTCTTTTAAAGTTTTTTAATAACAAGGTATTTGATAAAAGACAATCTTGAACTATTAACAAAACGGCATAATCAATTGTAAATTGTTTAAAACAAGTGCTTTTCTCGTCAGAAAGTCTGGAATGAAGCATTAATGCTTGAAAAGCACTGGCTGAAATGACAAATCAGTGTGTGGTGAATCGGCAGTAAAAGCAAAGTGTGTGTTGAATCAGCAGCAGGAGCAATCATCGATTGTTATTTTCTACTGCTTTTCGCTCTTGCGTTCTCGCCTCAAGACTGTGTGCTTTACGCATTCACGCATTATTCCATATTTCCTGGTGATGAAACCTGTTTTTTTCGACATTTGCGATAGGATTTTAGTTAAATCATTGATTGGTGCGTTATTGCTTTTTTCTTGTACTACTTCGAAAGACTTCCAAGTTTTCTCTCGCGGACACTTGTATTGAAACTAAAAGAATTAGAATCTGAATCGGATTCAACATTATCCACTGTTGATACACAACTTTTGCACGCCATTAAATCTAGGAAAGAACTACGTGGCAAAGACTGGAGTAGATTCACAACTGTTCAGTCACCAAGGAGAGCTACTGTAGATACTGAAATCAACAACATTGCAGTTTCTTCCCTTACATTGATACCATAAAGTGTGCGCACTTACAGGTGCGCAAGAACTTTACCTTGCGATCCCTATCAAGGTATGCAAACGGTAGTTTGTAGAGCGACAGAAATATTTTGCACAAGTCAAAAGTTAAACATTTACGTGCCGAGTGTGTTCATTACGATTGACTTTAAGCCTTTCGTCGGCGATCTGCAGCTTATCAAAGCAACTCCCATCGCTTAATAACTCCACATTCACCCTCAAAGTTGAATGTTCATTGCGCACCTTATTTTACAGATGATGGTTTGTGACAGTCATCCATTTGAAATAAAGCATATGAGAGGTGTTCAAAACAGCAATCCACCCTGACACAGAACGTCTGTTTCGGAAGTATGTCATCTGTTCATTTTACTGGATCGCCCGTGTAGTCTTTTGCTGTACCTGTTGTTTGTGGTCACGATTGGCAATCGGTGTCACTGTGTTTATATATTAGGATTTGGCTTTCTCAAAGCTCAAGAATTCGACAGGACATGTTGCGCGGTTCTCAACGGCAATCCTTGAAAAATACGAGAAAGACTCGTATTTCATAGATATATGTTTATCTACAGTGCCCATTTTTGCAAATCATAAAGACTAAAACAAGCAATAATTTTCTTCAAACAAATAACATTTTCAAAATTTTTAATGTGCTACACAAGCTGCACTAAACAAAGGTTAAATCCAGAAATTCGTTTGCAAACCTTTGGTGGTTTTTGGGCCATAAATTTTGAACCATAAACGCAAGAAAGCCATTCAGAAGATCTAAAGACGCTTATTAAAGCTTAGTTTCCGCTAAAAAATTGAGTCCAAAGTTTGGCTCCTTGAGTTGACGCCCAGAAGCCGATGGCGTCATCCAAAATGCCCAAATCTAGTCCCATTATGACGTAATAGACAACAAAACCCAAAATGGAAAATTTTTCAATTTTAAAAAAAATCTGAACGACGGTATAGATAACTTCCCGAATCCTTACAGGATTTGAACAGTTCTCTAGCTCAATCGACTGGCGATTTATGGTGGTGCAAAAATTTGGCCAATATGGGCAAACGAAAGCTCTATGGGGACTGAGACCCTTTTATTCTATTGCCAAGATAAAAAGATGCCTTTCAAAAGGCTTTAGACACAAGTTAATAAGGTATTGTGATTACAAGCACCTTTTAAAATAAAAAGAACATTAAAAAGGTTAGGCAAGTCGTCTCCTGTTTCTCACAGAGAAGAGAAACTCAGTTGCAATGCGGGCATTTTTGGTTTCATGACAGACAAGGGAAATCGAGGAAGATGAACCCGTGGCGTGAAGGTTTCACTGAAAAAAACTGTTCGTCATTGAAGGATATAACTGGAATCATTTGCAACCAGCTTTGTTGTTTAAAATTTGAGTTGTTTTATTGTTGGTGGATAAGATTAGCAGGGAAGCCCATTTTTGTTGTAACCCAGTAAGTCACCAAGACATTGGTTTTGCTTTAAAAAAATTACGACACGTGGTTTCTTTTACAAGCAAAGGTTGTAAGGATAGGCTAAGCTTAGTACGAAAAATTAAAATATCATTGCATCATTTTGTTTTCATTTTCATATTCAAAGGTAATACTGCTGCGAGCCAAGTTGTAATAACTTTCGGAACCTGGAGCCAAATGGCACAACCAAGTCAAGCTGGATGTCAGGGAGAACAAGACTCGGTTGAATCTTTGATTACCAGAATCTCGCGGATTGCAGAAGGCAATTTACCACTACGTTAGTGGCTTAGGAACCTTGCTTGGAAACTTTATACATTTATTATAATCTGTATGTACGAAACTCTTTAGATAAGTGGTAATTACTCTTCAAACAATTGTTTTCCGCCTTTAAAAAATCAGACACAGTAACACAATCACTGTTGCTAGGCTTTAGGACGACATATCACAAGGGCCAGTTTTATGACCTTTAAAACTTGATAATATTACTTTATTTTTCACAACATATGACTTTATATGACCAAACAAAAGTGACGGAGCTAGAATGTATATCTACTGCACCAGCACAAATAGGCGTTGGAGATGGTAGCGCCATGGTTTGTTGAAGCCTAATTAAAATCAAAAGTTCAAAACATGATCTAAACACATATTTTGAATCAAATTGAAAGCATGCAAGGACATTGGCTTATTTCTTTTGGGCAGCAAGAACATGCACTTTTAGGTAGTGCATTATGTTTCATCCAAATAACTTGGTTCACCTATGTCTTTCACCGTCTTTGCCAACTTTCGCAAGGTGCCCAAGTAGCTTCACTTTGCAGGATGCAGATTAGACCTAGCGTTATAAGTAGTTTCACTTGGTATTTTGCGATTTTATCAGGTTGAAAATATGCAAAATATGACTTTACGACCTATCATGGAAAATATAACTTTTAATGACTTTGTAACGACTTCGTGGGGATGCGATTTTTGTTTCAAACTTCGTTTCATTGCTTCGTGAAGCACAGAAAAAATATGACTTTTTTGACTTTATATAGCCCTACTTATAACAGTGAGCAATTTTTCAAATAATTTTAACCAAACATCAACCTTTTACAGGTGTGGAGCAACAATATCATAAAATGTTTTCATCAGTTTGCATGCTTAAAGCTTAAGGGAAAAAGCAGTGATAATTTCAAAAGTAAGTAAACATAAAAGATAAAGCTTTCAAAGAATAAACGTGCATAAAATACATCTTTTTATCTACTAAAGAATGCGAAAGAAATATCTACTAAAAATCTCTTAAATGCGAAAGATATCTGCTAACAAAATATCTACTAAAGAATGCGAAAAAACGTTTGGAAAGAAATACTTGGATGTAGTATCAGTTAAAAAAATTTCTGAAATTTTCCAGAAAGAAACAAATGATGCATTTTGTGATTTCAGAAAACAAATCAATTTTTAATAGCTTCATGCGGTTTTGTAAGGAATTTCCACCGCTGAATCGCGAACATTTTATCGAAAGTTGGCCTAAATAACCAAAAATGATATTTCTTTTATTTTTGTCTTGTCTTGTATCCCAGAATGAAAGAGGTGAACAATTTTAAAATATTTCGTGTTTGATGATAAAATGGAAAATAAGAAGCGCAAGACATCTTACTAAAACACTGTTCAATTTTTTTCTTACTTCACAAGATTTAAAAAGCAAAAATCGTTATTTAAAGTCTACTTATTCTTTTTCTTGAGACGAAACGAATATGGGAACAAACGACAAAGCCTCATTCGACCAAGTAAAGTTGGTAATGTCGACTTCAGCACTTCACTTTATTTTGCAGATTTTCCTTGTGCTTAATTTAGGGTTATGTTGGAAAGGATGACAAAAAACGCACACACATTTTCAAAAGCTTAAAAGAAACCCTCTGATGACGTAAAGATACATTTTTGTAAACGTTTGCAGCAAGCGACTCTGTCGTTTGATTCCTGCTCGAGTTCACATTTGCAGAAATTGATCGTGAGCTTCATGAGATCATGCGATTCCAGCTGCAACGTGAGGATTGCTTCCTTCAAAAGAAATTGATTTCGTTTTAAAGTACCACCTGCAGTGGATGACAATATCTGCTTTAAGAAATCAATTGGTTAGTGAAAAGCTACTGTAGGCTGAAAGTGGATACCACAAAGTTTCTTCCATAAACTGTAACAGCTGCCACGTTAAAAGTATCATTTCTCACCTTCACCAACTAAATGTAAGGTGCATTGAAGATACATTTATGCGTAAAGTATCATTCAATGTATTTCTGACTAAGATGTTTGCCAGGGGCGCCAGACACATAAAAAACGAAAGGCTGATCTAAAACTGCAAGTAACAAAAGAAAAATTTCTGGCGTCTTCAGAAGAGTTTCCTGAATTTTGTATGGTACAAAGCAATGTTGCCAACTCTGGCCTTAATGCATACAGTTAGCTTTGTATTTAGTCACTAGATTGTAAAAGTGGGAAACTGTTGTTAAAAAATGGAGAAAAAGGTAATAAAAGGTATATCTTTCGGAAGATTTTGCAGTTTCACGGGTGATTGATTACTTAGTTTTTGACTTCTTATTTGGAGCAAACAAGTATGGAATGTTGCGCAAGGGGCTTGTGATGTGAACGATTATTGAGAAAAAGTTAGAAAAAGAATTGAAAAAGAGAATAAACACGGTTCGATTTAACAATGAAATTCAGTAAAATTGAAAAGAATAAGGACGAACAACGTACGTATGTTGCATTCCGGAATAAAGAATACTTTTTCTTGAATCCATTTTTCTAATTTCGTTTGAAGTTTTATTTTCTGGTACAGTAAAGCTTTTACTCGTTTGCGAAGGCAGAACTGGAAGTTCACTTTGGAAAAAGATTTGAACAGCTCTATTTTTTGTTCATCTGGAAAAATGTCCACGTCGTCACCAAAAAGTTGCAAAGAAATAGCGTCAACTTCGTTTCTGTAAACGATAATTCCAGAAGCATAATACATGCAATAATTTAGTAAAGATTTGTTGTAGGGAAGTTGAATCCGCGAATGTTTTTTCCCGCAATTATAAACGTCGTCTTTTGTATGAAAGGAAACGTCGCATTTATTGTTTTCAATCACTTCTTCGAGAAAACATTTTCTAGCAATGAAAAGTAGGTCGATTACAAATCAGTTTATTTTTGCACTAGCATGAGGTTAATGCATGTTGAAATGCATTTTAAACACTTGTTTTAGAAAATATGTATTTCGAACATAAATAAAATGTTGCATGACTAAATAATAGTGAAAACAACCTCTTTAACAACGATAACGTTTTACAAAGACTGCATGGTTCTAAACCAAATTCGCGCAGGCTGTATGAAACACGTATGTGATTTTGCAAATCTAAAACCAAACAACAACAAAAACGTATTTAGATTTTTTAAATCCAATTTGATTTTATAAGCTCCATACCCAACAGCAAAACTTTGCTCAAAGAGTTGAGTGCAATTTGTTCGCATTCTCTTGCATGGTCCCGAAGACGAGATCTCAAAATGAATGATGATGTGATCTGTACTTGAATTGTACCAATGGGGGATAAAGCACGACATTGACTTCTGTTCTGAATCATTCATGTTGCAGCTCAACTTCATTGAACACCTGAATTAAACGGTAACAAAACGTTGAATAACAATGCACTCAAACCAGTGCCAATGGCATCAAAACAACCTTCACGGTTTTCAAAAACTTTACTGTGAAAACCAAATTTTTTTATTTGCAATAAATGTGCTACTCAATAGTGAAGGTACAAACAAGAGAATCTGTGTAATATTTCTAATTCTTTGACCAAAAATCGCAAAGTTGGAAAGTAAATACACACACCTGAATTGGAATGTGTCTGGAGGATCACCACAAAATCAAACACGAAGCGAAAAACATCTGAAACTTGTGTGAATGAAAAATATTTCGCATTGATAAACTCCTTTGACGTTCTACATTGCTTAGTTTGTCTAGAAAATGTAAAAAGTTCAACATCTTCTTCTAGTTTTCGTCAAAGCCCAAATCATGTATATTTTCAGTAATTTCAGTATATTTTCAGTCAATTCACGAGTTGCTCTTTCTCATTTCTCCTTTTTCCGGTTCAGTGGTATAGAAATAGTTTAATGGATTTGAAAGTATGATTAAAGGAACAATGTCTCATTAGCCTATAAAGAAAATAAACAAAAAAGAAGTTGCATGAGTTGCTACAGATTTTAGCTCCATGCTGTTCATAGCATCAAAACCGAACGCAGTTGTCCAAACGACCATGTACGTATTTCATTTTCTGCGTTTTTTAGTCATCCTTTTACCTAAATTGCTGCAAATAAATGTAACGTTCGGATTTACTTTAAGTAACGATTTCAGTTAAGAAATCCTGGTTACACAACTTTGACGTTTTGCGATCTATGGCTGAAAATGGTGAAAATTACCAACGGCGTTTCAATAAATCCTGTTCAAGTAACCCCAAAAATAGATTGAATGTTTTGAACTCAGTAGAACTGCTTGTTGCGTAAATCTCAGCTGTGGAATTTTCATTATCGTGTCCCTATAAATTAAAAAGAAAATTTAACTAAAGTTACGTCGAAAGAACGCCAGAAGCCAGGTCAAAAATTTTCTCCAAATGATACTTGATTTCTTCTGCAACTCTTGGGCGTTCCAGCTGTTGAAGACATTGAACCTAGATGCAAAACACACTTTTGACTACAAGCAGTGAAAAAGTCAGTCATATCGAACTTATTAATTTTTTCGAAAATTGTTGTACAGTATATCAAAATGGTTGTTCAACCTCAAATTGGCTTTGTGACAGTGTTTGCCATAACCATCATATCAAGTACTCCTTAACCGGCTACAAAGAGAGGTTGAAATATTGAACTTTAGAGAACAAAAATTCTATATTTCATTGATCTTTGTTTCAGTGTTGGCTACGTAAGACAGTAACATCACAGGCTCACGTTTCAACTGCTGATTGAGTCAGAGTTTTTAGTGGAGGAGTACTAAATACTGTAGGGTAGCACTGCACTTACGTCTGGTTGAATGGAGCAACTTTCTTTTTCTACTTGTGTTTGTGGCATGTCTTGATTTAATCTCAATACGGTTTCTTGTTGATCCTCTTTACTATTTCTACTGGTGTTGTCCTCATTGCTTCCGAGGAAACTCGTCGATCTTTCCGCCTCTTCAGCTACTTCAGCAAAATCCGGAGACTCGTTGGGTGATGATTGTGATGACTAAATTATCAAAATACTGTTTGGATTAGAAACGTTCAGCGTAAAACCGCATCAAATGCCAGGAAGACGCAATAGACGTGGTCTAAGCTCTGAATTGTCACCAACAGTGTTGTTACGAGGCAAAACGTTTTCTTCGATAACAATTCGTATGTACGTCGTTCCTGATTAGAAATGTACTATCACAAGAATATGTGTTGCAATCGACAACATGCTTTCCTTCGAAAATTCAATGCTTGTGATGAAATAATAATAAGAAAAACTGAAGACGCCTTAGATAGGGTATGTTAGCTACAAGGGGAGTAATGAAGTGGGGCAAAGGGGACACAATTTCCCGGGGGATGAAGCACTATGGGGGCGCCCGATGGCTGCGGAGGGCGTCGAAAAGTCCCAACTGTATCACTAGTGCTTGCTTCAATACAGTACATTTGCTTCCGAAAGACCTCAGGTTCGAAAATGGGGGCGCCAAACTTTCTTGCCCCGGGCGCCATCTAACCTGGTTAAGCCCCTGTTAACCACACATTCTATTTCATGGAACACGATGGGTGTGTTCGTAATCCTTCAAACGAAAACGGTGCATTTGCGGAGGCAAGATATGTTTTGGAAAAGGTTACTTGAAAATCAAAAGCACCGATATGTGCAAAAAGTGGAATTTTTCTGAACGTTCATTTCACACTCCAAAGTCACAACGTCACTGAAAGAATATTAATTCCCTGAATACAAGCTTTACCTCTTCATGCAATGTGTTTTTTTCGAATGTGCTATCAGATTCTGATATGCATTTCTCGTTGACAGCAAAAGACCACTCATCCTCCTCTGCTGTTTCGTTCAAACGCCCGTTTGTGATTCCTGGGTGTGTTGTGAGTTGACCACAGGTGTGTAAATCATCTTCGCAATAAATGCAAAAGCGTCCTTAAAAGCACATTCTGTCGCTATCAGTACCAGGTTTGTTTAGGCATCTGGTTTGCCTTTGGTTTTATGCAAGTAATGGCCCTAGAAGAATTAGCGTGTTGTTATTTGCTGCAAACGCTGCACTTTTGTTTGCTGCTAACCTGCGAAAAAGTTCCTGCGTTTATTTGATCGTAGACTTGATGATTGCTTAACATTTACAGCGATTTCCTGTTTTTAGCATCCAGTAAAATTACTTATTCCATTAGACAATTTTTGCAGAAACCAAACTGAAAAGCACTCAGTAATGCTTCTGATTTTATTCATAAGTAGGCTACTTATTCAACTGCTTAAGTGTAAAAACCAATCACAAACCACTCAACACTTCACTGAAGATGTTACAGCAAAGTAGACGAATTCGCCGAAGGTTTTACCATTTTTTCAAAATTGTAATAGTTATTGCAACTCTTCCTCGCCCTTCACATTTGTTTGAAAATGCGCAACTGCTCAGGTTCTAGAGCAGTGGTCGGCAACCACCGGGCCGCGGCCCGGTGCCGGTCCGTCAGGAGTTCGTTACCGGGCCGTGTATCATTTTCAGGTTAAATGTTTTGAAACATTTTTTTAACGTTAGACGCAACACGCAATTACTTTCGGACATTTTATGAAAAAGAGAGAATTATTGTGCAATTACTCAGT